>UMHJ01066289.1_pt1 | contig 16595 bp, 13 predicted proteins | sample 1965511 | NCBI WGS metagenome assembly UMHJ01 (sample SAMEA4836096, study PRJEB28245) | human gut metagenome | biome: gut microbiome; material: fecal sample | place: Denmark | collected 2008
TCGGAATGAGGTTGTTGATGAAGTAGAGACGGTCCTTAAAGGCCGGATCCATCTTCAGCACCTTCACGTTGAAGGTGGTATGAGTCTGTCCGGGCGTACCGTTTGAACGGAGGAAAACCGGAGCTGCATAAAGCTGATAGCGATCGGAGAAGTGTTCGGTTTTGCCATTGAACACGCGGTCATATTCGACTTCAACCGTGTTGAGCCAGTCCGGATAAAGACCAAAAACGGGAATACCGCCTGCAGTGCGAACATTTTCATCAGACACCGAATAGCGAATTTCCTGACCGTTCTGCTTTGGGACGATCCGCACAGAAGCATTTTTCACGACATAGCCGCCGCTGCGGATAACGGCTGTCAGCGGAGCAATGCGGTAGGGATTGACCATGACTTCGCCGATATTGCCCTGCGCCATGTAGGCAACTTTGGGACCGGACGCTCCGCCTGCCGCCATGGCGGGAAAGGCAAACGTCGCAGAAAGAAGTGCGGCACCCACGAGCACGGCTGCACGAGTGGGATGGAAGTTCAGCTTCATCTTGATTTCTCCGAACTCTTCAGAACACGAAGAGAGGTAATTGCAAAACGGTAGTAATCATGAAGAAGTAGATTCATCTAGACCATTAGATTTAATCCTAGATAAAATTAAACAGCTTCGAAAATGACGTTTAAAAAATTAAAATATGTCGAGTCCAGAGCTTAATCATTCACTCATCCGCCTGCTCATCACGCTCTACCGCACAGGCTCGCTTCGCGCTGCTGCAGAAGCTTTGCGGATCAGCACGCCATCGGCGAGTTACGTGCTCTCTCATGCGCGTGATCTTTTTGGCGACCCGCTTTTTCGCCGCACAAACACGGGTATGGCACCAACCACCCGCATGGCCGAACTCATGCCGGAGCTTGAAGCGCTTGCCGCCGGCATGGACAGAGTGCTCGCCGGCGACGTAAAAATCTTCTCCCCAGCACTTTCGCAGATGCGTTTTCGCATCGCATGCTTTGATAATTTCATTCCATTGATGCTCGGACCGGCCGTGCAGCGTATCCGCAAAGCCGCGCCCAACTTAAAAATGGAGCTGACTCCGCAGACCGAAGGTGTTATTGAAGACATGCGGCGGGGACACCTGGACTTCTGTCTGCGCGCCAATGCGACGCTTCCGGGAGACTTTCATTCTCTGGTTGCAGCACGGTCGAATTTCGCCGTACTCGCCGCACGCGAACACCCTTTGGTACGGCGAGCGATGAGCGGAGAACAAATCACCCGCGCGGATTTAGCGCTGTTTGCTCAGCTGCAAATTCGAGTTCCGCTTCAGACCAAAGGCGTAACTCGTCCGCTTTCTTTTGAAAAGGACGAGGATTCGGTGAAGGTTTTTCTCTCGACGCAGAGTTTTCTCGGCCCGCCCCTGCTGCTCCCTGGCACCGATCTCTTATTGGTGCTGCCGCGTCCGACTGCGGCCTTCTGGGCAAACTTTGCGCCGTCGCTGGCCATGTTTGATGTTGCAGAGTTTTCCGAAACGCCCTTCACTGCTCGTTTTTTCTGGCATGAACGCGTTGATGCCAGCCCGCAGCATCAATGGCTGAGAGGTATTTTTGCTCAAACGACCGATAATCAATAAAAGCACTGTTTTAATAAAGAAGCCAAATCCTCTACATTTCAAAAACAAAGCGCACCCTCGAATATTTCAAAGGTGCGCTTTTCATCAACTATAGAAGAAGGATACAGCAATCCTTGGCATCAGCTTTGCAGCTTAAATTGAATCGGGAAACGAAGTCGAACCGTTCCTTTTGGCCGGCTCCAATTCGACTCGGCATCTGCCACAGCCCGCATTGCGGCCTTATCCAAAAGCGGATGTCCTGCCGACTTAAAAATCTTCAGTTCAGTCAGTTTGCCGTTTGAATCGACAATGAACTGCACTACAGCAGTGCCTTCAATGTGAAACATTCGAGCCTTTCTCGGGTAATGCAGAGCAGATTCAACCGCACGCTTCACCTCTGCCAGGAACGGATCGGTCGTCTGTCCGTAAACAAGCTCTGAAATACCCTCCTGACCAGCCGACACAGGAGCGCCGGCCGACTGAACCGGAGCCGGACCGGCAGGAGCCGCGGGCGCGGCGGCCGGCTTCACCTCAGGTCCTTTGACCGTTGCCTGAGCAGCTTTCACCGGTTTAGGCGCTTCCGTCTTCTTAACCGCCTTCTTCACGGGTTTATGCTTTTCGACCGGCTTTTCAACCGGTTTAGGTTCCGGTTTGGGCTCGGGTTTAGGCTCAGGCTTAGGCTCCGGCGGGGGCGGCGGCGGTTCAGGAGCGGGAGCAGGCTCTGGCTCAGGCTCAGGTTCTGGAATGGGTTCGGGCTCAGGCTCTGGCTCAGGAATGGGCTCAGGTTCAGGTTCTGGTTCGGGATCAGGCTTAACTTCTGGCTCGGGTTCAACAGCGGGCTCCGGTTCAGGCTCCGGGGGCGGCGCTTCCTCCGCCGGCTCTGGAGCGGTTGCCGGCGTGGGCTCCGGCGCCTCTTCAGCTGCCGCAGAACCGCCGGAAAATTGAGCAAAAGAAAGCGATACAGCGGCCATCTGTCCCGCCGGCGTATAGGTGAGCGCAGGCGCAGCCCAAAACACTCCCCAAAGAATGGGCAGGTACACACAGGCAGCAAGCACGAACGACAGAGCGGAGCGTTCAGCGTCCTTCCTTCTCTGTGGCGATGCGGAAGTTTTCATGATTGTTCGCTTTGAAGAGATCAATGACCTGAATAAAGTGGTCGAAGGTTGAGTCCTTGTCTACTCTCAGGAGTACAGGCTGCTCACGCGAAAGATTCGCTATCGCCTGAGCCAATTCTTCAAAAGAGAGCTTTTGACTGTCGAGGAAATAATCTCCCATGGCATCCACCTGAACGATCCGTTGTTCAGGGGCCTCTTTGGGCACATCCGCGGTCTTAGACTTCGGCAGGTTGATCTGAATTTCACCCTTGGCAATGAAGGTGGAAATAGAAAGAACCATTGCCAGAAGAACGAGCATGATGTCGATGAAGGGAACAATATTTAGGGGCTCCTTCTTCGGAATCTCAATCATGATCATGCCCCCTTGCGTTCAGTCCAGCGGGTGCTCAGCACATTGATGCGGCGCTGCAGCCCGTTATAAAAAATGAGCGTCGGAATAGCGACCGTAAGACCCAAGGCCGTCGCCTTCAGAGCCAATGAAAGGCCCGTCATGATGTCCGAAGCATTGATGTTCCCGGACTGGCCCATGTCATAGAACGTAATCATGATGCCGATGACCGTGCCCAGAAGACCGACATACGGTGCGTTGGAATAAATGATGTAAAGGGTAGTGAGGTTGTTCGTCAATGCCGCATCGTACTCATCCTTAGTGGGGTAGTCCGACGGATTCACCTTCCTTAGGAACATCACACGTTCAATCGTGAGCCAGATCGAGACAAAGCCCATCAGTCCCAAAATGAAGAAGATGGCATAGTCGACTGATTCCTTGAGAAATTCCATTTAAGTTGTACCTCTTAATTAAGTCAGAATTGTGAATCCTTAAAACGGAAAATCTCGGTGCATTTCCAGCGAGCCGAAATAATGCACCGAGTTTTAATGACAGAACAAAATGTCCTGATAATTTGAGTTAAGGATGTCGGTTAGAAAGAATAGGCATAGGAGAACCAGAAATTACGGCCGTCGATATATTCCTTATAGGCATTGGCATAACTGCCCGCAGTTACCGAAGGAACCCATTCGAGGCCCGTGTCAAACACATTGTTGACAGCCACGGAGAACCGATGCTGTTTCTTGAAGACATATGACGCGCCAAGGTCGACTAACGTGTAGTTTTTGTACTTATCCACATTCGGCCCGCCCTTGGTGTTTTGCTGTTCGCTGTCGAACTTCGAAACTGACTTCACGTAGGCGCTGAAGTCATTCCATTCGTAGTCGATGCGGGCAGTAAGCGAATGACGGGGTAATTCATTTGGTCGCTTGCTAGGACTATTCGCCCAATCGCCGCCGCGCTTAGACCATGCTCCCTCTTTAATTTCAGCGTGGGTATAGGTGTAGCCGCCCGTAAATCGGAAGCCGTGGAAGCTCGCAGTATTGAGAAGAACTTCAAGCCCTTTAGCCGTCACCTTGCCGTGATTAATTTCTTTTGTGGCATCAAATTGTTTGTTATCAATGGTTTCTTTCCCAATATTCTCTTGGTCAAGCATGTTCTTGAAGTCGGTATAGAACAAGCCGACCGTAAGATTGGCTGCGTCAGCCAGCTTGAGAGTCGTAGAGAGTTCATAGCTCCAGCTCTCTTCAGGCTTGAGATCGGGATTGCCGTAATTGACCGTATTGCTCTTACCGCTCGAATAGTTGTAAATACCGTCCGTCAGCTTCTTAACCTGCGGGGTTTTATAACCGTTGGCTACGCCGCCTTTGAAACTGATGAATTGGGCGGGCTTATAAACCAAGTAGGCACGAGGAGAAAGGTGAGCCCCGAAGATGTCGCTCCAGTGCACGCGGCCGCCGAGCGTAGCGATCCACTCATCATTGATAAAGTATTCGCCTTCCATGAAGCCCGCGAGCGTCGTCTGATCGAGCGTTTTGCCTGCTAAAGCTGTATGGCTGTTAGCTTCAGCATCTTCAAAGGTCTCATAATTGGCCTCAAGGCCGCTTGAGAGCATGATGCTGCCGGCGCTGCCCAATTCAATTGGAGAAACGAGCTTCGTAGCCGCCGTCCATGTGCGGCTCGACATCATGGGGCTGCCCGTTTTAGTCGTCCAGGGCGCATTGCCATCATTTGAACTCGTTAAGGTCTTTACCTGTTCGAGCGCGTTGTATTGGATATAAGATTCCAGCGTGCCGATATCGTAGACGCCCTTATGACCTACTACGCCGTTGTATTTATTCCACCAACGATACGTTTGAACGGAATTACCGCTGGTGTTCATCGCACCGCCCTTGTAGCGGGTGAAATCCAAATCTGCATAAACATCATTGGACTCATTGATCGTCAGATTGAGGCGGCCGCCGATGTTGCCGGTAAAGCCATCCGTGGGTGAATGCGCTGCATACGGATTGTTACCTGCCGTTGCATTCGGTTTTCTTAGGTGAGATGCTTCGCGTTCAAGATAACGTCCGCGGAGCAAGAGTGACGCAACATTTTCTTTAAGCGGAATACCGAGATAAACACCCGTCCCCCAGCGATTGCCATAGTCATCGTCGTTTTGGAACTGTGTACGGTCAATGGAGATCGTTCCGGTGAATTGGTCGACATGCTTCTTGGTAATGATGTTCACCACGCCGCCGACAGCATCTGAACCATAGATGGTCGAGGCCGGTCCGCGGATCACTTCAATGCGTTCAATAGCCCCCACGGGCGGCATAAAGATACGCCCGGGGTCGAACCCATTGTTGACCATGCTTTCAGACGTGTTCTGACGGCGGCCGTCAACGAGGATCATGGTGTAGTTGGACCCAAACCCGCGGATAGAGATATCCGCTGCGCCCATCTTGTTCTGTGAGATATCGACGCCCGGAACATCACCAACGGCACTGCCGATATCGGTGATGGGTTTTGAGGCGAGTTCTTTCTCGGTGATGACGGAAACGCTTGCTGGCGCTTCAGAGGTGTCCTGCGCATAGCCGGCAGCAGAAACGACGGATGTATCAAGCGTCGTATAGGCAGTCTGACCGCCGTCGTCTGCATAGGCTGCGGATACAGCAGCGGCAAGCGGAAGCAGGATGAGGGAAGTGCGTCGGTAAGTCATGGGTTGATTCTGTAGTTGGCGGCCTTGCCCGAAGCGGCCGCGGTTTGCGGAACTGCGGTCGAAAGAGTTTTCACTTCTGCGGCCACACGCCGCATACTACAGAACACAATCGAGAATCATTTTTATTAGCATTCTAATATCACTACTAAACAGAAATGATTATCTATATCAAAATTTATGCTTGGTTTACACTGATTTGCAGGTTCAGACCCGAGTAAATGCGGGATCACCGCCGTATTTCATCTTTACGAAGGTATAGACAGCGGGAAAGCTGAAAAGTCTGAGCATTTTGAATTTGCTGAGTTTTTACTGAGGCCCTTCGTAAATGAATGTAACCCAACGTAACAAAAGCACATGATTTTGTTTACGTAAAGCATTTGCCATTCAGGCTTCTCAGAGCTTCACCTCACAAACCGCCGGATGTCTCTGTAGGCATCCGAGACGGTTTGCTGACTCAGAAGACTGCTGTGGGTTAGCGGCAATTAGAAGGTATACGTGTACCCCAGCCAAACATTGCGGCCATCAAAGAACTCACGATAGAGATTGCTGCCGTCAGCGTCATACTCAAGGCCTTTGTCAAAGACATTGTTGAGCGCGGCAGAGAAGTGATGCTGCTTTTCAAAGGTGTAGTTCACGCCGATGTCAACCTGTGTGTAGTTTTTGTATTTAGTGCTGCTGTAAGTGGCCGCACTGCCGCCCCTGCCGGTCGAAATCTGTTCGCTCATCGCATCAAGCTTAGCCAACGCTTTCACAAAGACATTCAGACCGCCGTTGTCATAGTCAGCACGAGCATTGATCGAGTGCCGCGGCATGGAGTTGGGGCGCAGACCATCGTTGACACCGCCTTCGATTTCTGCATGAGTGTAGGTATAACCCCCCTTGAAGCTCACTCCATAGAAAGCCGCAGTTTGGAAGAGCAGTTCGACCCCCTTCGCAGTGACCTTCCCGAAATTGACGTCCTGAGCGTCATAATTGCTGTCGTTAACGTAATTGATCTTTACGGTGTCAATCTTGTTTTTGAAATCCGTATAGAAAACACCCGCTGTCACCGAAGCAGCCTGACCGAGCTTCACAGTTGAAGACAATTCATAATTCCAACTTTCTTCGGGCTTCAGATCTGGATTGCCGTACGTGTGATTGGGAGCCCCGCGAACCGATACGCTGTAGGCGCCGTCCGTCAGCTGACGAGCTTCAGGCGTACGATAACCATTGGCCACGCCGCCCTTAATGCTGAAGGCCTCAGCAGGCTTCCACACCAAGTAGGCGCGAGGCGCAAAGTGGAAGTCGAAGATGTCGCTCCAATGGACGCGGGCGCCTACCGTTGCGATCCAGTTTTCATTGATGAAGTATTCCGACTCGCCAAAGACCGCAATCTGCGTCTGATCAAGCGTCTTTCCGGTGATTTCCGTGCCTTCGTTGAAATTGTCTTTGAAGGTCGAATAATCAACATCCAAACCGGTCTGCACAACCATGTCGCCGTAGCCATCAAGCGACACAGGCATCTTTAATTTGGTGGCGAACACATAGTGCTTCGAAGACATGAGCGGGTCGGAGAGCGATCCTTTCGTGGTCTTGTTGGCGGTTGCAAGCATGCCTGGATTTACGCCATCCGTTCTGGTTGCAGGACCCGTTTTCGTCTTGATCAGGTCAAGCCCCTGGAACTGGAAATAGGTAGACAAATCGCCGAAGCTGAACCGCCCGTCGTGACCGACCACAACTGCGTATTTGTCAAACCAGCGGTGTGCCTCGTACCCCGCCTGACTTGTCGACATCGTGCCGCCCTTGAAATGCGTGTAGTCAACGTCAAGATAGAGGTCGTTATCTTCGTTGGGCGAAAGGTTCAGGCGGCCGCCGATATTGCCGGTGTAGCCGTCTGAAGGGGAATGGCTCGCATAGCCGCCGCTTGGCTCGTGAAGATTCGACTTTTCACGGTCAAAATATCGCCCGCGAAGAAGGAGCGACGCAACACCCTCTTTGAGCGGGATGCCGAGGTAGGCCCCCGCGCTCCAGCGGTCGTCCCAATCGCTGTCGGTGAACTGCGTGCGGTCAATTGAAAGCGATCCCGTGAACTGGTTGACATGCTTTTTCATGATGATGTTCACCGCGCCGCCGATGCCGTCGGAGCCGTAAATCGTCGAAGCAGGGCCGCGCATCACTTCAACGCGTTCCACCGCCCCGGGCGGCGGCATGAAGATGCCGCCCGCTTCAAAGCCGTTCAGGCTGTTCATGGCAGAGTCCGAGTTCTGTCGACGTCCATCGACCATGAGCAGCGTGTAATCCGAAGAGAACCCGCGGATATAAATCTGCGAAGTGCCCATCTTGGTAGTCGTGATGTCTACGCCAGGAACATCGCTGACAGCCGTGCCGATATCGCCGATCGGCTTTGTCATCAGTTCCTTGGCATCAATGACGGTGATGGAGGCCGGCGCTTCCCGCGTGTCCTGCGCATAGCCGGAAGCTGAAACAACGGAAGTGTCGAGTGTGGTGTAGCCGTCGTCGGCCGCCCAAGCGGCGGAAACGGCAAGTGCAAGCGGAAGCGCTGCCAAAAACTTGTGGTGCTGCATGATTGTGAGAAAAACGGTCAAAACAACCGTCTTGAGAATTGAGAGATTGGGCATTAAGGAACCGCACGCCGTCCATTGAGGCGGGATTCGTCTGGATGAATCGCAGTCTATTGGCGGTCAATGCGAATAATTCTCACCATCACCTTGCATAAAAAAGTTTCTTTACAAAAGAAATTTCCTAAATTTTCAATGATTTATTATCGATATAACGTCAAAGCTTGACGGATGTGATTTGCAGATTTTTTCTATCGCAAACACCGAATTTTTCTTATTAATCAATATCTGCTCGAGCAGCCTGAACGCCGTTGGTTAAGGCCGACAAGCGCTGCTTATTTGTTTACATGCGAGGCATTGGTCCGTTTACCCCTTGGAACCCCTGCGCTTTCAGCGAATCCAGAAGAAACCCATTGGGGACTTAGGGCCAAAGAAGTAAGCATTAAAGAAATGCAAAGATGGGGATCTCGCTCAAAATGGGCCGCCATTTCTAAGATGCTTGTTTATCAGCAGGATAGGTGAACTGCTGTTACGGCCGCCTCGTCTGAAGCATTTGCAGAGTATCCAATCATCTATCTGATATTTTTAACTTTTATCCGTTGTTTACTCGTGCGGTCCGTCACGTAAAGATATGTAAGCCGTGAGCAAGGTTATGTATCGAGAAGCGTTCTCATTTACCTTTGGGTTCGGTACAGTTTTGCTTCTGTTTGCGCTCAAACACATCACCCGCGACGACTTCCGGTCACTGCGGCACGTTTGTCTCTATGACCCGATCTACCTGCATCCTTCTTGTGCTGCTCACGCTGATGAGCGTTCTTTCGCTCTTCGTGGGCGCCGCTGACATCACGCCTGCCGATGTGCTCTCGGGCGATATTGAATCGCTCGAGCTCATGCTGATTTCCCGCTTGCCCAGACTTCTGGCCATTCTCTGCACCGGCATGGGCATGAGCATTGCGGGCCTCATCATGCAGCAGCTCTGCGCCAATAAATTCGTGTCGCCCACGACGGGGGCGACCATCTCTTCGGCTCAGTTCGGCATTCTCATTGCGCTGCTCTTTTTCCCCGATTCAACCCTTTGGTCGCGTGCGCTTTTTGCTTTTGCTGCCGCGATTCTCGGCACTTGGACGTTCGTTTGGTTCATTCTGCGCATGCCGATGAAAGATCCTGTGATGGTTCCGCTCGTCGGCATCATGTTCGGCAACGTGATCGGCGGCGTGACGAATTTTCTCGCCTACCGCTTCGACATGACCCAAGCGCTCTCCACCTGGCTCGTGGGACATTTTTCGCTCGTGCTCCGCGGCAACTTTGAGCTGGTCTATCTGGTCCTCCCGCTTATTGTGCTGGCCTGGATTTTTGCCAAGCACTTCAACATCGTCGGCATGGGCCGCGATTTTTCGAAGAACCTCGGCGTTAACTACACGCTCGTCCTTTTCAGCGGTCTCACCATTGCCGCGATGATCACTGCCGCGATTGTTTCCGTTGTAGGCTCCATTTCCTACATCGGTCTCATCGTCCCGAACCTCATCGCGATCTTCAAGGGCGACGATCTGCGCTCCACTCTGGCTGACACAGCGCTGTTCGGCGCGCTCTTTGTCCTCTGCTGCGACGTCATCGGACGCCTGGTTATCGCTCCCTATGAACTGCCGATTGAACTCATCATCGGCACGATCGGCAGTCTTCTCTTCATCGCGCTCATCTTCTACAGACTTCGTTTTGGGCGCATGTCGCTCGACAAAAAGCAGCTGCTCAGACTTTTTGGTCTTGACCGCCGCACACCTGCCTGCGGAGGCGCCAAATGACTTCCGACACCTTCACCGCCAACCCGCTCAAGACTGCCAGTTCGAGTGAAGCTGCCGCAGCCGCCTCGTCACTCAAAATTCAGCGCTCCCGCCGTCGGCGCATGCTTACCCGCCTAGGCTGCCTCATCGGTCTCGTGGTTCTTTTTGCTGCGCTCTACCAGTTTGCCTTCGTGAATCCGAAGTTTTTCAGCTATGCCATGAGCATCCGTCTGCCGCGCCTGATTGTGCTGCTGACGGCCGGCACGGCCATTTCTGCGGCAGCCATCATTTTCCAAACGATCATCCGCAACAACATTGTCACGCCGTGCCTTCTCGGCATGAACTCCCTCTACCTGCTCATCCATACCGGCGTGGTGTTCTTCCTGGGATCCGGCAGCGAATTTGCCACTAACCCGGTCTATGCCTTCGCGGTCGACATCATCGTGATGGGGACGGCGGCGAGCTTCATCTACTACTCGATCTTTCAAAAGACCGGCGGAAATGTTTTGTACGTGCTGCTGATCGGCACAGTGCTCACGACATTCTTCTCGAGCATGCAGAACTCGCTCACCCGCATCATGGATCCGAATGAATACGATGCGCTCCTCAATTCGCTCGTGGCGAGCTTTACCAACGTGAATGCTGCCTGCATTATCCCGGGCATTGTGCTGCTTGCCCTGCTCGCCTGGTGGCTGCGCCGCGATCTGTCCATTCTCGATGTCATCAGTCTCGGCCGGGAACAAGCCATCAGCCTCGGCGTCGACTACGAAACGACGCTGCGCCGTCTGATGGTGGGGGTTGCGCTCTGCATCGCCGTTGCAACGGCTCTGGTGGGACCACTCTCCTTTCTGGGTCTCATCACAGCCAATGTCGCGCGGCAGATGTTCACCACCTACCGCCACACCTACCTGATTGCCGGAGCCTCCCTCGTCGGCATGCTCGTGCTCGCCGCCGGACAGTTCATTGTTGAACACGTGATGGTCTACAGCGTGCCGGTGAGCGTCTTCGTAACGATTGGCGGCGGCATTTACTTCCTCTATTTGATCCTCACGCAGAAGTGACCGAGTCCTTTTGCACCGTATTGAATTCTTCTCCATGCTCAGCATCAAGAACCTCACGAAGACCTACGAAGACGCAGCCGTGGTCGACGACGTTACGATCGATCTTCCTCCGGGCAAGGTGATCTCCCTCATCGGTCCGAACGGCGCGGGCAAATCGACCGTTCTCGGCATGATCTCCCGCCTGATTGCCCGCACGGCCGGAATCGTAGAGTTCAAAGGCCGCGACATTACGCATTGGGAAAGCCGTGAACTCGCCAAGCATTTGGCCATTCTGACGCAGGCCAACTTCGTGCAGATGAAGCTCACCGTGCGCGAACTCGTCGCTTTCGGGCGTTTCCCGCATTCCGGGTCTGCGCTGTCGGCCGACGATTGGACCAAGGTCGATCAGGCCATCCACTACATGGAGCTCGAAGCCTTTGCCGACCGCTTTATTGACGAAATGTCGGGCGGCCAGCGCCAGCGCGCCTTCATTGCAATGGTGCTCGCGCAGGACACTGAGTATGTGCTGCTCGACGAACCCACCAACAATCTCGACATCTATCACGCCACGCAGATGATGAAGCTCGTCCGGCGCCTTTGCGACGAATTGGGCAAAACCGTGATTCTGGTGCTTCATGAAATCAATCTCGCGGCGTTTTATTCCGACGTGATCTGCGCATTCAAGGATGGCCGGATCGCCGCGCAGGGAACCGTTGACGAAGTGATGACGCCCGAAAACCTTAAGCGCATATACGGCGTCGACTTTGAAATTCACCGTATTGACGGCAAACCCCTCGCCATCTTCCACTGACCCCTTTCTGCTGGCCCCGCTGGTGCTCCATTGGGAGCAGCCCAATCATCTCTTCTTTTTCATTTCACGCTCTTCGGGAGTTTTTTTCAATGAACGCCACCCGCCGCACTGTTCTTATTGCCGGCGCTCTAAGCGCAATCACCGCGCTGAGCTTCTCTTCTGCCGTTTTCGCTGCCTCCGACCTCGTTGAGGTGCAGTCGCTCAACGCAGCCAATAAACCGATTACCGTCGCCGTTCCGAAAAATCCCCAGCGCATCGCCGTCGCCGATTTTTCCGTGCTCGACACCCTCGACCATTGGGGCTTGGGCGAGCGCATCGTGGCGCTGCCCCAGACCACGGCGCTGCCCTACCTTCCGCAGTATTTCAAGAAGTCCAAGAAAGTGACCAATCTCGGCACGCTCAAGGAAATCGATCTTGAAGGCTTGATGGCTGCCGAACCCGACGTGATCTTCATTTCCGGCCGACTCGCTAAGAAGTATGACGAACTCTCGAAGATTGCCCCCGTCGTTTTCATGACAGCTGATCATGAGAAAGGCACCTTCAAAAGCTTTTCGGACAACTTAATGAACCTGGCCAAGATTTTCGGCAAGGAAGCCGCCGCTCAGGCCGACATTGATCATTTCACTGGCCGCATCGACCGCATCCGCGCCGCTTCTGCCGGGAAAACTGCCGTGGTGGGACTCGTCACCAGCGCCCACTTCAACCTCTTGGGCAACAAGGCCCGCTGCGCACTGATCGGCAACGAATTCGGCTTCCAGAACGTTGCTCAGAACGCCAATGCCAACCACGGCAACGAAGCGTCCTTCGAACTGCTCCTGAAGCTTAACCCTGACTACATCTTTGTTCTTGACCGCGACTCTGCCATTGCCCGCCCTGGCGCCAAAGTTGCGGCCGACGTGATGAACAACGAGCTTGTCGCCCGCACGAAAGCCAAAGCGGAAGATCACATTGTCTATCTCTCTGCCGCCTCCTGGTACCTCGCCGACGGCGGCTACACCTCGATGAACCTGCAGTTCCAGGACATCGAAAAAGCACTCGGCCTTACGAAGTAATATTTTGGAAAATACCATGCAGATCTCCCGCCGTCGTCTTCTTGTCGTCGCCAGCACCGCTTCGTTCGTCGGTTTCTCTGGCTTTTCGCTCCAAGCACTTGCCGCTGAACTCACTCTCCCCTCGGTCGGCGCCGACAAGAAGTTCTCTGCCGTTCCGGTTCCTGCGGATCCCAAGCGTCTTGCCCTTCTGGAATACTCCGTCATCGAAAACCTTCAGGTACTTGGCCTGAGCGACCGCATCAAAGCGGCCGTTCAGACCCGCAATCTGCCTTGGCTCTCAGCGCTTCCTGCAGACTGCAAGCTCGTCAAAAGCGTTAAAAGCGTAGATATTGAAACGGTGAGCTCCGCCAAGCCTGACCTCATCTTCATTTCAGGCCGCATTTCACGCAATATTGATGCTTTTAAACCGATTGCTCCCACCGTCTGCCTGATCCCCAATAAGGCTGAGGGCTGGAAGAGCTTCCGCGGGAACTTCCTCGCCTTGGCGGAAGTTTTCGGTAAAAAGGCGGATGCGGAAAAACAGCTTAAACCGCTCGAAAAGCGCCTCTCAGCGCTGCGCAATAAGGCCGCAGGCGAACGCATCGCCGTCATTATGATGGTGAACGGCCGCATGATGGCCGCGCCCGCCGGCGGCGCCGCTGCACACCTCGGAGCAGACTTCGGCTTCACCAACGTCAAGCCTAAGCCCGCTCAGCCCGCTGCGCCCCGCAAGGCGCCGGCTCCGGGTGAGAAACCCGCTGCGCCCACACCTGCGGAAATCGCTGCCAGCAATGCGAAGACGATCGCTGAACTGGCAGCACTGAAGCCGCACCGTATCTTTGTGCTCAATAAGGATGAAGCGATCGGCATGCCCGAACCCAATACGCTCGCGAAGGCCGTGGCCGACCAGCCTGAATGGGCAAAGCTCGATGCCGTCAAAGGCCATCGAGTTCATGAGCTCACGCATGCCGCTTGGTACCTTGCCGACGGCGGCATCCTTTCGATGGACAAGATGCTCGCTGACGCTGAACGCGCCCTCGGTCTGTAACGGCTCCTATTGAAAAACATCAAAGCCCGCATTTGCTCAAAAAAAGCACTGCGGGCTTTGTCGTTTCAGCGGCGTCGACGATTACTTTTGCAAAAGGTGAATCTTCGAGAGCCGTGAGATAGCATCCTCGAGCACGCGATCATCCCCCTTTGCAAAGTGGAAACGGATGTAGCGATGAACCGGTTCGCGGAAGAAGCTCGAACCCGGCACCGCGCCGAGCTTCACTTTTTCAGCCAAGTCGAGGCAGAACTGATAGTCGTCGTCGTAGCCGAATTCACTGATGTCCACCAAGACAAAATACGTGCCCTGCGGGCGGAAATATTTGAGGCCGAGCCCGTCCAGGCCGGAGAGGAAAACCTCACGGCGATGCGTATATTCGGCCTGAAGCTCCTCGTAATAATCGTCGCCGAACTTGAGGCCTACAACTGCAGCTTCCTGCAGCGGCGCTGAGGCGCCGACAGTGAGAAAATCATGGACTTTACGCACTCGGTCGAGGGCTTCGGCCGGCCCCAGAACGTAACCCAGGCGCCAGCCCGTAATGGAATAAGTCTTCGAGAGCGAATTGCAGACAATCGTACGCTCGCGCATGCCCGGCAGTGCCGCGAAATAGGTGTGCACATTGGGTTTATAGATAATGTGCTCATAGACTTCGTCCGTAATGACGAAGGCATCGAATTCCTTCACGATTTCTGCAATCTTGAGGAGTTCCTCACGGGTGAATACCTTGCCCGAAGGGTTAGAAGGATTGCAGAGAATGAGCGCCTTGGCCCCCTGACGGAAGGCTGCTCGCAGCTCTTCGGGGTCAAAATCAAAGGACGGCGGCTTGAGCGGCACGAAAATCGGCTGAGCCCCCGAAAGAATGGCATCCGCCCCGTAGTTTTCGTAAAACGGCGAAAAAATAGCCACCTTGTCGTCGGGATTGATCGTTGCGAGCACCGAAGCCATCATTGCTTCCGTACCGCCGCATGTCACACAGACTTCGGAATTCGGATCATATTCCAGTCCGCTGAAGTGCTTGACCTTTTCACAGAGCGCTTCGCGAAAGTTCTGCGCACCCCAGGTCGTCGCATACTGGTGCGGCCCTTCAAAAGCCACTTTGGAGAGACGTTCAAGGATGGGTTCGGGCGGGTTGTAGTCCGGAAAGCCCTGAGCCAAATTGAGAGCACCGTATTTTGCGCAGACGCGGCTCATGCGTCGAATGACGGAATCGGTAAATGTGCTGCTGCGGTCGCTCAACGTGATCATCGGCGTTCTCCAGAAATCTTGCTGCGTAGTTTTTATTGTGGCGGCGCATCGTCAAACAGAGCGTTGAGCCAATGCGCCGTCCTTTATTTCACTACTTTTATTTCCGGCTGCGGCAAGCATGAAAGTAATACCTGCCAAAGCTCAATGGAGCTTAGGTAGTTGTTTAGTCTGCGACGCGTTTCGCGAGCTCCGGAGGATAGCGGTCACCGGCAATCGGCATGGCATCGAGCGCACTGCGAAGCACTGCGAGCTCCTCAGGCGAAAGCACCACATCAGCTGCGCCAATGTTTTCTCTGAGCCGCGCTGACTTCGTCGTACCGGGAATGGGCGCGATGAAATCACCCTGAGCAAGAACCCAAGCGAGTGCAATCTGCGCGGGCGTAGCACCGTGAACTTGAGCGGTTTGACGAACCAAATCCACAACGCGTTCATTGGCTTTCAGATTTTCAGGCTGAAAACGCGGAACAATGCTGCGGAAATCGTCAGCGCCGTAGGACGCATCGGCATGAATCGTTCCCGAAAGGAAGCCCTTGCCGAGCGGGCTGAACGGCACGAAACCGATGCCTTCCGCTTTTAAAAGCGGCAGCACCGATGCTTCCGGTTCGCGCCACATCATGGAGTATTCACTTTGTACCGCAGTGAGCGGACAAACCGCATGTGCCCGGGCAATCGTCTTCACGCCGGCCTCTGACAATCCCCATCCGCGAATCTTGCCTTCACGGATGAATTCAGCCATCACGCCTGCTACCTCTTCGACGGGCACTTTTGGGTCAACGCGGTGCAGATAATAGAGGTCAACATAGTCCGTTTTAAGCCGCTTGAGAGAACCTTCAAGCGAACGACGGATGGTTTCCGGACGAGCATCGAGCCGCTGCTTGCCGTCAACAATCTCAATGCCGCATTTGGTAGCGATGACCGTCTGCTTGCGCAGTCCTTCCAGAGCTTCGCCCACGAGTGATTCATTGGCATACGGACCGTAGCATTCCGCTGTATCAAAGAACGTGACGCCCTGATCAAGAGCTTCATGAATCAAGGCCTTCATCGCTTCAATAGGACGAGCCGGGCCATAACCGTGACTCATGCCCATGCAGCCCAGCCCAATAGCCGACACGGCAATGCCGTTCTTGCCCAACCGACGTGTTTTCATAAAAATTCAGCTTTCCAGTGAGTTGAAGGGAGTGTTTAACGATTTGCACTTTATCGAACGGAGAAGCTCCATCAATGAACAATCGGAGCAGCCTTTTGCCAAATCCTTTCGTTTTTCATTCCGCTCGGTTACCAAAACGAGCCGTAAAGCCCCGTCATTCAGACGGGGATATAAGGCGACGCGCGCAAGTGCAAACGGACTCAA
>UMHJ01030233.1_pt1 | contig 16495 bp, 17 predicted proteins | sample 1965511 | NCBI WGS metagenome assembly UMHJ01 (sample SAMEA4836096, study PRJEB28245) | human gut metagenome | biome: gut microbiome; material: fecal sample | place: Denmark | collected 2008
TAACGCTTTTGCCTTTTTGGAAAAATTCGAGTGCCCTTGGATATAGTATAATTTGGCGGTTTGGAGAAAATAAGAAAACGGCTTTGCCTCACAGCACAGTTTTTTGCGTAGCATCACTGTGTTACTGGGGCAAAGCCGTTTTCCTTTTTTGCCAAAAGGCACACCTATTTTCCATTTTTTGCGAAGAATCTGCATTTCCGTTCTATTTTTCGGGAAACAGGAAATTGGTTATGCCCCTTGAGGCAAAGCTAATTTTCCTTTTGTCTATTCAATTCTAGCCCCAGAAAGGGGCGCTACTATGCGCAAACAAGTTCAAAAGGAGCGTTGCACCAAAATCAAGTTGGAAAAATGTCCGCGTGTCTGCTGTCTATATGACAAGGTACAACTTGCCGCCGCGCGGATGCTCAACGCTGACCCGTCCGTAATTCAAATCGAGTGTAACATCCCACTCTCGCCGGACGATATTCCAGCCGACGACCTCAACCTACCGAGCGAAACCTACACAACGGATTTTGTTATCCACTTTTCTGACAGCAAAATTGCCGTCCGTGAAGCCGTTTTCCGTTCGCATTTAAGCCGTCCATCTGTTGCGGAACATCTGGAATTATCCCGCCGCTATTGGCAGCAACAAGGCATTGACGACTGGGGCATCATCATCGACAAGGAGTGTACGCAAAATGAGGCAGAGTGATTTACTCAAAACCAGCAATGGCGACCACCTGAGGATTTTACTTTATGGTGAAGAACAATCCTATGTTGTCAACTGTCAGCGTTGCAAAATGCCATTTTCGGTCTCAACGCCAAGCCTTTTGCAAATGGAAAGGCTTCCACCGGATATGTACCGTCTGTTCGCACTTGACGAGGACATTTCAGACCGTCAGCGCCAGCAGCGTGACCATCGAGCCGCGTTGATTTCTCCACTCATGGTTGAGGAGTGCATATATGATAAATCGCTCCGCAACAGCTTATTACGCAACATAGCATCCGATAGTTCTGTCACACGAAAAACAATCTTACGCTATCTCTGGTTATACTGGGTTTACCAAAGTAAAAATGCACTTTTACCCGCAGAACGCCCTACGCCAGAGCTGCACGAACTTACCGCAGACGAAAAGGCTATTCGCTGGGCATTGAACAAGTATTACTACACCCCACAGCGTCAGAGCTTGCAGACCGCCTACAAAATGATGCTGCGGGCGAAATACTGCGATGCCAAAGGGCGGTTGCAACCCGAATACCCCTCGTTCTGGAGATTTAGATATTTTTTCCGCCAGCACCGCGACCCCATCAGTGAGAGCATCAGCCGCGAGGGCATCAAGGCATACCAACGCAATCACCGCCCATTTACGGGGGCTGTCAGCGACTATGCGGGCACGATTGGCACATACATGACCGATGCCACCGTTGCGGACATCTACATTGTCAGCCGTCTTTCTCGCCGCCCTATTGGCAGACCTGTTATCTACACAATGGTTGATGCGTACAGCCGTCTGATTACCGGCGTGTATGTCGGCATAGAGGGCGGGCAGTATGCCTTGCGCTTGCTGCTGCAAAACACCTTTGCGGACAAGGTTTCTTTCTGCCGCCAGCACAACATAGAGATTGACCCGCAGGACTGGCCGAGCCATCACCTGCCGACAAAAATTATGACTGACCGGGGAAGTGAATTTCTCGGCGGCCCACTGGAAAATCTATGCGAGGGCTACGGTATCGAAATCGAAAATCTGCCAGCTTACCGCCCGGATTTGAAAGGTGTAGTTGAAAAACTTTTCGACCTTATCCAAAGCGCCTACAAGCCGTTGCTGAAAGGCAAGGGCGTTGTAGAATCTGACATACAGGAGCGCGGCGCTCCCGATTATCGCCGACAAGGCACTCTTGACTTAGAGCAATTTACCGCTGTCGTTCTCCGCTGTGTTCTCTATTACAACTCGCAATATATCCAGTCTGGATTTTCCCGCACTCCGGGCATGGCAAGCGCGGGCATCACGCCTACCGCCGCTGCTATCTGGTCGTTTTGCTCGGCGCAGGACGATTGCCCGGTGTCCGTTGCCAGTGACCCCAAGCTGCTTTACGCCCTGCTCCCCCGCGCGGATGGAAAGATAACACAGCGCGGATTGGAACTTTTCAATTTGAGATTTTCAAACTGCACTTTTAAGAAAAGATTTGTTTCCGCAGGTCTTAACGGGCGCGAAATCGTCAAAGTCGCATATAGTCCAGATTGTCTTGATACCGTATATCTGTACGAAAATGGCGACTACATACCATTCACACTGTCACAAAAAATGTATCTTGGCAAATCACTCGCCGAAATTGCAGATATGCAGCAGAATGAGAAAAGCGAGAGCGCCAACTGGAAAAGGCAAGAGCTTCAAGCCCAAATTGATTTAATGAACGACATAATGCAAATCGCAGACAGTGCCGAGCGCGGCATCAGCGACAAAGGTAAAATCAGCCCACAGATACAGCGCGGACGCGCGATTGCACGAGCGCAGGAGCATATGTCCATGATTGATTTGCTGACCGCCGAGCAAGAGGAGAATTTCAATGAATGCTGAATATACAACAAGCCTTTTATACCCCGGCAATCCCTATGTCGAAGCCCTGCCACCTATGCTCGCAGGTCAAGAGTTAATCCGCGCATTGGCATCTGTTCCGCCGTACAGCGCCAGTGACCGAGACCGCAGCACCGGGGAGCGGCTGCAACTATTATCCGCGCTCTACGAGTTTTACCAGCCATTGACAATGACCCTAGACCTCTATTGTGAGGTCTACAACGCCATGCAGCATTGCTATGGGCAGTACACGCCGCAGCGGGAGGCCGCTGCGTTCCAGCAGGGCTACGCCGCCATGCAGGGCAAGGCTGTTGCCGCATCCATTGGCGGCGGCAACTCTTTTTCCGTTGTTGGTGTGTCCGGGTTGGGCAAGTCAACGGCATTGCAGCGGGTGCTATCCCTATTTCCGCAAATCATCCACCACGAACGCTACAAAGGGCAAATGTTCTGCTGCCAGCAAATCCCCTATCTGGTCGTACAGACCCCGCACGACGGCTCGGTCAAGGCAATGATACTGGACATATATTTGCAGCTGGACACGCTGTTAGGAACGAGTTACCAACACTACGCACTGGCGCACAAGTTGACCCTTGACGTATTGGTAAGCCAGCTTAACCAAATCGTCCGCGTCAACCATGTCGGGCTTTTGGTAATCGATGAATTGCAAAATATCGCCTATCGCAAAAACGGCATCCGCTTTATCAATTTCCTTGTCCAGCTAATCAACGGTGCTGGCGTCAGCATCTGTATGGTTGGCACACCGCGCGTACTGCACGTATTACAGCAAGAGTTCCGTTCCGCTCGGCGCACGACTGGGCTGATATATGACAGATTGCCGGACGACAAGGAATTTGCCCTGTTACTGCACGGTCTATGGCATTATCAGTATACCCGCTTTGCAACGGATTTGACCCCGGAAATGCAAAGCTGGCTGTATCGCAAGACACAGGGCATCCCGGATGTGCTTGTCAAGCTGTTGTACAACGCGCAAAAGCTGTGCATCTTAGATGGGCGTGAAAAACTAGACCTCGAAGTATTTGAAAGTGCATTTTTGAAAAACCTTGGTATGGTTTCTGACTATATGGCGGAGCTTGCAGCCGTCCGCGTTCCCCGCCCGCAAAGAGAAGTGGAACGCTCCCCGGCAGCGATCCGCTCACCCGAAGCCGCATCTCCCCTTGATTTGCGGGGAACGCTACGCGTTTCTAAAAAGAGCGGCAGACCCCCGTTGGAGGCATATAAAGACTACATCAAAGGCGAGGTCGAGTTATGATTCCATTCTTCCCGACACCTTACCCAGACGAGCTATGGTACAGCGTCATTTGTCGCTATCACATCCGCAGCGGCAATCCATCGGTCAAATACTCCATCCGTGAGCTATACGGTGCAAATCATATCAACGTACCTGTTGAGTTATGCGGGGCACTTTCGCCGTTGCTTGACGCACTCCCAACAAAAGACCTCACTGCTAAAGACATTATTATGCAGCACACGCTTTACCCATATTATACCCGCTTCTTTTCCATCAACCGCAAAAAAAGTGCCTATATGCTGGCGTTGAACGGCAACCGCCACGCAGGGCAGCATATAGGCATCTACCAGAGCAGCAGCATGGACGCGCGGCGGATGCGCTACTGCCCGCAATGCTTTGAAGAGGATATTGCAACCTACGGCGAGCCGTACTGGCATCGGCTGCACCAGATACCCGGTATAGCCGTCTGCCCCCGGCACGGCTGCTGGCTGGCTGACACCGAAATCACACTGACCGGGCACAGGCACAATCTGCTGTTCCCTGCCATGCCTGACTGTCACCTACTCCCCACACCGGACACCACGCCCACCGCAGCGCAAAAGACCTTTGCCGCGCTGATGCAGGACGCATTGACCGCGCCGTATGATTTCTGCGACAGTAGCAGTTATCGCGCCATCATCAAGCGAGCCTTGCGCAATCGCGGCTATGCGTCTGTGACAGGCGGCAGGATTTACGCCGCCAGAATCGCAGAGGCAGTCAACGCTTTTTACGGCAAAAATTTTGAAAGTGTAGATTCAAAAGAGGTTTATGGCATCGCGTCCAACAATCGCACTGTCTCCGTTCGCAAGATTTTACAGCTTGCTTGTTTTCTCAATCTGTCACTTTCCGACCTGCTCGCCCCGCCGCCAGAGGATAACACGCTCGCAGAAATCCGGGAAATGTATCAGCAAGGAATCAGTATGTACCATATCGCCCAACTGTACGGCATGGATGCCAAAACGGTGGCACGCTGGGTCAAAACGGAAGGTCATCATCGTCCTTAATGTATGTGCCGTCATCGTCGTCATCATCCCATGTTGCAGCGCCCGCCTCCACATATTCCAGCGGTATGTATTCATCGCTCTCGCCGTCATCATAGGGGACTGCACTTATATCTATATCCTCTACGCTCTCTTGGGACATTTCTTCTTTGCGTTTTTGCTCTTCCGCTGCCATCTGCTGCTGCATGGCGGCAGGAATAAACGGCACAAATTTATTTTGCTGCGGTTTTTCCTCGCTCCTCGGAGGCCACAGACCACCGCCGGGGATAGGGATTTTCTGACTCACTGGTTGTGTCTCTGCAGGTACTTCGGGGGCGGAGACCGGTTGCTGCGACTGAACCGCTGATGCTTCTGCCGCCTTTTTCGCCTTTTCGGTTTTCCGCTGCTCGGCTGCCGTTTCTATTTCTTGCCTTACTTTTTTGTATTTCGATTTCAGTGCGCCCCGCCGTTCATCATTTCCCCTCATTATCACGCCGGGATTAACCATCCACCGACCAACGCCGAATGGAATCATGAAATTCCTTTCTCTTAGCTCTTTCATAGACCTGCTAACCGCAGACTTATGGGTTTTGTAGCATCTTGCATAATCATTCAATGTAAAGTGTATATCGTTTCTAGCCCAATCTATATGCTTCAAAACGAAACTCATGAGCTTTAATTCCGCGCCACCCAAACCGGAAAACATGGCCGGGAAAGTCCGAAATGCCTTTAAGAAGTTTTCCCTTTTTTGATAGTTAACGGTCTCTGGCGTTACCCCTTCCGGAAGAGGGAAAACCTCTCCCGTCTCCGAATTGACTAAGCCATATGGACTTACCGGCAGTCCCCGGCACTCATCGTATTGCCCTTCCAAAATCAATTGTTTAATTTGTGTTGCCTTTACAAAGAGTCGCGGGTTGAGCATCCACTCTCCGTTTTTTCTCTTTTGTGGCGCATGAACCGTCACTATAATATCTTTCTCTTCCAATAATTTAAGTGCTCGCGTAACTGTTTTTTCATTGCTTTCTGCTTCTGCAGAAAGTTTACGGATACTCATACTGAATGTATTGTATTTAGGAACAACATCTGAAATTACGACAGCCAACACCCTGCTACTGATACAATCAAGGTTACACAACACGTCAAAGAACCCATCGTAAAGTTTCCAGAACCGCTCCCCTGTTGCATAATCGTGCTCTTCTACCGTTAATGTTTTGCAAACTTCTCCGGTCTTTTCAATCACTACTTGGTATTCTGTTTTACTTGCATTTGATTCCAAAGTTTTCACGTTTTGCTCCTATACGTTGTGCTATTATTTTTTCACGCTTGTTGCTGTTCAAAGGCACCAAACTGTCCTAGAAAGGTTTTTAATGCCTCGATGCCTTGCTTGTGCCAGTACCATATTTCATGTTAACCAGTACCGTATTTCGTGTTAACCCTTGTTCATTTTGTGGTTGTAAAATACTTCTGTACATCGCTGTTTTTCCGCTTTACTCACCAAACTCTCTTAATCTATATAAGTCCTATATATTCAGCTCGCTACGCGAGCTACGAATTGAATAGGAAGTTGCTACGAGGTGCTACGGGGGGTGGAGTTTTCTCCTTTGATTGTGCTCTTCCTCGGAGTTACTTCTTTGTTGTTCAAAGTCGTCAAAGCCTCTTCTCAGTCTTTTCTTCTAAGTCTCTTCGCTTAACTTTGACCTGCAAAGATTTTCTTTGGGCCTAAATTCTAAGCAACTCTCACTTGTAGCATCTTAGGTGACTTCTTTGATTTTTTCAACGCCCTATAACCTTAGTTGCCTCTATTGTGTCTCATAAGCACCTCTTAGGCGGCTTTGCCTTCCAAAGAATGGCAGTAACTTTAAGGCATCCGCTGAATCAGCGAAAGGTGCGTTGCCCGAAGCCCGCCTTTCTGTTCTGGAGCACACAATAGTGGAACCGTACAGCTACTATCAATTAACCCATACTAGGGCGGAGGGCATCTTTCCTGCTTACCGGCAGGTGGTCCGTTGCAAGGGCAAGTTGCTACTGCCGGGAGGTTACTATCGGTCTGGACGGACGGCCGAGCCGTCCCGCTACTAACGGTAAGCTCAGCGTGACAGGCACAGTGGCAACAGTGGCAAGCGTTTCCCGTTGCAAAAGGAAGCACTCTTCCCGCCGAGCATACAGCCTCATACACGCGTTCTGCTTGTTCTGGTAGGCAAGTTTCCAACGTCCATAGAGGAAGCGTTGCAGCGCCCTCAGCGTTGCCGTGGGAGCGTGTATTTCCTGCAGCAGTGCCTTTACTGGGAGAAATACTCTGCATAGGAGCTTTATTCCTTCCGTTGCACAACTAAGAGGTCATAATCGAGAGATGCGTTCCGTTTTCCTCGACAGAGCCTCTAGGACCGCAACGCTATCGCTCTGGAAGGGTAAATCATGTTCCCGGCATTCAGCGCTGTCTATAGGCTTCTATGCCACTGTGGGAGCCTCTCACATTGAAGTGGGGAATGCAACTTCTCCGCTATATCCCTTGCCGATTGGGGCTTCCAGAACGAAGGAAACATAAAAAGAGCCTGCACGTTAAGGGGAACCCGCCAACCTGCTGGTGGGGATAGCTCCTTGTTGTGCGGGCTTGTTTATTTTGCTCTATAGTGCACTTTTCAAATTACAACAATATAGTACATCACTTCGCACAAATGTGCAACATCAACCGTACAAAATATTGCTTTTCTCATATACAAAAAGGTGACTTTTTAAGGAATTTTCCCTCAAAAAGCCGCCATAATTTGCTTCAATTTATTTTAGGCGTACCGCCCATTTATTTGAAGTAGAAATTTTTGTGTAATCGCACAGCGCCACTATCCGCTAGCACATATAGGTCATCTTCCAAATGTGCAAGGTCTGCCGGTTTGATAATCAACTGCGGACGCGGACCGTTGTCAACTGCCACAAGCGACCGCCTTTCACCAATCATTTTGGAAAAATATTCCTGTGTCTCGGTGTCTTTGCAGCCCAACAGAACGACAAAGCGAAAGTTGCCCAGCATTGCAATCTGCTCGTCTTTTCCATAAATCATTGTTATATCGTGCAAATTTTGTGTGATTATCAGAATCCTAATTTTTCTTTTACGCAAGCGCCGAAGGGCCGGTGTAATTTGTAATCGCCCAAAAGACGCAAACTCGTCCAAACAAAATAGAATCATTCGCTTATTTTCTTTGGGTCTTGATGAAAAATACTCCATTGATTGCGCTGTAATTATACGCATTAAGTCGCCATAGATTTCGAGCTTTTCTTCCGGGATGTAAACATATATACTATTTGTTTCCAGCGTGGCCGGACAGATTGATTGTTCATAGCTGGTAGGTGTCCTAAGTGCATTTTTAATTTTTTCGTTTGTGGCAAATAATTTTAGTGCATCATCGGCGGCTTGTTTGCAACCTGCTGTATTTTGTTCGCTTGCGCCGGAAAAGCTGCTAATGTACATATTGGCAGTTTGGTTATTTTGCTTTGCAATATCGTTCAGTAGGGAGCGCCAATCATTGCCTAAAAAGTGTTCACATATTTTTACGAAACCCCAGCCCATGCCGTAGTAGCAAATAAGCGCTGCCGTTATCATTTTTCGGCCATTTTTCGTAAAAAATATGCCCGCCTCGCTATCATTAGCCTTATCCGGCAACAGCAGGTAGGCAAGTTGCTCCAAGCGCTCCTGCCGTTCAGTGTCATCGTCTACTGCGTTGATTGACGCAAACACGTCATAGGGGATACAGTCTTCAGAGGTTGGGTCGTAGACAATTTTATTTTCTGTGTGCACATTAGCAGCAATGTCGCCGGAAATGTCCACCACCAGCGCCGTGCCTTGCCAACTACGCAGCGTTGGAATCAGCAGCGCACTTGTCTTACCTGTGCCAGACGGTCCCAGCACAAGAATGTGCCCCTCGTCTTGTTCGGGGGAATATGCCCGCAAGCCGAATCGTTTGCCAAACACAATACCTCGTGCCTGCCCTTTTGGTTTATATCTAATATCTGATTTCTTCAATATGCTTGAGATATGCTTGCTTCGTCTCTTTACGCAGACCACCAGAACGAGTACCGACAGCAGAATCACCGTCACCATCATCAGATATAAATTGATAGTTGTAATTATCTGGTTCATCGCTGTTACCTCAAAAATGCAACTGCAGTCCAGACGACTCCCCAAAATAGAGCGTTTGGTTGCGTTCCTCCAATCGGCGCTCAATCTCGCGCTCGGCTTTCAGCTCGGCAACTGTGCGATTGCCGCCTTGCTCGCGCGTGATGCCCGTCATGACACGGGCATCGTCCAGACCGTGTTCGTCCAAGTAGCGCTGCATGTCTGGATGTAAATTACGCAACTCACGGCGGGTGAGCACTTCGTGTGCACAGATTTTATAACCCTGCTCATGCTTGGGGTCCTCAACGGTCGGGATGAAACAAAAGTGCAGGTGCGGCTGTCCGCCCTCATCGTCGTGGACGATTGCCTGCACAACATTTTCTTCACCGTAACGCGCTGCGAGAAAATCATACACTGTTTCAAAGAACTGGTGTTCCCGCTCCTCCGCCAAGTCTTGCGGTGCTGTTACAATCCAGCCCGCCATTACCTTGACGTCCTCTCGACCATAGCAGTACAATTCACTTTTGCGTTGGAGAAAATAATCATAATCGGTCATGCCCCGGTCTGGCGACAGCTTATAGTCATAGCATTGCCGCTCCGGGTCAATATCTGGATTGGATGACTTAGCAATTTCGCGTTCATTATGCCGTAATTGATTGCGGACAGCGCCCGCCGTAAATTTTTTAACACTTGCCATTGTTGCTGCTCATTGCTCCTCTCTGTGCTGCGGCACATGGAAAAAGAAAATGGTGCCCCAGACATATCGGCTGTAAGTGCTCAACACAACGATGTCGGTCACTTAGCCGCTATTATCTGCGCCACCATACAAGATATAGCAGTCCCTGCGGGGACTCCTACCGCCCATAAATGGGCTTATCTTGCCAAAGGACTTTTCGCAGTGCTACGCGCTGCCCGCCCTCTGGACTCCCTGCCGCGATGCCTTGCCTTTTGGGGCAAAACATCCCGGCATTGGGGGCTGCGGCCCCCTCGAAACACCCGTGCGCTGTTAGCTTACGGGTGTTTCTTCCCCCTGTCGGGATTCTTCGCAGCGCACTTTTTCCTCATCACGCTGCATTTGCTCAAGCATTCGCTTGTTCAAACTCGCCATCGCTGCCATCATCACGTCTTCTGGCCGAAGAGCGCTGATGTCTAGCTGCGGCACGGTATCGACCGTACACTCTTGCGTGTATGGGTCGTAGGTCGTGTCCATAATTGCACAGACTACGCCTTGGTCTGTTATCATCTGGGCGACACCCTCGTAGTGTGCCCGCGCTGCCGCTCCCTTCATCGGATTGGGCGAATGGAAAAAGCTGGATTCTACAAATCCACACAGTCTCTCCACCTTGATACATTTATCCATATTCCCACATTACCTCGCCTGTGCATGAAGGTACTCGTTGGTAGCCGCGGCCAGCTTGTGCAAGCTCTCCGCATCCCAGTCAATAAGCGTAACGCCCGCCGGAGCCTCGATGACCCTGTACTTGTCCGTCACCGGGTCGTAGCTGGTCTTGACAATCCCTTGGACGATGCCCAACTCCGTACTCAGTACCGCATCACACGTCCAGACCTCTTTTTCACTGCCGCCCACGCGCTCACGCTTAGCGCCCGTGAACTGCACACACGCCACTTTGTATTTTTTTGACATATAGATTACCTTCTTTCTTTTTTTGCACGCTGTAGGGTGCTGCGGGATATGCCTGTCATTCTCTCGACTTGCTTGTAACTGTACGAGTCCAGTAAGCCGACAGCGTGCCCAAGTTGCTCATTGCTGTACTTTCGTGGGCGGCCATCACGATAGTTCGGTTTGAGCCTTGCCGCGGCCTTACCAGATTGTGTGCGCTCGATAATCTGTGCCCTTTCAAACTCCGCGAAGGCCAGCAGCATTGTTGCCATAAGCCTACCCATAGGGCTGTTGTCAATCAGCCCCATGTTAAGGATATGGATTGAAACATTCTTCTCCCGCAGAGCGTCAACATAGGTCAACCCTTCCTTGACTGTTCGGCAAAATCTGTCCATTTTGCAGACCACCAGCACATCACCTGCGGTCAGAGTATTGCAGAGCGCATCGAACTTAGGACGCTCGTGTGCGCCGGATGCAGCCTCTTCTGTAATTTCTGCAGTCGGATATTTCTGTAAAATCTGAGAGGCCTGCTCTTGCAGCGACGTCCCCGGAACTTGTCCCGTTGTCGATACCCGAACATAGCCATACACCATCATATCACCACCTCACTTTTGGGTATAACTTCTGGACAAGGCAAAACCCGCATTCCTGCGGCCACCGCAATTTGCGCCCACAAGTTTTAACTTTTGACACAGTTACGGCATTTTTCCTGCCCTCTACTTATAATTCTATGCCATTCGCACATTTCTGCAATCATTATTTGTAGCAGAAATGACATCAAAAAAGAAGAGGCGTACAGCATTTGTACGCCTCTTATAAAATATCATAAATAACGAGTCTACATCATTTGAGGTGGGGTAACGGATTGTTAGCTAACCTCTGTTTTTTGATGTTGCTATGAGCAAACGGTTTTGGGAAAGTTTTCGTATTTTCATCTTGGGGTTAATCAATTCCGTGTGTTTCTTCCCATGTTCATTTGATTTTTATGATATTCTCTGATACAATATTTTTAATAGAAGTAACCCTGTACAACCGGATACTTGAAATGCACTTTTTAAGGAGGAGCCATTATGAACGAGTCCATACTTACCAAGATTCTGGCCTTGTTTGACCAAGGGCAACAAATCGAAATCTATAAGATTCCCGAATCCTCGGAATTGCCCGATGACCGCGTCCTTATTCTGACGGGCGAGGCTGGACGAATTGACCGGCAGCCACTTATTGATGACGGTTATGAGATTTCTGGACTCTACGTCAACGTAGACGGCACAGTTGTTATCGAAGTCGAGGAATCTGACCCGGACGACGGAGAATTAACCCTGTACGATGTCCTGCGCTGCATGTATCCGAGTGAAAAGGCTGTCGTTGTTCTGCGTCCATGTGAGAATCGCCCGCTTGCAACTATCCACTACGGAACGGTTTCCGATTTAATTAAGGTCCTATGCGCTGGCGAGGAAGACGATAGCGATGTGGTCTGCTCCGTTAATGTCCGTGACATTATCGCAGGTGATGAAGTCAGTGATGAGCAACTTATCACAATAGAGGTAGGCGAGCCGCTCGACTTATCCGCATATCAATAACAGTTACTTAAGCAGGCTCTCTTTATGAGTGAGCCTGCTTCTTATTTGCCTGTGCAAGCTGCGCAACCTCATAGTTAACAACAGCTTTCCTGCGGTCAGGCAGCGTTGTAATCGCTGCATCTACTTCCGATATCTTTTGAGCAATAGCTTTGAGGTCCGTAATACTGTTTAGAGTATCTCATAGAATACTGCCAGCGCTTTCCTCAACGCTTTGCCTTGTTCCTTGCTCAGTCTACTGTATAGTGCCAACATGTTGAGCTCTCCAACAATGAGGAATCGCCGGTCTATTTCCTCGATAATGCTGACGCCAGTATTACCCCAGATGTCGTTGTGCAGTGTCATCAGCATTATCACTTCCCTTCCCTACTCCTCATTGTATTCGATTCGCACATTTTGGCAAAAGAAAAAGGAGGCTCCGTGTGGAGTCTCCTTTTGTTGTTTGTTCGTGAAATGTGACAATGTCGAAAAGACATTTTACGGTCTTGCAACACATCGATTATAGCATAAAATTGGATTTTTTGCAAGTATGTGTTGTTGATTACAACCGTATTTTGTTTTCACTTGGTTTGTGAATTAGCAGCGCACGCATCCTCCATCCAAACTACCGTTGGAATTATCTTGCGTCCAGTCAGTTCCGGAACCTTCAGACCAACTACCAAGATTGGCGTCAAATCCACTGGAGCCACTATAATCAGGTGAGTTACCGCCGCTCGGCTGAGAAGGCTCAGCAGGAGCAGGTGCGGGGTCGGGAGCCGGTGCCGGGTCGGGGGCAGGTGCCGGAGCAGGTGCCGGTGCAGGAGCGCTGGGCGTTACCGTCTGTGCGGGTGCCGTGTAGCTCGGAACAGTGGATGCGCCAGCAGAGGTGCTGCCGGAGTAGTTGTTCTTCGTGGTGGTGGCAGCCTTCTTCTGCTGGACCGTGAGCTCATAGCCTGCGCTCACGCTGCTGTCATCTTCGCTGGTAGCGGTGATGGTAGCATTCCCAACAGCGACTGCAGTAACCTTCCCAGTCTCATCGACGGTAGCTACGCTCTCATCGCTGGAGGACCAAGTGACTGCCGAGTTGGTAGCCTCTTCCGGTGCTACGGTAGCCGTGATGGTCACCGTGTTGCCGACATTGAGGATGCCTTCGGTCTTGTCGAGGGTAATACCCTCCACCTTGGTGGTGACAGTTACCTTGGTGGTGGCGCTCAAACCATCGGGCACAACGCCGAATGCGGAATCGAGATTGTCCGGCACCGTGACAGTTTCGGAATCTGTGGTGGCTTCGGAATTTTCGTCTTCCGTGGTCTTTTCCTCATCCGTTACAACTGCAGCAGCTTCCTGTGTAGCTGTCTCGGCTGTTGCAGGAGCATCTGCAACAACATAGGTCGTGATGGTGCATTCGCCGTCAGCGACTGCCGTGACAAGACCATTCTCATCTACGGTAGCTACGCTATCATCGCTGGATTCGTACGCGAGCTTGACTTCCGTGGCATCCTCCGGTGTCATCTTGGCATCCAGATTCTTGGAATTCTCTCCGTTTGTGACAAGCTCCAAGGCTTCAGGTGCTTCTACACCGGTGGGCGTGATGACAACCTTCACATGAGTAGTGGAGGAAATGTTCACATCCTTTGCGGAAGCCGTGACATCAGCCTCACCCGCACCGACTGCAGTGATGAGACCGGTAGCATTGACCGTGACGACCTCTTCATCGGAGGAGGTCCACTCGATGGTGAGCTTCGAGGCAGCCTCGGCAATCTTTTCCTGCTCGGCTTTATCGTCCGTGCCGTACTCGATTTCCAGCTGCTGCGTCTCACCCTTTTCCATCACTACATTCGGAGGCAATCCAATGGAGTTGATGTCAACACCGCATCCAACCAGCGACAGTGCCATTGCTGCGGCGGCAATGACCATCGACATGATTTTCTTTTTCATATTCAATTTTCTCCTTCCCGGCGTCTGGTGCCGAGGCAACATAATTGTGATAGGTTCAGCCGACTCTATGCAGCTTTGGATGCCTCAACACTTTTTGCAGGTTTTTTACGGTTTTACTGTTCGATTGGCTCCTCTCCTGTCATATATTGACATAGTGCGTTATAGACTTTTTTCTGCACGCCCTCGTCCCATCGGTCATAGCCGCTATCGGGATAAGTGACGTCCTGCACATATTCTAGCTGCCATTGGGAGACGGGTGCTCCGCTCTGAATGCGTATAAGCGTTGGGACGCTTATACGTTGCTCACCTACGGGGATTTCGTTGCCTGCCGGGTCCTTAACGATGTAGTCGTGCGTGTATCCGTCCAGCCATATGAGCAGTTCAGCATAGCCTTCTCCGGCTGGCTTGGTCTGCACTGGTGCGTTTGCTGCGCGGTCATAAATGTAGGTGTCGCGGTACTCGCTAAGTTCGCAATAATATAGTTCCGTTCCTGTATCTTTAGCAGCTTTCAGCAGTTCTGGCATTAGGTTTCTGCAAAACGGGCAGGCGGGGTAGGCAAGTACAAGTATGCCTTCTTGCAGGTTGCAGGCTTCTTTAGCTGTGACTATCTGTATTTTGTCGTAAGCAGGTAATGTGATTTCCTGCAAAGTATGCTTTCCATCAGCGACTTTACCGTTGTAGCTTTCATACTTGCGCCTGATTGTCATACCCGGCGAAGTCGCCCACAGTAACACACCGCCCGTGATAATCACCGCCGCGAACCCCATTACTGCCGCGCGGATTTGTTTATTCATAAGCTCGCCCCCTTCCTCGTTGGGCCTATTATATCATCCATTTCGCAAAAAGAAAAGACCATATACGGTCGTTCTGAATATTCTCTCTCGCCTATACTGGTTATAGACCATATATGGGCGGGGAGGGCGAGCAACATGAACACGCAAGAGCTGGTAGCGTTGCGCATACAGCAGCTGTGTGCGGAGCACGGCTATAATTTGCATCAACTTGCACGTTCCTGCGGCGTCCCGCCTTCGACTGTCAAAAATATAATCCACGGCGGGAGTAAAAATCCCGGCATCGTCACAATTAAGCTGTTATGTGACGGATTAGGAATTTCGCTTTATGAATTTTTCAATACAGCGGATTTCAAACAACTTGAGCAAGAGATGAAGTGAGCATCGGTTTCGACCGATGCTTTTTTGTTTGGAAATGAGGAACGGACCGCTGCGGCGGGACGGGGAAGCGTGACCCTGCCGCTCAAAAAAGTATATAAGCCCACACCCTTTAGTCAACAAACTTTCACGGCATATTCTCGCACTTTGCGGGGGTGCTGCGATATTCCATGTTTTGTTGACACAGGGGCGTGGGCTTTACTTTTTCTTTTCGCCGGCAGGGGCCAGACCTGCAAACCGCTTTTGCGGGGATTAAAAGTAAACTTTTAAGACGAAAGGAAAACGAAAATGAAACAAACGATTAAAACAAGTCGCGTAGCAGGACAGCTTGAAAAGATGTTCCGACTTCTTAACGCTCACTTTTTCAATGGCGCGTTGCCGGAAGTTGTAATCAGTTTGAAAAAGACAGTCGGCGCGTATGGACATTTCACTTGCGGCAAGGTCTGGCAAGCGGGCGACGAACAGCGCTATGAATTTAACATTAGTTCGGCGACACTCAATCGTCCGATTGAAGAAACCTGCGCCACGCTTTTACACGAGATGTGCCACCTTGCCTGCGCAGTTGGTTACGGCTCAAAAATTCTTGACGCGGACGGCAACCCCGAACCCATCAAGGACACCAGCAATAACGGCGTATATCATAACAAACGATTCAAAGTGATGGCCGAGGCGCACGGGCTTGAAGTAGAGCACCACCCCAAATATGGTTGGACAATTACCAGCCCCGGCATTGACCTGTTGGACTTCATTGAATCGCAAGGCTGGCAGGACTTACAAATGGTCGAGGGTGTTTCACTTTTTGATGTTCTCGGCACGCTCCCCAAGGGCGGGAGCAGAACCAAAAAGCCCAGCAGTACCCGCAAATATATTTGCCCCAAATGCGGTAATAGCTGCCGAGCAACCAAGGTCATCAACATAATATGCGGGGACTGTATGGAGCAGATGAAGCCCGTAGAATAACACAATTGACAGAGAGAACGGTCGAGTGAGATTAGACCATTTTATTTTGATTGTGCTTTTTAAGGAGTTTTTACCATGAATTACACATTTTATAATTGCCCATACGACCCGGACACAGGGGCTTTGCCGTGCGGCGAGCGCCCAGAATGTACAATGTGCGATTGGTGCCATTTTGCAACCTACACAGCGCCCAATTGTGCAGTTTCAAATTTGAAAGTGCACATATAAATGTTACAATCTGCCGGATGGTATTGACTGGCGGAAAAAGCGTGTGGTACTATATCCAAGGGCAAACCAAAAAATACAAAAGGACAACACCAAAA
>UMHJ01051738.1_pt1 | contig 16179 bp, 16 predicted proteins | sample 1965511 | NCBI WGS metagenome assembly UMHJ01 (sample SAMEA4836096, study PRJEB28245) | human gut metagenome | biome: gut microbiome; material: fecal sample | place: Denmark | collected 2008
GAGCATATGACGAGAGGGGAGTTCCCATGGCGATTGATGTATATGGTGCAACATGGTGCGGCGACTGCCACCGTGCCAAGAACGCGCTCGACCGGTTCGGCGCCGCCTACACGTGGCACGACATCGAGCAGGAGGAGGGCGCGGCCGACCGTGCCGTTGAGATCAGCGGCCAAAAGCACATCCCAGTCGTGCTCTATGGCGACGGGTCGTTCCAGGTCGAGCCGTCCGTCGTGGACATCCAGAACAAGCTCAAGGAGCTTGGCCTGCTCGGGTGAGCGGTGAGTGGCTGCGGCGGTGGCGAACGATGGCGGGCGGCTGATGGCGAGGTGCGGTATCGGCTGTCCGCCATTGAACACGATGCATCAATTCGCGCCTTATGGTTGGCGCTTTTGCAAAGTGAGGACAGCATCGTTGCTTGATTTGACCAGATTCTATTCGTAGGCAGAATTCGAATTTTGGTAGTTGAATGGTTCCGGGAGTGCTGGGACAGTGAATGATTTGACGTGGCATGGCAATCTGACCTGTTAATCAGTTAGCATTATCTGCCATATTTTCCCGCTCTCCCAAATTCCGTGATACGCCACTTTCCGCTGTAGCCACGATTTCGGATCTACATCTTCGCAAGAACCATTCAAAAATATGAGTCTTCTGCTGTTTTCGTGGGTTGGAGGATGGGTGTTGGTAGGTGGATGGGTGGGCCGTTGCATCGGAGTTTGATCATGGCGATGAGGTTGTCGACGTGGCGGAAGCCGTAGGCCATGCGGATGGTGGCCTTGATCTTGTTGTTGAATGCCTCGGGCCTGGCGTTGGAGTGGCCGAGTCTGATGGTTTTGGGGATGTCGTCCTTGCGTCTGCGGGTCTTCCTGCATAGTTCGACGATCTCGGGGATGCGGCTGTGGGAGGCCCGGAAGATCCATCGTTCCAATTCGGCTTCGGCTTGTCCGACGGGTTGGTGCGGGAGCGTCCTGGGGAGTTCCTTGAGTTGCCATGACCGGTAGGGCTGGTCCCTGGGATCCGTGTCCCTGGGCGTCTCCAACGCTCCGGATTGCCGTTCGGTCAGGTCGCCGGGGTTCTTGGGCACGGCGTATTTCAGGCCTTTCATCGTCTCCGTGGCCGTCTTGTCGTTGCCGCGCCGGGTCTGGTTCCGCAACCGTTTCCTGACCTGGTCGGGCGCGTCGCTCATCCGGGAGACGATGTGGAACGAGTCCGGGACGCGCTCGGCGTTCGGCGGGCGCTCCTTCACGCTGGCGTCGATCCATTCGGCGCCGTCGCCGGTGACTGCCCTGATGGAGGCGCGCTGCTCGTCGGTCGGCTGTCGGAAGAACAGGTCGAGCACCTCCTTGCCGTATCCGTCGTGCGCCCAAGCGACCCGTCTGCGCTTGTGGTCGACGGCCACGGTGATGTACGTGTGCCCCCTTCCTGCAGCTGGTCTCGTCCACGCCTATCGCGGTGGGACCGTCGAACATGCACGGCATCGAGGATTCCAAGCGGGCGGCGACCCTGCGCGCGATATGGGCGGCGGTCCTCCACGCGATGCGTGGGAATCCGCCCGCGGTCTTCTGGCTGGCGACCGCCGCCGGCCACGCGCACTCCATCTCGAAACCGCTGGTGAGCCGGCTGTCCGGCTCCGCCCACGGCACTTGGGCGGCCGCCGCGCCATGCTCCGCGCACGCCACGCGCGGCGCCAGGCCCATGAGCTCGATCCCATAGCAGCCGAAGTCCTGGTGGCGCCATCGCCGTTCGCCGCCACCCCTCCCATATAACAGGCCCGTCCGCTATGAACCGCAAGATGAGGTCCACAGCGGACGGGCCTGTTCGTTCATATGGTCGGCGGTCATGGACATGCCCCATGCCTACTCCGGCAACGAGGCCGGAACCGGCGGTACCGCCACGACACGGCAACTCGACCGGTATAGGGACGGTCCATAACAAGTTCATACGGTTCATCGCACATTGAACATCAGTTGAACGACGAATGATATTTGATGCGCGCACCATGAACAGTGCCTGAATCAGCCATCGTCTCCGAAAAGCGGCGGATAGCCTTGTAAAGGCCATGATGCGTAGGCGCATTGCAACGGCACATTCGCATCGTCGTTGAAATAGGAGAGTGCTAGGGAGAGCCTGGTCATGCATATAGGAAAGATACGCAATATCATCAAACCAGCGGTGGCGTGCATAGCGCTTGCCGTGTTCGCCGCGCCGGGTACGGTAGTCTCCGCCGCGGCGCTTGAACGTGAAGGTGCCCCATTGGATGTGGTGGCCGATTGGAAATTCCAGCAGGCGCATTCCACCGGTTCCATCGACGGTGGTGACCTGGTCATCAAGGATATGTCGGGCAACGGCAACGATCTGCACATGCAGACCTACGGGAAAAATGATTACAAGCTCAGCGACTATGTCAACTGGTCGTCGAATTCGATGAACGGTGACGGTGGTGGAAGCCTGAAGCTCAACGGCGACAGCGATCTGGCGCATAAGAAGGATCATCCCGAGCAGCGAGATCCCAAGGGCGCGGATTTCATCACCGCGAGCGGCGCTCCCATCAACAAAGAGCAATTTGCCAACGGATACACCATGGAGTTCGTGTACTACCTTCCCGATGACTTCAACGCCGGTACCGATTCGTGGATGGGGCTTGCGGCCAGGCAATCCACAAACAGCAACATGGATGAACACGAGATGGGGTCGATGAGCCTGTCGATCTCCAATTGCAAGGAAACCCAGTTCAAGGCCGCCAACAAGGACAATGAGTCGACCATGAACACCGATGATCCCAACAACGGCGTCACCAGCTGGGGCGTCACCATGGATCACGGTGGCGTTTGGTATCACATCGCCGTCGTATCCGATGGCACGAACGTGGTGACATACACCAACGGTGCCAAAGCATTCCGCAATATCAACAAGAACGGCAATGGCCTGTATGCCGATCCGACCGATGGTCGCTTCCGCATCGGCTCGTCGTATTACAACGACACTTTCGACACCAGCCAATACAACAAGGACGACTTTGACAAGTTCCTGCGTGGCAACCTGCAGGAGGTGAGATTCTCCCGCGGTGCGCTGGCACAGGGCAACTGGATCGTGCCCAACCCGACCGAGTATCTCAAGGATTACGGTACCAACGATCGTTTCGTGCTGGACAACCCCAGCGTACATACGATGGCTTTCTTGCCGGACACGCAGAATGCCATCCGTTGGGTGCCCACGGTGATGGACCGAGCCATCGACCAGTTCGATTCGGAAGATTCCAGTCTTAATCTGACCAACATCGTGTCCCTCGGTGACGTGGTGGATAACTGGGACAGTGACGCGCAATGGCAGGCATCGTCCAAGGCGTTCGGGCGTATGCAGAAAGTGGGCGTCCCCTTCCTGGAGCAGCCGGGCAATCATGATTACAATGGAGGCAGGCATGGCTACGGAGTGCCCAGCTTGCGCAAGGCGGACAATTACCTGAAACACTTCGGCCCCGACTCCGATTTCGGCAAGTATCAGAAAGAACACGGTTTTGCATACTCGCCCGATGGCCTGTCCTCATACCATCTGGTAGACAACGGCTCCTACAAGTATCTGGTGATGAACATCGACATGGGCGCGGTGGTCAGCAACTCGTCCTCGGCAAGCAATGACGATATGCGATGGTTCGAGCAGGTGCTCAAAGACCACCCGAACAACCCGACTGTGGTGGTGAGCCACGATATCTTCAAGTGCTCCGATTCACGTCCGAATGAAATCTCCCTCGATGACGATTCCGGATACAACGGTGAAGCCGGTGACGATGAAGGTGCCGGCTCGAAAATCTGGAACATCGTGAAACGGTACAACCAGGTATTCATGATGTACTCCGGTCACAATCACGGATCCGGACAAATGACCCTGACCAATGACGCCGGCAATCCGGTGCTGGGGCTGTTGTCCGACTATCAGTTCGCGTATAACGGCGGCAATGCGTTCTTCCAGTACGTCGGCATGGATGAAGCGAACAACAAGATCACCATGCGTACGTATTCGCCATACTCGGCATCGCTGCCCGCGGCCGAGCGTTCGTTCTTCGATGTCAACTCCCTGACCGGTGTCGGCAACACCTATGACGGATCGTTCGATTTCGCCAAACGATTCGCCGGTTACGAACATTCCTCCGGTTATGACACGCAGCAGTCGGTGATCTCCTTGGTGCGCGGCATCGGTGCGTTGAATGGTCAGACGCCGGCGAGCGAAGTACGGCAACTATATACTGCTCTGGCCGCATTGCCGGATAATGTGAAAGCGCAATTCGGTGATCCGTCGGATAGTGGCTCTCTGGCAGGCAGACTCGCCGCCGCATACAATGCCGCGTTCCCCAAGCCGGAACAGCCCGACACCAAGCCCGGTGCCGGCAATCAGACTGGAAGCCAAGGTGGGCATCAGGGTGGACAGTCCGGAAGCCAACAAGGGCAGAAGGGCGATGGCCATGGCAAGGGGCAGACGAATGCCGGCCCGGAGGCAATGGCCTCCACTGGTGCCGATGTGGCCCCGATCGTCGTTATCGCGATGATGACGATCTTGTTGGCCGGCGTGCTTGTGCTCGTGAAGCGTAAGCATCACCTTTCGCACTAACCGATTACCGGTGTGCAACCTGTCGACGAGCGAGCAGCCAATAGCTGGGCCTGATATAGAACCCGCGGTACTGGTTGCTCGCTCGTCGAATCAAGGAAAACCGAAGCACGCTTCGCGCCAATGCCGAAGACGCCGATGGCTTGCCGTGTCGCCACCTGCGCATTGGCGTCATGATTGTCGTGATCGTGGCCTACGTGATGTTCGGCCCGTTTCGCGGCGACATCGTTCTGGTCTTTGGCGCGTCGGCGATCTTCTACGTTTCCGGTACGTTCGCGTTTCCGGTACGTTCATCATGATGACGGTCATCCTTTCCCTGACCGGTCCCATCGAGCACGGTCAGGAAGAGCGGCAAGCCATCGAGGTCGGAACCGGCGGTGTGTCACCTGTCGGCCAGGAGCCTCCATCAACTAGTATCAGCTAGTATCCGATATGAAGCCGTGGCCTCATTGCCAATCGCCAAGGGAGGAAACCGTGCGCGCGCGACGTGACTTTGCATGGCCGAAACTGCTGACCGCGGACGGACGCGGCATCGCCTTCGGCGGCGACTACAATCCCGACCAATGGCCGGAGGACGTCTGGGACGACGACATCCGCCTGATGACCCAGGCCGGTGTCAACACCGTGGCCCTTGCCATCTTCAGCTGGGACCGCCTCCAACCCACCGAAGACCATTGGGATTTCGGCTGGCTCGATCGCATCATCGACAAGCTCGGCAAGGCTGGCATCGCGGTTGATTTGGCATCCGCGACGGCGACCGCACCCCTGTGGCTCTACGAAAACCATCCCGAAGTCCTTCCGCGAGACAAGTACGGTCATCCGGTCAACGCCGGCTCCCGCCAGTCCTGGAGCCCGACCAGCCCGGTGTTCAAGGAATACGCGCTAACCCTATGCCGCAAACTCGCCGAACGCTACGGCGCCAACCCATATGTGACGGCATGGCATATGGGAAACGAGTATGGGTGGAACAATCGCGACGACTACTCCGACAATGCGCTCGAAGCCTTCCGCGCATGGTGCCGCCGCAAGTACGGCACCATCGACGCACTTAACCAGGCGTGGGGCACCACGTTCTGGGGACAGGAGATGACCGGTTTCGGCGAAGTGCTCATCCCGCGGTTCATGGGTGCCGATTCCATGGTCAACCCCGGCCAGAAGCTTGATTTTGAACGGTTCGGCAATGACATGCTGCTCGACTTCTACAAAGCCGAACGTGACGCGATCGCCGAAATCTGCCCCGACAGACCCTTCACCACGAACTTCATGATCTCCACCGACCAGTGCTGTATGGACTACGCCGCGTGGGCGGAGGAAGTGGACTTCGTATCGAACGACCACTACTTCCACGAAGGCGAATCCCATCTCGACGAGCTGGCCTGCTCCGACGCGCTCGTGGATTCGCTGGCGCTCGGCAAACCGTGGTACGTCATGGAACATTCCACCTCAGCGGTGCAGTGGAAACCGCTGAACACCCGCAAATGTAAAGGGGAGACGGTGCGCGACTCCCTGGCCCACGTGGCCATGGGCGCAGACGCCATCAACTTCTTCCAGTGGCGCGCATCCGCGTTCGGCGCCGAAGCGTTCCATTCCGCCATGGTCCCGCACGCCGGCGAGGACACGAAACTGTTCCGTCAGGTGTGCGAATTGGGCGCGACGTTGCGGGCGCTCGCCGACGCCGGTGTTCAAGGCAGCGGATTGGCGGCATCGGACACGGCGATCCTCTTCAGCGCCGAATCGGAGTGGGCCACCCGATCCGAGACATTGCCGAGCATGAAACTCAGCCATTGGCATGATGTGCGTGACTGGTACCGTGCGTTCCTGAACGCTGGTGCACGCGCCGACATCGTGCCGCTCGCCTACGACTGGAGTTCCTATAAGACCATCGTGCTGCCGACCGTACTGATACTGAGCGACGCCGATACGCGGCGGTTGGCCGGTTTCGTACAGGCCGGAGGCCGTGTGGTGGTCGATTACGCGACCGGTCTGCTCGACGAGCGCTTCCACACGTGGCTCGGCGGGTATCCCGGTGCGGGCGATGGGCTGTTGCGCTCGATGCTGGGCGTTCGTGGTGAGGAATTCAACATTCTCGGTGCTGGGGCGGAAGGCGAGCCGAACGAGATTCGGCTGACGGGCACCGGGGATTCATCCACGATGGACGGTGCCGTGACCCGCCTGTGGCAGAACGACGTGACCGTCGCCGGACCGCATGTGCAGGTGCTTGCCACATATGCCGGCGAAGAAGCGGATGAGTGGGAGCTTGATGGCACGGCCGCGCTCACCCGCAACGCATACGGCGCGGGGGAGGCGTATTTCCTCGGCTGTGATCTGGGCGTGAGCGACCTGACGCGATTCGTGAGCGGCTGGCTTGCCGTGCAGCCGCAATCCTCCCGTCAGCCGCAGGTCAACAGTCAGTCGCAATCCAGCCGTCAGCCGCAAGTCGTCGGCGCGACCCCTGATGTTCTGCACACCGTGCGTCAATCCGACGACGCCATATTCGACTTCTATCTGACACGTGGCAGATCGGATGTCGAACTGCGCGACATCGCAGGGGAGCCGATCGTCCTGTTCCGGGCGGAACGGGGCAGTGACGGCGGTGCGTATACGGTGCATCGCAATGGCGTTCTCGTGGTGAAACGCCCGAACCCGTCGCTGTAGTCAATTGCGGCGAAACAAGGGAATGGGGGCGCGGACGGTTTTGGGAAACGGTCCGCGCCCCCCCTACAGAGATTCCGGTGGCGACTGGCTGTTTCCGGCTCTATTTCAACGTTTTTGGACTGCCGCTTAAGTGCCTGGCCGCTTAAGTCGCCGCTCCTTCGGCGTGCCGCGACGGGCCGAAACGGATAGTTGGTGTAGCAGGGCAGCCTGAGGTTGTGTCTTGCTGGTTTGGGAAAATGATGGGGAAGGAATTTGGCCGATACTCTGGTGCAGCGAGGAGTGGGCCGGGGAGGGGGTCCTCCCCGGTGTTGTTATGCGGCGTTGGCGAGGAAGATGTGCTTGTGGTGATACTCGATGAACTCATGCGAAGGTTGGCTGATTGCCGGCAATGAGATCTCATGTCCATCGAAGTCATAGAGCCATCTGTCGTTGATGTCGGAGTGCCGCACCTTGTCATGGTTGACCATGATGCGGTAGTCGTCATCGATGGAGATGAGGCCTTGGTCGAAGGCCCGATCATGGAAGGCGTTGAGCAACAGCCCATTCGATGCGGCGGTTTTCTCGTTGGGCGTCGATGCCTTCCAAGGTTTGATGTGACTGGCGATCAGTAGTTTGGGAATCTGCATGCCGGTTATGCAGCATGTGCCGTGGTAGTTCTGCAATAGTGAATTGCGGAAATAGGATTGGTTGACCCGTTGAAGTATGGTTGCCGGTCGCTCCTCTCCGGTGGGCGCGTGTTCGGCGATGAACAGGGCTGTTGCTGTTTCGAGCGGCGAACAATGGATGGTACGCCAGAAAGTGTGCCCATGTATCCGTATGAGATTGCCACCCGTCTTTCGGATCTGGGCAGACTTGACTATTCCGCTCAGCCGGTGATGGAGTCCACCCGGGATGATCTCGATCCATTGGAGCGTGACCGCCTGCGCAAAATCATCGCTTCCTATCAATCCAGTGACCGGAATCTTTTGGAGCTTTCGGATGCGGACTTGGAGAAATCGCTGCGCCTTGTTGTGTCGGTCAGTGGTGAGCTGACGCCGACTTTGGCAGGGTTGCTGCTTATCGGCAACGAAGAAGCGCTGCAGAGGCTTGTGCCGACGAATGAGGCGGCTTTTCAGGTTCTTGTGGGTACCGACATCAAGGTGAATCAGACCTACCGTGGCCCGTTGCTCAAAACCATAGAACAGATAGCCGAGTCGTTCAAGCCCTGGAATCCAGGCACGGAGCTGACCGTGGGTCTGTTTTCTTCGGTGGTTCCCGAATTTGACGAAAGGGCTTTCCGAGAGGCTTTGGTCAACGCATTCGGCCACAGGGACTATTCGCTTCTTGGTCGTGTGCGGGTATTGGTGGATGATGCCGGCTTAACCATTGCTAATCCCGGTGGATTCGTGGAAGGTATCAACGTCCATAACTTGCTTACTGCGGAGCCGCGTGGCCGCAATCCATGCCTGATGGATGCGTTGAAGAGAACCGGTCTCGCCGAACGTACGGGGCGCGGCATCGACCGTATATTCGAGGGTGCTTTGAACTATGGCCGTCCTCTGCCTGATTATTCGAGGTCCAACAGGCGTGGAGTGTCGGTGCTGTTGCCTCGTAGTGTGCCCGACAAGGCGTTTGTGGAACTGCTGGCCGAGGAACGTGAGCGCAGCGGCAAGTCCATGTCTCTCGATGGTCTGCTTATTTTGGACAAGCTCAAGAGTGAACGTCGTTGTGGCTTTGATGTGTTGTCGGGCTCTCTGGACATGAGTGACCAGCGTCTGCGCACCGTACTGGGGCAGCTGACGGAGGCGGGGCTTGTTGAGAGCGCTGGCGTTGGAGCTCGCCGCACGTATATGTTGGGTGCGAAAGTGTATCGGCGCAGCGGTAGGGCGATGGAATACGTTCGCCAATCAGACATCGATAGGGTGCGGTATCCCGAACTGATCATCGAGTTAATGTATGAACAGAAATCAGTGAGCAAAAACGATGTGATGGAATTGCTGCATCTTGAGGAGAATCAGGCGTACTACCAATTGCGAAAACTAGTCCTTGAAGGACGCGCTAAGAAGGTCGGCAGTGGACGCAACGTGCGGTATGCGGCAGTACGTTGAATGAGATACGCAGATCATTCTTGAACGGTTTTCTCTGAATTCCGAGATTTATCTCTGAATTCAGAGAAAGAATATCGAATTCAGAGAAAACTAGTGTGCGATGTGGCTATTCCGCTTCAGGAATTATGTACGATTCGAACGTGGCCTGTATCTGCGATGCCGTCAGCCGCTTTATCGGTATGCTCCCTATGCGGGGCTTGATGTGGTTCCCGTAGCTGTTCCCATAGCGCGTCCTTGTGCTGTCGGCGATGTTCCAGATAGTTCACGTCATGCTCCCTTGCGTGATGATTCACATGATTCGCGTCTTCATGGTAGCGTCTCCCGCCGGCGCATGAGTGACTGGTCACGCTGTCAGTGGAATCTCCCCGACGGATATCCCGCCTATGCGGGATATCCACGCCGGCGGACGGAGATTCGCATGTTCGGGCGTACGATGGACCCGGTTTTTTTGCAGGATGCGGCCAACGCCTTGGATGGGCATGGGCCTGCAACCATCGTGAGCCGCCACGGGCGTTCGGCGATCGCCGGGCGGCGGATCGAGAAGGATCGGGCGATCGGGACCGCCCACCATCCGAAACCATCGTCGGCGTCGCTTCAGCGGGGCATGCCGACGGTTCGCGTTTTCCGGCAAAGGGTCGGCCGGCGCTTTCCTCATTGAAGTTCGACGGGTCATGGTCCCGCCGTGAGGGTTGGACCGGTAATCGGGTGATGCCGAACGTCCCGACGGGACGGCGGCCGTGTCATCAAAGCGACCGCACGAACTCTCCGCCCGGAAGCGGACGGCGCTGATTTTGGAGGACCCATCGGCCGTGGCATTCCCGGGCCCGGAACATGCCATGGGGTTTGCGGACCCCGGGCGACGCCGCATGGCCTTCCCGTTCCCGCGCCACGGGCGGCGGCATGGTTCATGGCGCCGACGGTGGGTTCGTCCGCACGCGGAGCGCTTCCATGCCTCGCTGACGGATGGTGGCGATCCCCCTCCACGGAGAGGAGTATTGTTTCATTTGTAGATAACATTGTTACACAGTAGGAGAACATTGATATGCAATCTGAACGTTCGTTGATTCCCACCCCCATGCCGGTCCGGAGACACGCACGGTCCGGGAACAGGGGGCTGGCCCTCACCGCCCTGTGTCTGGCGGTGCTGCTGGTCGTGATGGACAACACCATCGTCAACATCGCGATTCCCACGATGAGCGACGCGTTGAACGCCTCGTCCACGGACCTGCAATGGGTGGTGGACGCCTACACGCTGTCCTTCGCGGCGCTGCTCCTGCCCGCCGGCAAACTCAGCGACCGATGGGGAAGAAGACGGATGCTGCTCGTCGGATTGGCGGGATTCGCCGTGGTCTCCGCAGCCACGGCCTTCTCCTGGGCCCTGTGGCAGCTGGTGACGCTGCGCGTGGTGTTGGGGGTCTGCGCCGCGCTGATCTATCCGGCGACGCTGTCGTCAATCATCGTCATCTTCGAAGGCTCCAGGCACCGTAGCCTGGCCGTTGGCCTGTGGGCGGCGACATCAGGGGTCGGCATCGCCCTGGGTCCGATCATCGGCGGCGTCCTGCTGGAGCACTATGCGTGGAATTCCATTTTCTGGGTGTGCTCCGTCATCGGCGTGGTGGCGCTGGCCTGCATCGCGGTGGCGGTGCCCGAGGTACGGGCGTACCGTTCCGAGAGGTTCGATTTCCCCGGCACCGTGTTATCGGTGGCCGGCGTGGGCCTGCTGGTGTGGGCGATCATCGAACGCCCGACTTACGGCTGGCTCTCCTGGCAGGTCATAGGCGGCATCTGCGCGGCCCTGATCATACTTGCGGTGTTCGCGGCGGTCGAGGGGCATACGCACGCCCCGCTCATCGATGTCGGCCTGTTCCGAAGGGCCACGTTCACGAGCAGCACCTGCGCGATCTGCGTCGCGTTCTTCTGCCTGTTCGGCTTCATCTTCATCACCACCCAATGGTTCCAGGCATTGCGTGGATACACCGCATTGCAGACGGCGGTCGCGACGCTGCCCTTCGCGGTGGTCATGGCGGCGGTCGCCCCGCTCGCCACGCAATTGGCGAAACGTTTCGGATACCGGTCGGTCGTCTCGACGGGACTGCTGTTCCTGTCGGCGAGCATGTTCGTGGTCACGCGTGTCGACGCCCATTGCAGCTACTGGTTCGTGGTCGTACCCACCATGGCCCTGATGGCGGCCGGCATCGCCCTGATCCAAGGGCCCGCCACGGACGCCCTGATGAGCACCGTTCCGGAAAGCTCGACCGGCGCCGCATCGGCTGTCAACGACACGATCCGTGAGATCGGCGGCACGCTGGGCGTCGCCGTCATGGGGTCCGCGATCTCCTCCGTCTACCCCGACGAGCTCTCGGACTCGTTGTCCAGACTGCAGATCCCGTCTTCCATCGCGAAAGCCGCGGAGGATTCGGTGATGGCCGCGAAATCGATCCTTCCGCACCTGCCGGCAGGCATCCGACAGACCGTGGAGCAGTCCGTCTCGACCAGTTTCATGAGCGCCACGCATGCGGCATGCTGGATCGCCTGCGCCCTCGCATTGGCGTTCGCGCTGCTCTGCTGGATCACACTTCCCAAACACGATTCAGGCAATCTCCCCCAATAGAAAGGAACATCCATCATGAAAGACGACGGACGGATCCCACGGATCAAGGACACGGATATGACGGACCGTCTCCTGACGGCCGGCGCGATAGCGGAGGACACACGCAACCCCATCGGTGACATCGCGGCATGCTTCCCCGGTCACGGCAGCCAGAGCGTCGGCATGTTCCACGGCTGCCTGTCCGGCTTCCCCGAAGCCCGGCAGGTGGATTGGCAACGGTGTGTTGGACGGTTTCTTAGGGGACGAGTCCTTGTTGTGTGAATTCGTTGGGGCTCCGGTATGCGAGGGTGGAGTGGAGTCTTTGGTTGTCGGACCGCCACACATAGTCGTCGGGGTCGGAGCGTAGTTGTTCCAGGCTGGTGTAGTGGTTCCGGTATATGAGCTCCTTCTTCAGGAGCCTGTCGGTGGATTCGACCACGGCGTTGCCGAACCCGCCGCCCCGGTCCGTGCGGAACACCTCCACCTCGGTCAGGGGGAAGTCGAGCGTGGCGAACGCGGCCATGACCAGGTCGGCGGCGCGGCCCGTGTCGGCGCTGTGGCCGGCGATGCCCCTGTTCGCCAGGCCGATGAGCAGGCACACGTACGCCCACTTGCCGCCGACGCGCACGTACGTCAGGTCACCGGCCAGGTGGGCGCGCGGCCCGTAGCCGTCGAACTCGCGGTCGAGGATGTTCGCGAGCCCGGCCTCGTCGGCCCGCGTCTTGTGCGGTTCGGACGTTCTGCGCGCGTACGCGCCCGCCATGCCCCGCCGTTTCATGATGTCGACGATGCGCCTTCCGGAGGCGGTGACGCCCCTCCGCTCCAGCACGGCCTTGATCTTCCCGGCGCCGCAGCGCTCATGGCCGTCGGAGCTTGTCAAGTTGTTTGTGTTTGGGGTGTGTTTTATAAATAGGGTTCCATTCGTTCGGGGTATGCGGCCGCGAGTTGGGCGAGGGCCTGTTTCCAGTTGGTCGTCATGCGCCCCTCGATGAGCCTTCCCTCGCTTTCGCGCCTGGTTGTGTTGCCGTTTTCGGCGCGTCTGAGACTGCGTTTGTCCTCGATGTCGCAGATCGCCAGCCAGAACAGCTTGACCACGGCCTGGTCGTTGGGGAACCGGCCGCGGTCGCGGCTGACCTTGCGCAGCCGGTAGTTGAGCGATTCGATGCTGTTGGTGGTGTACACCACCCGGCGGAGCATGGGCGGGAACCGCAGGAACGGGACGAACCGGTCCCACGAGCGTTTCCACGTGGCGGCCACCGACGGGTATCTCCGGCCGAGCCCGCTTTCCGCGAACTCGCCGAGCGCCTTTTCCGCGGCCTGCCCGTTGGGCGCGCAGTACACGCTCCCGAGCGCCGCGCACACCCTCTTCCTGTCGTGGTCGGCGACGAACCTGTTGGCCGCGCGTATCAGGCGCACCACGCAGGTCTGCACGATCGCCTTGGGCCACGTGGCCTCCACGGCCTCGGGCAGGCCCTTGAGCCCGTCGCAGCACACGATCAGCGCGTCGGCCATGCCCCGGTTGGCCATCTCGGCGCACACGTGCGCCCAGAAGGAGGCGCCCCCGTCGTCCTGGACCCATACGCCAGGCACATGCTTGAACCCGTCCATGTCGACGCCGATGGCGATGTGCGCCGCCTTGGGCGGCACCCTGCCGTTGTCGCGCACCTTGACCCTGACGGCGTCCAGGTACAAGACCGGACAGAACTCGTCCAGCGGCCGCTCCTGCCATTCGAGCACGGCGTCGCTCACCGCGTCGGTGATGTTGGATATCGTCTCGGGGCTCAGGTCCGCGCCGATCGTCTTCTCAAGGTGGTGCTGGATGCCGCGCACCGTCATGCCGCCCGCGTACAGGGATATGATCATCTCGTCCAGTCCGCCCAGCCTCCCGGAACGCCTGGGCACCAACCTCGGGGCGAACGAGCCGTCCCTGCCGTGGGGAACCTGCACGGCCGCCTCTCCCACCGGCGTGGACAGCGTCTTGGGACACGAACCGTTGCGCAAGTTCGCATGCCCGCCGCTCGCCTTCGACCCCCCGTCGCCGGGCGCGTAGCCCAGATGCGACGTCGTCTCGGCCTGCAGGCCGCGTTCCAGGGCGACCCTCGTGAGCTCGCCCGGCAGACCGCCGTCGCCGGTGAGCTCGATCCGCCCGCCGTCTATCCGTTCGAACAGGGGATCCAGCGCTCCCGACGCGACCAGCGAGTCCACCAGGGACCGCGAATCCGTCACGGCGCCATTGTCATTCCCGGCCACATCGCCGGCCATAGGCTTCACTGCCTCGGTCACCATGATCGTTTCCTTTCCATCAGATGATCCCATACACAAACAATTAGACACCCTCGTCTGTCGCGCCGGACCGCGTGCACGTCGCCGGCGATCGGGTCCACCCGCCCGGCTTCGGGATGTTCGATCATCCAGTAGCAGGCGGAGCGGGGAATGCCCGGTATCCTGCACTGCGCCGATATCGGACAGCGGGAGGCGTCGGCCCGTATCACGTCTACCTTCGTGCGAATACCGGCGCCGCCTGTTCTGAAACGTCCACCTCCATCTCCAACTGTCCGTTGCGCTTGCGCAGCTCGACCGGCTCGTTCCGCTCAGGGGTGCGGTTGTCGGCGGCTTTCGCGGAGCCGCTGTCGCGGATGCCCTGGACCCAACGCTGCGGCGTGGAATGCGAGATGTCGTACTCGTCCCTGATCTCGCGCGCCGGCCTGCCGTTCTCGCAAAGCCGCACGATCCGCCGCTTGAACGACTCCTCGTAGTGGCGGGGATGCCTCGGGCCGGCCACCGTCGGCCTCCAACCTCATGTCGATCGTCCCCCATCGAACTGTCTAACACATTGTAGCCAATCCATGCGGGAGCTCCGCATTCTGAAGGACGCCCTGCGGCACCACCGGTAGCCGACGGGCATGCCTGACGTGCGTGCGGGACGATGCCACGGTGCCGCCGTCCCACACGCCGACGGCATCATATGCGCGATGCCCCGGCATGGCACGTGGCGGGAGGACGGCACGCCCGCGCCGGCCAGCGTTCCCCGACATGTCTTGGCTCGGTGGCAATCTCAATGCGGTGGGACTAGCCATCACACCCATCGAGGCGCGGTCCAAGAGCGTGGCTGGACCTTCGACCCCACCCATCATGGGACGGTGCAGGGACCTACGGGCCGGATGGCGTTTTTCATCCGTAACGGCGGGATGATGCGGAGAAGCATATGAGGACTATTCGGAAAACGACAAAAAGCCAGCGGACGCCCACCACCGAGATCAGGGGCCTCATACTCGACGCCTCGAAACGAATCATCGAAGAGGACGGCTATGATGCCTTCACCATCCGGCTTCTCTCGGAAAAGGCGGATGTGTCCCCCGCGAGCATCTACCGGCATATCGGCGACAAGCAGGCCGTCATCGACGCTCTCATCGACGACAGTTTCCAGACGTTACGGGAGAAGCTCCTGCGCGTCACCACCGAGGATCCCCTGCAAAGACTCTACGATGCGGGAGTCGTATACCGCGGGCACGCCAAGGCGTCGCCCGGCATCTACGCCCTGTTGTGGCGATGGCATGCGGGCGAGGCTTCGGAGGCATGCCTCGCCGCCATGACCGAGCTGGTGCGCTACGGGCAGGCCGCGGGAAAGATCCGGAGGGATGACCCGCACCTCATCGCATGGTCCATATGGTCCGCCGTGCACGGATTCGTCCAATTCGAGACACGACCCGAACATGATACGCCCGTCGACGATGACGATGCGGCCTATTCCTTTCTGCTCCGGCTGCTCATTCGAGGGGTCCGCACCCCTCAGACGGTCTCCGAGGGAACGGCGACCATCGCGGATACCAGCCGATCGTAGAATCGCCATTGGCCGCGCAACGCCACATCCCGTCTCACAGCGGCGAACGTTCCATCCGCCTTCAGGCTCACGGATACCTTACGGAAGTCCCCCGTCCCGTCCAATGCGGACAACGCCTTCGAGGCGGCCTCCTTCGCGCAGAAGGCCGCCCTACGTTCCACCGAGGAGGCCATACGCAATGATGCGAGCTCTTCGGAAGAGAACACGAACCGCATGATCCCGTCGGACAATCCGTCCGAATCGTCCACGTCCACTCCCACGGCACGGATTCTTTCCGCCGACGCCACGGCGGCGACGCACAGCGACGGACAATGCGACAACGATCCCACGATGCCGGACGGCCAGAGCGGTTCACCATCCGAACCTTTTGTTTATGTTCAATGGTTTTAAGACCGGTTGAGCGTTTGGTT
>UMHJ01036105.1_pt1 | contig 15873 bp, 11 predicted proteins | sample 1965511 | NCBI WGS metagenome assembly UMHJ01 (sample SAMEA4836096, study PRJEB28245) | human gut metagenome | biome: gut microbiome; material: fecal sample | place: Denmark | collected 2008
TGCTCCCGGGCCATCCAGGCCCGGGAGTTTTTGCCCTTTTCAGGGACGGAAAAATGCGCTATACTGTCAGATGAGAGTTTTTCGGGACAGCGGAGGTGGTATCCTGCTGTCGGAAAGGAGGCGCGGCGAATGCTTCATATATGGGTGGGCCGGGCCGGGTCCGGGAAATCCCGGCGGGTGCTGGAGGCCATGGAAAAGAACCGCCGTCTGCGGCGGCAGGTGCTGCTGGTGCCGGAGCATATCTCCCACGAGGCGGAGGTGGACCTGTGCCGGGTCCTGGGACCCACGGCGTCCCGGGACGCGGAGGTGCTGAGCTTCCGGAGCCTGTCGTCCCGGGTGCTGGCGGAAACCGGCGGTCTGGCGGAGTTTACCCTGGACAACGGGGGAAAGCTGCTGACCATGCGGCGGGTGCTGCAGGAGCTGGCCCCGGACCTGCGGGTATTCGGACGGCCCAGCCAGCGGGCGTCGTTCCTGCGGCAGCTGACGGACCTGACGGAGGAGTTCTACGCCTACGAGATCGGCCCCCAGGCCCTGTACCGGCAGGTAGAGGACCTGGACGGGGCCATGGGCGGCAAACTGCGGGACATCGCCCTGATATACGCCGCCTATGACGCCCGGCTGCGCAGCGGCGATTTCGACGCCCGCTCCCGGCTCCAGAAGCTCCGGGAGCACCTGGAGGGAAGCGGCTATCTCCGGGGCTGCGACGTGTATCTGGACGGTTTTTCATACTTCAACCGCCAGGAGGAGAGCATTCTGGAGCTGATGCTGCGGCAGGCCGAAAGCGTCACGGTGACGCTGCTGGGAGACCGGAGCAGCGACCGGCTGTTCCAGAACGCCCTGCGCCAGCGGATGCGCCTGGAGCGCATGGCCCGCCGGGCGGGGCAGGAGATGGACGTGCTGTGGTGCGAAAGCCGGGGGCAGGGCCCCCTGGGGCACCTGGAAGCCCACTTTTTCGGCCAGGAGGTCCCCTACGACGGGGAACCGGAGGGCCTGGAGCTGTACCAGGCGGCCACGGCCTTTACCGAGGTGGAATGGGTGTCCCAGCAGCTGCGGCAGCTGGCGGCGGAGGGCTATCGCTGGCGGGACATGGGCGTGTGCGCCCGGAATATGGAGGTCTACGGCCCGCTGCTGGAGAGCGTGTTCCGCCGGGACGGCATCCCGGCCTATATCAGCCGCCGCAGCGACCTGCTGGAAAAGCCCCCCATCACCATGCTGCTGGGGGCACTGGACGCCGTCACCGGCGGCTTCGACCGGGAGGACGTGTTCCGCTGCCTGAAAACCGGCCTGGGCGGCATCACCCCGGACGAGTGCGACATTCTGGAAAATTACGTCATCCTGTGGGACATCCGGGGCAGTTCCATGTGGCTGCGGGAGGGGGACTGGACGGCAAGCCCCGACGGATACGGCCGGGAGCCGACGGAGCGCAGCGCCGCCCGGCTGGAGCGAGTCAACGGCATCCGGCGGCGGGTGCGCCTGCTGCTGGAGCCTCTGTATCGGGGGATGCGCACCGCCGGGGCCGCCCGACAGAAGGCGGAGTGCCTGTATGGTTTTTTGCAGGAGGCCGGGGTGCCGCAGACCCTGGAGGACACGGCGAAAAAGCTCCTGGAGGAGGACCGGCCCCAGCTGGCGGAGGAATATGTCCAGCTGTGGGCGATCTTCTGCGGGGTGCTGGACCAGTTTGCGGAAATCCTGGGGGATACGGAGCTGTCCGGCGAGGAGTTCGCCCGGCTCCTGCGGCTGGTGCTGACCCAGTACAGCGTGGGCACCATCCCGGCCACCCTGGACCAGGTGAAGGTCAGCGAGATCACCCGCAACGACCGGCACCGGGTGAAGTGCCTGTTCCTGCTGGGAGCCAACGACCATGTGCTGCCCATGCCCCCCAGCGGCCACGGCCTGCTGGACCCGGAGGACCGGGCCGCCCTGCAGCAGCGGGAGATCCTGCTGTCGGACGCCAGCTTCGACCCGCTGGACAACGAATTGCAGAATATTTACGCCTGCCTGGCCCAGCCCACGGACCGGCTCACCGTCAGCTGGCCGGTGGGAGACGTCAACGGCAGCCAGCTGCGGCCCTCCTTTGTGGTGCAGCGGATGGAAAAGCTGTTTCCCCGGCTGCGTGTGACCCGGGAGGACGGCAGCTACCGGCGCAGACTCCCCGCCACGGCCCTGGAGCTGGCGGGAGAGGACCCCGCCCTGCGGCAGTATTTCCGCCAACGGGGAGACTATGACCGGGTGCTGGACGCCATGGACCGGGGACGGGCCCTGGGCCGGGGACGGCTGTCCGGCCCGGCGGTGGAGGCCCTGTATGGCCGTTCCCTGCATATGTCCGCCTCCCGGATGGACCAGGTAAAGCGGTGCCATTTCGGGTACTTCATGCAGTACGGCCTGCGGGCCAGGGACCGCCGCCCGGCGGGGTTCGAGGCCCCGGAGATCGGCACGTTTATCCACTATCTGCTGGAAAACGTGGCCCGGGAGGTCAAGACCCGGGGCGGCTGGGCCGCGGTGCAGCAGCCGGAGCTGCGGCAGCTGGTCCGGGAATATACGGACCGCTACGCCCGGGAGGAGATCGACGGATATCAGGAGAAAAGCGCCCGGTTCCGGTATCTGTTTTCCCGGCTGCGGACGGCGGCCTATGCCATTGTGGAGGACATGGCCGGGGAGCTGGCCCAGTCGGACTTTTCCCCGGTGGCCTTTGAGCTGGGCTTCGGCGGAAAGGACGGGCAGCTCCCTGCCGTGACCATCACCGAGGGGGATCAGCGCCTGTCCGTCAGCGGCAAGGTGGACCGGGTAGACGGCTGGCTCCACGACGGCAGGCTGTATCTGCGGGTGGTGGACTACAAAACCGGGAAAAAGTCCTTCGACCTGTCGGACCTGCGGTACGGCCTGGGGATCCAGATGCTGCTGTACCTGTTCACCCTGGAGCAGGAGGGCCGCAGCTATTTCGGCTATCCCATCGTCCCGGCGGGGGTGCTGTACCACCCGGCCCGGGAGGTGATCCTGAAAGCGGACCGGGGCATCCAGCCGGAGAAGCTGCAGCTGGCCCTGCAGAGCGCCCTGCGCCGCAGCGGCATGGTGCTCTCCGACCCCCAGGTGCTGCGGGCCATGGAGCACAGCGCCCTGGAATCGCCCCATTACCTGCCTATCAAGGTGAAAAAGGACGGCTCCATCGCCGACGGCGTCGCCTCGGCGGAGCAGCTGGGCAAGCTGGGCCGCTATGTGGACCGCCTGCTGCACCAGATCGCCCGGGAGATCGGCTCCGGCAGCATCGACGCCGACCCGGTGGCCCACGGCCTCCAGGACCGGGCCTGCCAGCACTGCGACTTTGCCGCCGCCTGCGGATTCCAGGAGGGCCGGGGCGGCGACCGGGTGCGGTACATCAGAAGCGTAGACCCGGGAGAATTCTGGAAATTTGTGGAGGAAGAAAGCCGAGAGGAGGGATCGCCATGCCGCTGACGCCGCAGCAGGAAACGGCCGTATATAACCGGGGCGGGAGCCTGCTGGTATCCGCCGCCGCAGGCTCCGGCAAAACCAAGGTCCTGGTGGAGCGCCTGTTTTCCTATATGGAGCAGGAGGGCTGCCAGGTGGACGACTTCCTGATCATCACCTATACCAAGGCCGCCGCAGCGGAGCTGCGGGGCAAGATCGCCCAGGAGCTGACCCGCCGGGTGGCGGAGCGCCCCGGGGACGGCCACCTGCGGCGGCAGATGCTGCGGGTGTATCAGGCGGACATCAAAACGGTGGACGCCTTCTGCGCCGGGCTTCTGCGGGAGAACGTCCACCTGCTGCCGCCGGTGGAGGAGCACAGCCTGACCCCGGATTTCCGGGTGCTGGACGAGCTGGAGGCCGCCCTGCTGCGCCAGCGGGTGCTGGGCCGGGTGCTGGAGGATTTTTACGCCGGCATTGAGGAGGACGAAAACGCCCGCCTGCTGGCGGAGACCCTGGGGGCCGGCCGGGACGACCGGGCCCTGGAGGCCCTGGTGCTGGACCTGCACCAGAAGACCCAGAGCCACCCCCACCCCCTGCGGTGGCTGGAGGAGCTGAAGCGGGACTGGGCCAGAACGCCGGAGCACCTGCCGGACACCGGCTGCGGCCGGTATCTCATGGAGGACGCCCTGCGGAAGGCGGACTTCTGGTCCCGGCGGCTGAAGCAGGCCGTGGAGGACATGGAGGACTACCCCGCCGTGTACAAAGCCTACGGCGACCGGTTCCTGGAGGCAGCCCAGGCCCTGGAACACCTGCGGGACAAGGCGGAACAGGGCTGGGACAGCCTGGGACAGGCGGTCCCCGTATTCCGCCGGATGGGAGCCGTCCGGGGCGATGAAAACGCCGCCTGCCGGGACCGGTCCAAGGCGGTGCTGGAGCAGTGCAAAAAGGCATTGAAGGACATCCGGGCCACCTTTTCCGTGCCGGAGGAGGAGCTGCTGGAGGACCTGCGCCAGATGGCCCCGGCCATGCTGGCCCTGCTGAGCCTGACGGCCCGGTTCACTCTGCGCTATCAGGCGGAGAAGGTCCGGCGGAACGTGATGGACTTTTCCGACCAGGAGCACTACGCCATCGACCTGCTGACCGACGGCCAGGGCCAGCCCACGGACCTGGCCCGGCAGGTGGCCTCCCGCTACCGGGAGGTGATGGTGGACGAATATCAGGACAGCAACCAGGTGCAGAACTGCATTTTCCGGGCGCTGTCCGACCGGGAGCGGCGGCTGTTCGCCGTGGGCGACGTGAAGCAGAGCATCTATCGCTTCCGGCTGGCGGACCCCACCATCTTTCTGGAAAAATACCTGTCCTATGTCCCGGCATCGGAAGCGGAGGAGGGCCAGCCCCGGAAGGTGCTGCTGAGCCGGAATTTCCGCTCCCGCCGGGAGGTGCTGGACGGCACCAACTTCGTGTTCCGGTCTGTTATGTCCCGGGAAATGGGAGAAATGGACTACGGCGACGACGAGCAGCTGTACTTCGGCGCGGAGGCGGCGTACCCGCCCCGGCCGGGCATGGAGCCGGAGCTGCACTTCATCAGCGTGGAGAACACCCAGGAGGAGAGCTTCGACCGGACGGAGATGGAGGCCCGGTTCACGGCCCGCCGCATCCGGCAGCTGCTGGACGAGAAATTCCCGGTGCAGGGGGAGGACGGCCGGCCCCGGCCGGTGGAGCCGGAGGACATCGTCATTCTCATGCGCTCCCCCCGGGCCAGGCTGGCGGCCTATACGGCGGCTCTGCGCCGGGAGAACATCCCCTGCACCAGCGGGGAAAGCGAGGCTTTTTTCAGCACCCCGGAGGCGGCGGTGATGGTGTCGTTTCTGCAGATCATCGACAACCCCCGGCAGGATGTGCCGCTGATCGCCGTGCTGCGGTCGCCGCTGTTCGGCTTTTCGGCGGACCGCCTGGCCCTGATCCGGGCGCTGCAGCCGGAGGGAGACTATTACGACGCCCTGTGCCTGGACGACGGTGCGGACACGGCGGACTTCCGGCGGCTGCTGGAGGAGCTGCGGCTGGCGGCCCGGGACATGACGGCGGACCGCCTGCTGTGGAAGCTCTATACGGAGTGCCACGCCCTGGCGGTGTTCGGGGCCATGGAGGGCGGAGCCGCCCGGAAGGAGAACCTCATCGCCCTGTATACCTACGCCGGTCAGCAGGCGGCGGCTGGCCGGGGCGGCCTGTTCGACTTTGTGACCCAGCTCCACGACCTGCTGGAGGAGGGGCGGCAGCCCCCCATCACCACCCGGACCGCCGGCAGCGGGGTGCAGATCATGAGCGTGCACCGGTCCAAGGGACTGGAGTTCCCGGTGGTGATCCTGACGGACCTGCACAAGACCTTCAACGCCGACGACTTCCGCCGTCCTGTGCTGGTGCACCCCCGGCTGGGCCTGGGCACCGAGCGGGTGGACCGGGAAAAGCGCATCCGGTACGACACCGTCACCAAAACAGCCGTGGCGGCGGCCCTGACCCGGGAGAGCAAGTCCGAGGAAATGCGGATCCTGTATGTGGCCCTGACCCGGGCCAAGGAGAAGCTCATCTGCGTGCAGTGCATGGCCCACGGCCGCAAGCGGCTGGCGGACCTGTCGGTGCTGGCGGATATGCCCACGCCGCCGGAGGCGGTGGCCGGGGCCAAATGCCCCGGAGACTGGCTGCTGCTGCCGCTGCTGTGCGCCCCGGAGGGGGAGCCTCTGCGCCGATGGGCGGAGGCGGAGCCCCAGACCCGGGTGGGCCTGGGCGGCGGCTGGCAGGTGCAGGTGTGGGAAAATCCCACGGCCGCGGCGGCCCGGGAACGGGAGGACGCGCCGCAGGAGGCCCCGCCGGAGAGCGCCGTGGAGGTCCAGGAGCTGAACTATCCCCATCAGGCGGCCTGCCGCATCCCCACCAAGGTCACGGCCACCCAGCTGAAGGGCCGGGAGCTGGACGAGGAGATCGCCCAGGGCACGGTCCGGCGGGTGCGGCAGGTGCAGGTGGACACCCCCCGGTTCCTGCTGGGGGAGCGGCCCCTGTCCGCCGCCCAGCGGGGCACAGCCATGCACCTGCTGATGCAGTACCTGGACCTGAACGGCCCGGACCCGGAGGAGCAGGCGGCGTCCCTGACGGCGCGGCATCTGCTGACCCCGGAGCAGGCGGCGTCCCTGGACCTGGAGCAGGTGCGGCGGTTCCTGGCCTCGCCTCTGGCCCAGCGCATCCGCCGGGCGGAGCAGGTGTACCGGGAGTACCGCTTTTCCCTGCTGCTGCCGGCGGCGCTGTATGACCCGGCGGCGGAGCCGGAGGACGAGCTGATGCTCCAGGGCGTGGTGGACTGCGCCTTCCGGACGGAGGAGGGCCTGGTCATCGTGGACTTCAAAACCGACCGCATCAGGCCGGAGGAGGCCCCCGCCCGGGCGGAGCTGTACCGCCCCCAGCTGACGGCGTACAGCCAGGCCCTGAGCCGGGTGCTGGAAACGCCGGTGGCGGAAATGGTGCTGTACTTCTTCGTCCCCGGCTGCGAGGTCAGACTGTAATGGCTTCGCCTCCGCTATTTCCGCCGGTGTGTTCGTGGTGGGCCTGATCCTGGAGCTGTGCCTGCCCAAAGACCCCAAGCGCTACGAGACCCGGTAAAAATTGGAAATTTCTTCCGCCTTTGCGCCGCAGACAGCCGTCTGCGGCGCTTTTTTCGCGTCCGGCGGAAAAGTATCCTTTATTTAGCGGACATGAAACGCCGTCCGGCGGCGCAAAGTAACTCTGTCGCCGGCGACAAAATCCAAAAACAGGGGTGATCGCATGTATGAAACGCAAAAAACGCGACGCATACGCAGACCGGCCGCATGGCTGCTGGCCGTGCTGCTCACCGGGGTCCTGTGCTGCCAGGCGGTATGGGCCGATCAGTGCACCTTGATCCCCGTGGGGAAGGCGGTGGGCATCAAGCTCTTTGCCGACGGCGTGCTGGTGGTGTCCACCTCGGAAACGGACCCCTGCCCGGCCCGGGACTGCGGCATCCGGGAGGGGGACCTGATCGTCAGCTGCAACGGCGAAAAGGTCACCTCCACGGAGGATCTGCAGGCCCTGCTGCAGGCCACCGGGGGACAGCCCGCCGCCATCGGCCTGCGGCGTGAGGGCAAGACCCTGAACGTCACCGCCGCGCCGGTGCAGGGGGAGGACGGCTCCTGGCGGCTGGGCGCCTGGACCCGGGACAGCATGGCCGGCGTGGGGACTCTGACCTTTTATGACCCGGACACCGGGGCCTACGGCGCTCTGGGCCACGGCATCACCGACACGGACACGGCCCAGCTGATGCCTCTGGCCAGCGGCTCCATTATGGAGACCTCCGTGAAGGCCGTGAAAAAGGGCGAAAAAGGCGAGCCGGGCCAGCTGAAGGGGGACTTCACGGCCCAGCACGACGTGGGCACCGTGTCCGCCAACACCACCGGCGGCATTTTCGGCACCGTGGCGGAGGGGGACTTCGTCTCCGGCACGGCCCTGCCGGTGGCCCAGCGCAGCCAGGTGACCACCGGTCCCGCCACCATCCTCTCCACCGTCTCCGGGGATGATACCCGGGCCTATCAGGTGGAGATCGTGCGGCTGTGCCCCATGAACCGGGACGGCCGGGACCTGCTGCTGAAGGTCACGGACCCCCAGCTGCTGGAGACCACCGGCGGCATCGTCCAGGGGATGGGAGTGATTGATAATAGGGACAACACAAAAAAGCCCGTAAATAAAGGGTTTTTCGCAGTTGCCCTAAAAAATGAACCAAATATCGGTGTCTGACCAACATCGGCACATCATACTTGATGACCCTCTATGATAGAGGAACATCAGTAACAAAACAAGGTTTCTATAGAGGAACATCACAATTTAAGATGGATTTTCCATAGAGGCACATCATACATAGAGCGTTTGTTCATCCTCCTTTTGGAGGATTGGATAGACGCTCTTTTTTTATTCTCCGGCAAGGAGAAAATCAATAAGGATTGGAGGTGAGGATGTGCAGGAGGTTAGATATGCTTCAGACAAGCCAAGTGATTGCCGCAAGTGCTATTTTTGGAGTGGAAAAAGGACGGGCTGTAGTCTGGGCAAGGATAACTGCTATTACCTGATTAGTGTTCCTCCGAAGGTCAAAACTGAATGTGATGGCTGTCCTTATGGACGAGATCATCCGTGCATTGGGTGGTGTACTAAGAAACTCCTTCGGGAACTTGGCATCCGTTAATATGAAATACGCAGAGAAGGAATTTCAGAAATTTGATAAGTCCATGCGGAAATCTCCAGGCTACCGTGTAAGCAGAAGAACTGTTCCACGACGGTGCAGAGAGTGTGAGTTGTATCAACCAAAGTGGAAGTACCGATCTTGCTTCTATACGGAATGCTGCTATCACTTATCAGGAAGCACAATTCGAGAGAAACCTCTCAAAGACAATCCATTTCAATCCAGGGAGGTGGTGAAGATGGATGCAATTTGATTATTTCTACGGCCAACAGGCAGAAATGTTCTCATTTTATCGAGTACCCAAAATCCTCTTTACCGATGAACGTTTCTGGAATATATCGACAGATGCGAAGCTGTTGTATGGCATCCTTCTTGACCGTATGAGTCTATCAGCTAAAAATGGCTGGATGGATGAAGCAGGTCGAGTCTACATCATATTCACGATTGATGAGATTAAATCTTCCATCGGATGTGCTGAGAAGAAGGCGGTAAAGCTTCTGGATGAATTGGAACGTAAGTGCGGTCTGATCGAACGAAAAAGGCAAGGACTTGGTAAGCCAAATCTGATCTACGTAAAGAACTTTGTGGATAAGTCAGTGGATAACCATGTGGAAGGACAATTCTTGAATTGTCAAAATGACAATTCTGGAACTGTCAAAAACACAACTCTGGAATTGTCGAAAGCACAAGGTAATAATACTGATTCTATTTATACTGATTATAGTGATACTGATCCATTCCCTTCTTCCGATTTTCATGGAAAGGAAACTGAAGGGATGACATCAAGAGAACAATACCGCTTGTATTTTATGGATCAGCTTGAGTATGAAATTCTCAAAAATAGGTATCCTTATGATATTGACATCCTGGAAGAAATTCTTGAATTGATTGTCGATACTGTATGTACCAATCGTAAGATGATCCGCATAGCGAGTGATGATAAGCCAGCGGAAGTAGTAAAAAGCAGATTTATGAAGTTGAATGCAGAACATATCAGCTTCGTACTTGATTGCTTAAAGGAAAACACAACAAGCGTCCGCAATATTCGGCAATATTTGCTTGCAACAATTTACAATGCACCTCTCACTATCGGTTGCTACTATGATTCCAAGGTACGACACGATATGTCAGAGGGCTTTTTTTATGGGAAGGAGTGATGCAGTTTGAAATGTAAAGCGAAAGTTGAGGTGATTAGATATGGCGAAAAAGGCAACTGTCATGGCAGTAGTTAATCAGAAAGGTGGAACCGGCAAAACCACAACAACTGAAAATCTGGGTGTTGGACTTGCCATGGAAGGAAAAAAGGTTCTGGTTGTAGACACTGATCCGCAGGCTTCCCTTACTATCAGTTTAGGATACCCTGTTCCGGATGAACTTCCCATAACACTTTCCGACCTGATGGCAAAAGTAATGCTGGAAAAACCCATCGATCCGGGAGAAGGAATTCTTCATCATCCCGAGGGAATTGACCTGATGCCGTCCAATATCGAACTTTCAGGTCTTGAGGTATCTCTGGTGAATGCAATGAGCCGTGAGACAATTCTCCGGCAGTATCTGGATACAGTGAAGCCAAATTATGATTTTATTCTTATGGATTGTATGCCTTCATTGGGGATGTTGACTGTGAATGCCTTAGCTGCTGCGGATAACGTTTTGATTCCGGTTCAGGCAGCTTATCTACCGGCAAAGGGCTTGGAGCAGCTTTTGCAAACTATCAACAAGGTTCGACGTCAAATCAATCCGAAGCTGAAAATTGAAGGTATTCTTCTGACAATGGTGGACAGCCGAACTAATTACGCAAAGGACATCAGCAATCTGATTCGAGAAAACTATGGCGGAAAACTGAAGGTATATAAGACCGACATTCCCCGTTCTGTTCGAGCCGAAGAAATCAGTGCAGAGGGAACCAGCATTTTCAAGCACGATCCGAAAGGTAAAGTTGCAGATGCGTACCGAGTTTTGACAAAGGAGGTGTTAAGCAATGCCGAAAAAAGGCGCAAACATCAACTTGAGCAGTTACGATGATATTTTCTCAACAGATGAAAGCCGAGCCGAAGCTCAGCAGGAACGTGTGCAGGAAATTCCCCTTTCTGAGTTGCATCCATTTGAAGGTCATCCGTTCAGAGTTGTGGACGATGAGGACATGGCGAAAACTGTCGAAAGTATTCGTGATTTTGGAGTTCTGACACCTGCGATTGTCCGTCCTGACCCGGACGGTGGATATGAAATTATTTCCGGGCATAGACGACACCATGCATCTGCACTTGCCGGCAAAGAAACTATGCCTGCCATTGTTCGTGATTTGGATGATGATGCCGCCATAATTTTGATGGTAGATTCCAATTTGCAGCGAGAATCCCTTTTGCCAAGTGAACGTGCTTTTGCGTACCGCATGAAAATGGATGCTATTAAGCATCAGGGAAAAACAACTTCGCCGCAAGTTGCGGCGAAGTTGCGAAGCGATGATGAAGTCGGACAAAAAGAAGGAATCAGCGGGGATACTGTACGTCGATATATTCGTCTTACTGAACTGATACCGGAACTTCTCGATATGGTTGATAAGGGAGAGATTAAGTTAAATCCAGCGGTTGAACTTTCTTATCTGGCGCATGAAGAACAGAGGGACTTTATATCTGCTATGGATTATGCCCAAGCGGCACCCTCGCTGTCTCAGGCGCAACGCATTAAGAAAATGGCGCAATCTGGAGAATGCACCCTGGAAGCCATGTGCGAGATTATGAACGAGACAAAAAAAGGAGAGCTGGACAGAGTTACATTCAAAACTGATTCACTCAGAAAGTATTTCCCGAAGTCGTACACAAGCAAGCAGATGGAGGATAAAATTATTCAGCTGCTTGAACAGTGGCAGAAAAAACGAGAGAGAAATATGGAAAGGTAAGGGCAATATTTTATGTTTACACCCAAAGAAATTGAAAATGCACTGGACACCCTTTTTGAGATGTTTGATGCAGAAGTCATGGAAATGTTAAATGAGAACTTCGGAGAAGAAATGGACGACATTTCACCGGCTGTCCTCGCAAAGGTTTTTAAGGAAAAGGCTGACATCGTTTATGAGTATCGTGCTTTGTGCAGCGTTGGTGACTGTATGGATTATCACGGGAAGGAACTCTTTAAGCAGAGGGCAGTAAATCTTCTGACATACGTCGAAAATTCCCTCGAAGATGAACGTCTGCACATGGTTTACGGTACAGAACTGTGGCTGCTTGAGGATATGTCCTTTGCTGTTGTTCATTATCATGGAACGCTGGTAAAAAATCACGATGAACCTTCCTGCATCACAGAGTATCGCAGCTTCGTTTCGACTATTGAAGATGAAAGCGACATTTTCTTCACGCCGGAAGATTTGATCTGCGAGCTGGAAGATACCTGTATGTTTGCCCTGTTAACCCAAGATGCGATCATTTATGAGCCGTAAGGCTTATGGATGGTCGCTTCTTTCATTTCAGAGTGTGGAGAAATCAAAATGAAAGCTAAAGAAATTCAATTCATCGGTGCCAATGGAGTAATGCTCCATGGCATGATCTGGTATCCGACGTGCAGTCCTACGATGGTCGTTCAGGTTATTCATGGTATGACTGAACACATCGGTCGGTATGAACAGGTGGCTAATGTGCTGACTGCAAGTGGAATCGCCGTTGCTGGTTTTGATCTACGAGGACACGGCCATAATCCTGGAGATAGCCAATGTGCATCTTTTGGTGAAGGTGGATGGAAATATTCCCTTCATGATGTGCATTTGTTCTTCATGGAACTGGAAAGCAGATTTCCGAACATTCCGCATTTTATGTTGGGATTTTCACTCGGTTCTTTTTTGCTTCGTGACTATCTTTCTCTTTATTACGACAAGGTGGACGGAGCAATCATCGCAGGGACAGGACATCAGCCTGGTGTCGTCTTAAATATGCTGTTGCCAGTTGTAAAGCGGGAAATCAAGGCTCACGGCTTTGATAACTCCACTCAGAAGATTAACGAAATGTCCTTTGAGAACTACAACAAGAAATTTGCTCCCAATACGACTTCGGTTGACTGGCTATGTGCCGATACAGCGCAAAGACTGAAATACTGTGGAGATCCGCTCTGCCGCAAATCAATTTCGGCTGGGCTTTTCTGGCAGTTGCTGGACTCCATGAAGAGAACAGGTAAAGTTTCAGCTTACCGAAGATGGAATAAGCAGATGCCGGTTCTTTTACTTTCAGGTCAAAATGATCCTGTTGGAGATAATGGTAAAGGTGTTCAGCGTGTTAAGCAGTCAATGTCTAAAGCAGGAATGAGATATGTTCAAATGCACTTGGTTCCCGATGCAAGGCATGATCTCTTCCATGAAGAAGCAAACGGTGCTGCCGGGGAAGCGATAGATGTTCTCAAAAACTGGCTTTTTGAAAACGTATAAGATTGGAGGATAGAAGCATGAAAGAGTTCGATATTACCATTACTGAGACCCTGGAAAAGAATGTTAATGTGAAAGCAGCTTCTCGTGAGGAAGCAGAGGAGGCAGTCAAAAAGGCATATTACAACTCGGAGTATGTCCTGGATGCAGAAAACTTTACTGGAGTCCGTTTTACTACTCAAGCAGAAAGAGAAATCCAGCAAGATCAGACAGCAAAGATGGATGTTCTTCTGATCAGACCCGGTATGTATCCCCAGCAGGTGCAGATTGGCTGCGAACTGGAAGATTTGCAGTCTGCGGTTGGTGGAGACATCGAGGCTGTTTATCCTTTCGCTGATCCGGTAGCCATTATCTGCAACGATGAGGGCAAATTCAATGGGAGTGAACTGAACAGGTGCCTTCGTGACGAAGATGGACAGATCTATGATATTGTTGCAGGAGATTTTTTGATTACCGGCCTGACAGAGGATAATTTCGGTTCGTTATCGCCTGAACTGATGCAGAAGTTTGAGAAGATGTTCCATCAGCCGGAAATGTTTGTGAAAATGGGGCGCAGTATTATGACTTTGCCGATTCCTGATGACAGGGTGAAAAAACCAGACGCACCGGAAAAGACAGACATTGTTCCCAAAAAGTCCGATCCTGACAGGACGGTTCTGTGAGGTGTCGTTATGGCAGGAGGAAAAACAATCGGTGAGCTGATGGAAGAAATGCGGCTGAAGGCAGGCGCAAAAGAATACCATGGTCATACCTATATGGATTTGGCACGTTTTGATGAAAACACCAGGCATATGATTATTTTTGACGTTCTAACCCATGATTCTCCGGTTGGCTTCAAGGGAGAACGCACTCGTATGTACTTGGGCGAGGTAGGCTATCAGAAAGCCTTGGAGTGCCAGAAAAAGGGTGACATTAAAATTCTCAGTCATGCTCGTGTTGTAAAAGGGAATCTTTATTATGACCATAAGGAGCAGGCAAGATAAATAACCGGAGGTGATCTGATGGAAAATGAACCTAAGAAAGTGCCTTTCAAATGGCAGTTCGGAGAAGAAACAATTTCTCTCCATATCAGCCGATACCAATATGGAGATAGGCTGTATATCGGTATGACAAGCCACAGTGAAGATGGGCCTGAGCCGTTTGCCGATATGACGGTTAATCTTCCGCAGTATTCATTGGAGCCTAATGAAGCTTTTATCAATGGTGACATCAGCAAAGATGCGCTTGCATTTATCAAGGAACAGAAACTTGGGAAAATACTTCCCTATACAGTACAGTCTGGCTACGGAAGATATGCAGTTGTCGCATTTGATCTGGATAAACTGAAAGAATTTGACCCGAATGGTGTTGCCGAATTTAAGGCCGCTCATGGTATTCCTGAAAAACAGACTGCAAGGAAAAAACACAAAAGCAGGGAAATGGAACGATGATTGTCGGTACATCGCCTCATCATCTCTGAGGAAGGAGGTTGATTTAATTGCAGGAAGAGGTTGAAAACAGAACTATAAATCTTGCTATAAGCACAACGAAGCTGACTGGAAGAAGTATCGTTGCTGGTATTCGTAAATATTTACAGCACCGGGACAAGGTAAAGGCACGTAAAGGTGCTAAAGATACACGTCCTCACGGTAAACAGACGGTTAAGCAGCTCCTTGGGCAAAACCAGGGTGCTACCAATACCGAAATCGACAGGAGCGAAATCAAAGATTTTGAGCGCTTGGCAAAGAAATATGGGGTGGACTTTGCCGTCAGGAAAGATAAATCAGTAGATCCTCCCCGCTATCTCGTCTTCGTGAAAGCAAAGGATGCAGATGTTTTGGATGCCATTACAAAGGAGCATATGGCACAGCACATGAATAAGGAGAAACGTCCGAGCGTGTTGAAACAACTTGCACAACTCAAAGCTGTGGTTGCTTCCATTCCGAAGAAAATCAGGGAGAAGAAACAGGAGCGTGATTTATAATGGACAAGAAAAAGATGAAACGCCTCCTTCTTCTGAATATTCCATATTTGATTGTGGGATTGTTTGCAACAAATTTAGGTGAAGCATGGCGAATGGCCGAGGGCGCAGAATTTTCTGAGAAGCTCCTCGGCTTTTTTGCGACATTCCCTGTGGCTATTTCCAATCCGTTGCCAAGCTTTCATCCATCAGATCTTCTTGTGGGTATCGTCTGCGGTGCTGTTATGCGATTGGCAGTCTATCTTAAAGGGAAAAATGCAAAAAAGTTTCGACACAATGTAGAGTATGGTTCTGCTCGCTGGGGAACGGCAAAGGACATAGAGCCTTTCATGGCACCAAAATTTGAGGATAATATCATCCTGACAAAAACAGAACGCCTTATGATGTCCAATCGTCCAAAGAATCCGGCAAACGCTCGAAATAAGAACGTATTGATTGTCGGTGGCTCCGGCTCTGGTAAGACTCGCTTTTGGCTTAAACCTAATTTGCTTCAAATGCACTCCAGCTATGTAGTGACTGACCCGAAGGGCAGCATTGTTGTTGAATGTGGAAATGCCCTTTTGAAGAACGGCTACAATATAAAGATTTTCAACACAATAAATTTTCGTAAATCCATGCACTACAATCCTTTCGCTTATATCCACTCAGAAAAAGACATTCTGAAGTTGGTGACGACATTGATTGCCAACACCAAAGGCGACGGGAAAGCCGGTGATGAGTTTTGGACGAAAGCAGAAACCCTTCTTTACTGCGCCCTGATTGGCTATATCCATTATGAAGCCCCGGTTGAGGAACAGAACTTCTCAACTCTGATTGAGTTCTTAAACGCAATGGAGGTGCGTGAGGATG
>UMHJ01018780.1_pt1 | contig 15850 bp, 13 predicted proteins | sample 1965511 | NCBI WGS metagenome assembly UMHJ01 (sample SAMEA4836096, study PRJEB28245) | human gut metagenome | biome: gut microbiome; material: fecal sample | place: Denmark | collected 2008
GGAGGGAGAGCCAAGTTTGCCCCAAAAGAGGAGCGGTGGTTGGCGGGGGCGGGGATTGAGGGGGCATATGCGGGGTATGCTAAAGGGGAGAGGAGGCGCGCATGGACATTTTTGACGGATTGACCGCCCTGGGCGGACTGTGCCTGTTTCTGTTCGGTATGCAGATCATGGCGGAGGCGCTGCAGCGCCGGGCCGGGGGACGGCTGGAGGGCCTGCTGCGGCGGATGACCCGCAGCCGCTGGGCGGGATTTTTCACGGGCCTGGCGGTGACGGCGGCGGTGCAGAGCTCATCGGCGGCCATGGTGATGGTGGTGGGCTTCGTGAACTCCGGTATGCTGACCCTCCGCCAGGCGGTGGGGGTCATCATGGGCACCAACGTGGGCACCACGGTGACGCCGTGGCTGCTGAGCCTGGGAGGTCTGGAGGGCGGCGGCACCCTAGGGCGGCTGCTGCGCCCGGCGGGCTTTGTGCCGCTGCTGAGTCTGTGGGGCATTGCGGCGTATCTGGCCGGAAAGGGCAGCCGCCGGGACACCGGCCAGGCCCTGCTGGGCTTTGCCGTTCTGATGCAGGGCATGGAGATCATGACCGCCGCCGTATCGGGCCTGGCCCGGGCGGAGGGGTTCCGGCAGCTGTTCACGGCCTTCGGCAGCCCCCTGCTGGGGGTGCTGGCCGGGGCGGTGCTGACGGCGGTGATCCAGTCCAGCTCCGCCTCGGTGGGGATATTGCAGGCCCTGGCCGCCAGCGGACAGGTGACGGTGGGGGCCGCCATCCCCATCGTCATGGGCCAGAACATCGGCACCTGCGTCACGGCGATGCTGTCCTCCGTGGGGGCCAGCCGCAGCGCCCGGCGGGCGGCGCTGGTGCATCTGCTGTTCAACCTGGCCGGGGCGGGCATCTGGCTGGGGGTGTTCTGGCTGGTGAAGACGCTGGCGGCTCCGGCCATTCTGGACCGGGCCGTGACCCTGCCGGGGGTGGCCGTTATCCACACAGCCTTCAACCTGCTGTGTACGGCGGTGCTGTTTCCGGCGGCGGGCCTGCTGGAGCGGGCGGTGCTGCGGCTGCTGCCCGGAGAGGAGACGCCCTCCGCAGAACCGGATCCCCGTCTGCTGGCGGCTCCGGCGGCGGCCCTGGAAAGGTGCCGGGAGCTGACCCTGGAAATGGCGGACCTGGCCCGGGACAACCTGCGCCGGGGGATTCAGGCCCTGACGGAGGTGCACCCCGACTCGGCCCGGGAGCTGCGGCGGCAGGAGGAGCGCATCGACGGCCTGGAGGACACCCTGGGCACATTTCTGGTGCGGCTGGGCGGACGGACCCTGACCCGCCGGGACAGCGCCCGGGCGGCGGAGCTGCTGATGCTCATGGGAGACCTGGAGCGGCTGGGGGATCACGCCATGAACCTGCTGGAAAGCGGGGAGGAGCTGCGGGACCGGAAAATAGAGCTGCCGCCGGAGGACCGGCGGCAGCTTCGGGTGCTGACGGAGGCGGTGGAGGAGATCGCGGACCTGGCGTTGGCGGCCTTCCGCCGGGAGGACGCCGCCGCCCTGGGGCAGGTGGAGGCCCTGGAGCAGGTCATCGATGGCCTGCGGCAGCGGCTGCGGGCCAGGCGCATCCGGGAAACGCAGCCGGGGGAGGGGGCCATGGAGCTGAGCTTCGTGTGGTCGGACGTGCTGACGGACCTGGAGCGGGCGGCGGACCACTGCTGCAACATCATGGAGTGCGTGGCGGACCTGTCCGCCGGGAACCGGAATCTCCATGCCGCCCAGCTGGCGGTCCGGCAGCGGGACCCGGCCTTCGACAGCCGGGTCCGGACCTATGAGCAGAAGTACAGGCTGTGATCCTGTCAAAAAGGGCAAAGCCCTTTTTGACAAAAGGCTTGCAGACTGAGAAGTGTTTTTTGCGACGTACACGCCGCCGCAAAAAATGGATCACAATTTATTTGCCGCCTGCGGGCGGCAAACTCTGCGAGGCTTTGCGGATAAGCTGCCCCCGGCGCAGGAAATCCTGCGCCGGGGGCTTACATATCAGGTATTTATCAGGGGCGGAACTTGTCCCACAGGTCTCCCCAGAAGTTGGAGTCGTCGTCGTCATCGTCGTCATCGCCGGGGATGATGGGGAAGATTGAGGGCTTCTTGTTGTGCACCGGGCACAGCTCGCCCTCCTCCTTGCCGGTGAGGGTCTGGAGCAGGTACTCGTCGTCCTGGGCCTTGATGTCCTTGATGATCTCACGGGGCCAATCCAGGGCGGCGATCTCCACCACGCTGCTGGCCGGGCAGTACTCCGTGGCCAGGTGCTTGCCGTCCTTGCAGTAGCGCACCATCTTGTGAACATTACAGGTCTGGGTGGGGGCGGTGTCCGCCGCCACGATGACTTTGGTGACGCGATTGCCCCGCAGATCGTGGGTGCAGGCGTCGGTGGCCAGCAGGCCGCTGTCCTGGCAGACGGTGACCTGGACCAGGCCGGAGCAGCTGTTGAAGTCCTTGTTCTCCAGGCCGTCGTGGATGCGGCGCATGACCTCACGCCACAGCACGGCGGAGGGGTTGCCCAGGGACTCGGAGAACCGCTCGTTGGATTTGTAGCCCGTCCAGACGGCGGCGCTGTAATACGGGGAGAAGCCCGCGAAGTAACGGTCGCGGTTTTCATCGGTGGTACCGGTCTTGCCGGCGATGGTCATGCCGGAGAAGCGGGCCTCGCCGCCGGTGCCGCTGGTGATGACGCTCTTGAGGGTCTGGCGGATGATATAGGCGGTGGTGGCTTTCATGGCCACGTTGGACTCCTTGTTGTTCTCGCAGACCAGGTTCCCCTGGGAGTCCTCCACCCGATAGAAGGTCCGGGGCGGGGTGTACACGCCATCGTTGACGAAGGCCCCATAGGCCGCGGCCATCTCCTCGGTGGTGACGCCGTATTCGTAGCCGCCCAGGCCCATGTTGCCGGATTGCTGGCTGTCGGCCTGGGTCAGGGTGGTGAAGCCCAGCTTCTCCACCATGAAGGTGTAGGACTGATAGGTGCCCAGCTCCTCCACCGTGCGCACGGCGCAGGTGTTCAGAGAGCGGACCAGGGCGGTATAGAAGGAGGTCAGGCCCCGGAAGCCGCTGCCGGAGTTGGAGGGCCATGCGCCGTAGCCGGGCAGGTCCCGGACGGGATAGTCGTCGATGGCGGAGGCGGCGGTGATGGTGCCATTATCCAGAGCCGGGGCGTACACGGACACGGGCTTGGTGGCAGAACCCGGCTGACGGGCCGACGTGGCCCAGTTCCAGCCCCGGTCCACCTCCTTGGCGCCGGTGCCGCCCACCATGGCCACCACGTCCCCGGTGTAGGGGTCCACAATGGTGATGGCCGCCTGGAGCGGCTCGCCCTTGGAGTCGGTATACTTGGCGTAGTTGGTGTTTTCAAACACGGACTCGGCGATGTCCTGGATCTTGGGGTTCTGGGTGGTATAGATCTTGTAGCCGCCGTTATAGACCTTGCTGACGGCCTTTTCAAAGGCTGTGCGGACATAGCCGTCGGCGTCTGCGGGGTCGTCGGTCAGGCCAAAGACCTCCACAAACTTCTCGGCCACATCGGTGATGACCTCGTCGGTGAAGTAGGAGTTGTTGGCGGTGCTGACCACGGCGGGCTTTTCGTCCTCCTCCTGGGGCCCCACATAGCTGCCCAGGTTGGTGTAGCCGTTGGTGAATACCACCTCCTGGGCTTTGGCGGCGTCATAGGTGGCCTGGTCGATCTTTTCCTGGGCCAGCATGGCGTCCAGCACGTCCAGCTGCCGGTTGCGGTTCTGCTCCCGGGTCCAGTCGCTGCGCAGGGGGTCATACTGGGAGGGGTTGTTGGTGATGCTGATGAGACACGCGCACTCCGCCAGGGTCAGCTCGGATACGTCCTTGTGGAAGTACATCCGGGAGGCGGTCTGCACGCCGTAGCACTGGTTGCCCAGGAAGATGGTGTTCAGGTACATCTCCAGAATTTCGTCTTTGGAATAGTCCTTTTCCAGGGCCAGAGCCCGGTACACCTCCGTCACCTTGCGCTTGACGGTGTTCTCGTTGTTGCCGGTGACGTTCTTGATGAGCTGCTGGGTGATGGTGGAGCCGCCCTGGGTGTTGCCCTTGGTAAGGGTCCGGAACACGGCCCGGACAGTGCCATGCCAGTCCACACCGTGGTGGCTCTCGAAGCGCTTGTCCTCGATGGCGATGGTGGCCTCGCGGAGGTTCTTGGGGATGGAATCAAAATCCACCCAGATGCGGTTTTCGTCGCCGAACAGGGTCTGGTACATGACCAGCTCCTTGGTATCCGGATCCTGATAGTACAGCTCCGTGGACACCTTCTGGTCGTACTCGGACATGTCCACCTCCACATGCCCCTTCAGGGACGTGTTGACGTAGGTCATGAAGATCCCCACGAAGATGGCGGAGGTCAGCACGGTGACCAGGAGGATGGTACCAAGGACGATGCCGATGGTCCGCCCCACACGGCGGCCCTTTCCGGACTTTTTCCCTGTTTTGGCGCTCTGCTCTGTCTTTTTCGGCTGGTTGTCTTTGTTCATAGACAGGGCACCTTCCTTTCTCTGTTACTGGTGTATGCGCCGCACCGATCGCGGCATGGATGAGAAAACATTCTATTCCATAATAAAAACTATTGTACCATACCTGTCAACTGCTGAAAAGTGTTATTTTGACAAAAATGTGTATCTGACTGCGAGATAAACGGGGAAAATTGGGACGATGGATAGAAAATCATCACGATTCTGCCATAAATGCACACCAGGAGCAGAATGGGCCGCGGCTCTTGCATTTTCCGGCGGAATCGGGTATGATACAGGCAACTGCAACAGGAGGTAAACGGAAATGAGCGAAGAATTCGGCCCCAATTTCATCACCCTCACCGATGAGGACGGCAATGACATCGAGCTGGAATATGTGGACGCCCTGGAGGACAACGGCCAGACGTATATGGCCTTCTTCCCCACGGTGGACGACGAGACCGACGAGGAGGCGGCCGAGGATTTCGGCCTGGTGATCCTGAAGTCCGTGGTGGAAAACGGCGAGGAGCTGCTGACCACCCTGGACAGCGATGAGGAGCTGCAGCGGGTGTATGACCTGTTCATGGAGCAGCTGATGGAAGAGGATGACGAAAATTCCTGACCGGATGGCCGGTCTATGGACCCTGCATCCGGCAAACCGCACACAAAAGACGCTCCAATGGGGCGTCTTTTGTGCGCCGGAAACGATTTTAGCAAACCGGAAACCCCTTCGTGAAAATGCCGAAGGGCGGGGTTCGCTTCCGGAAAATTCCAGGGGAAATCCGCAAGTTTCCCCTTTTATTTTCCCGCCGGGTCTGGTATACTATGGGTGTCGTCGAAAGACGGCTCCCTGCGAGGTGTGACGGGTCTTTTTTATCCTCACATTTTGTTATAGGGGATGTCGGATCAGTATGTGAACAGCAGGCCTCCCGGTTGCCGTCTGCGGCTGGAAGTTGGAAGCTACGAAGCACGCTGGAGACAACCCACCTGCTGAATCGGTGCAGGTTATAACTCGGCCCCCACGGCCCCGCAGGTCTGTGCTTATACGCACGCTGACACGCCGCAGTCTGAGAAGATTGCGGCGTGTATTTTTTGAACAAAATGAAATTCCCCGGACAGAATATGTCCGGGGAAATTTTTATCCCGTGGCTTCCAGCATATGCTCCAGCAGGATGCCGTAGCCCTGGGAGGGGTCATTCACCAGCACATGGGTCACCGCTCCCACAAAGCACCCGTTCTGGATGATGGGGCTGCCGCTCACGAGTGATTGTCATTAGGGACAACATTTTTTAGGTATAATTCACTGTCGGTGTGAACGGTACAATGTTATCGGAGAAATTCCACTCAATACGAACGTGTTTGTCCGGATAGACGATAACACGCTTTACCAGGGCTTTCATCACTTCAGGAGTCAGCTCTGTAATGCCACTAAACTGGCTGATCTCTTTTGCAGCTTCTTGCTGCAGCGCACATTTCTCAGCCGATATGGACAGCTCATTGAGCTTTTGTTGTAAAACAGCAAGCTTGGCACTGATTGATTCTTCATCAGCCAGCAATGCTCTTTTCTTTGCAACATATTCTTCTCTTGAGAGCTTTTCAGCCATGACAGCTTCAAGCAGTTCCTGTTTGGTATGCTGCAGCTTGTCGAATTTGCGCTGAAGGCTCCTAATTTCATCTGAAACAATCGCCCTCTCAGACCTGCTGGCCTTACGAAGTTCTCTCTGTTCCTGAAGCGAAACATCAGTTAGCGAACATTGTTGCTGAATTGCACGAAGGATAATGCCCTTAATTTCTTCCTCATCAGCACGAACACTCTTGCAGGCCAATTCATCATTATATCGGGCTTTTGAACAGAGCCAATTCTTGTTCTTCGCCTTGCCCTTACCAAGAGTATTGCCACAGCAGCCACAAATTAGTCTGGAAGTAAGAGGATTTCTTTGTGGAACGCCCTTCTTTTTGCTTCCTGACTTAACTGTGCTTTGAGCAAGGAAGTAAAGCTCTCTGGATACGATTGCTTCATGTGTGTCCGGGATAACCTCTCGAAGTTCACGAGGGATCTGTTTCGTCCTATCACTCCCGATTTTGACGACATGAGACTTAAATGCTTCCGTATCACCAGTATAGATTCGGTTCTCCAATATGTTTTTCACAGAATTCCACGTCCAGTCAGTGTAGACCTTATATTTGCTACTTCTGTACTGAGCCAGGTGCTGTGAAGGAGTAGGCACTCGTTCTTTGTTTAAGATCAAGGCAATTTGAGTGACACTTTTACCTTCAGAAGCAAGTTTGAAGATACGCTTTACGGTAATTGCCGCTTCATCATCAATGACGATGGTATTCTTCTTTTCTCCTTTCTTATAGCCATAGGGAGCCGTACCATACACAAACTCTCCTTTGCGCTTTTTCAGGTCAACAGCACTTTTGATCTTTCGAGAGATGTCCTTGCTGTACATTTCGTTGATAAGGTTTCTGATAGCCAGATCAAGCCCTGCGGGATTTTCGCCGTAATCCTCACTATCATATCGGTCATTGATAGAAATAAATCGAACTCCGTATGCAGGGAAGATAAATTCCAAATAATGTCCGGCTTCGAGATAGTTTCTGGCAAAACGAGAAAGGTCACGGACAACAATCGTTCTGACAGCACCTTGTTCAACTAACTTGAGAAGTCGCTGAATGCCCGGCCTTTCCATATTTGTACCGGAATAACCGTCATCGACAAATTCTCTGAAATCGTCTCCTATCTCTGGGTGAGATGTCAGGAACTGCTTCACACACAGTCTCTGTGATGTGATACTGCAGCTTTCCTCCAATGTCCCTTCTGCTACATCGCCATCTTCAAGAGACAAACGGAGATAATAGGCATCAATTCTGTTATCCAGCATTTTCTATCACCTCCGGTATCTGTCTCAAATACTCCGACACAAGCCTGAACGGATCTTCATAATTCAGTATCAGCTCTATTCGCCTGCCTGGGTAGATATTTATCCTTTTGACGAGAAAATCAACGACCTTACGGTCAATTTCCGGGATACTTCTATATGCCTTAAGCATCCGCACCCATCTGTCAGAACCGGCAACAATGTTCCCGAATTTCTTTGAGGAAACAAATAGCCTGTTCTCTTCTTCAAGCAAGTGCTCATACTCTTCATTGTATCGCTGCTTGGCATAGGCATACTCCTGCCTGTCAAGTAATCCATCTGTTAGATCAACGACAAGTTGTTCCAAGCGAAGCTCCATATGCCTTCGTTTGGACTGAATACTGGCAAGCTGATTTTTTATTGAAGATTCATAACGCACAACCTTCGGCATCTCCTGAACTTCTTTCAGCAGTTCTTCAAAATCAACAACAGCCTGCATCTGGGTATCCAGCGCATTTTTCAAAGTATCCATTATATCTTCCTGGCGTACATAATGGGAAGAACAAGTTGCTCTTCCACTGTCCAGGAACTTCCCACAATCATAGTAGATGTGAGCTTTTCTGTTGCCGTTTTCATCAGCTCTGCCCAGACCTTTGCAAGCTCGCATCATGCTGCCACAGTCACCGCAATACACTTTCTCACGGAAAACTTCTCGATGATCCGTTGTGGGCGCTTCCTGTTTTTTATATGATTTTCTCTTTGCGGCTGCTTCGTTCATTTCTTCCTGAACCCTCTCAAAAAGCTCTCTCTGAACAATGGGCTGATGAGCATTTTCGATAACCTGCCATTCTTCTTCAGAACGACGAGTCTTTTCCATGCCTACTTTGTCCCGCTTCACTCTGCCGTGAACACGGTTTCCAATGTAGACCTGATCCATCAGAATTTTACGGAGCGTTCCATGAATCCAAAGAGCATTTTCATATTTGGCAGCCTTGGTTATGCCTCTGAGATAGCGGAGCTTGCCAGGGCAAGGGATGCCTTCTTCATTCAACGTCTTTGCAATAGTGTTCAATGCCATGCCACTTGCTCTCATTTCAAAGATACGGACTACAATAGGTGCTGTTTCTTCATCAATATCAAAGGTGTTTTCTTCAGGATTTCTGAGATAGCCATAAGGAATACTGCTTGCTGAAGGTAGATACTCCCCACTGTCCATCTTTGCAGATATGCTGCTTCGGATTTTCTTTGAAATATCCTTCACATAGGAATCGTTCATTACCATCTTAAACGGAAGAAGCAATGAAGAAGAATCACATTTTTCGTCAAAGCTGTCGTAGTCATCATTGATGCAGATAAGTCTGACCCCCATCATCGGGAAAATTTTCTCGACAAACTCACTGGTCATCACAAAATGCCTGCCCAAACGAGAAATATCCTTTACGATAACGCAATTGATTTTGCCAGATCGCAGGTCGTCCATCATTCTCTGGAAATCGGGTCTGTTGAAGTTCATGCCCGTGTAGCCATTATCGACATAATAGTCTACCAGAGCAATATCTTCTTTGTCCTTCAGATAGTCCAAAACAATCTTCTTCTGATTGCCAATGGAATTCTGCTCCTCATCATCCTCATCCTCGATGGAGAGTCTCGTATAAACACCAGCCAGCAACATGGCTGCTTTCTTTTCTTCTTTTATTTCGGCAACAAATCTACTTTTTCTTGCCATATTAGCCTACCTCCTGACTGATTGTTTTGAGAATTTCCTGATAAGATGCGATCTCGTCACGGTAATTGAAGTCAATATGAACCGTCTTATCTTCGTAAACGGTCACTCTATCAATGAGTGCAACTGCAATTTCTCTGGAGAGTTTTGCATAGGACTGATACCTTGCAAACTGCTCAAGCCAGGTCAGATTCCTTGCGCTCTTACTGATAACTTCTGCACGTTCCTCCTCCAACTTTTGAACAGCAGCTTCACCGGCTTCGATGCTATCTGACGCTCTTTTCCTCATAATGTCGTACTCATCTCGCTCGATCAATCCATCGCTTAATGCTTCATACAGCTTCATTCGGAAATCTTTCTGTTTGTCAATTTCCTTATTCTTTTCTGCAATCAGCAGATCAAACCTTTTCAGTTTGACCGAAAGGATTTCACTATGATTCACTTCTTCAAGCAGCTGTTTCATCTCCACCACCAGATTGATCTGGTTTTTGATTGCTCTCATAACGGTATCTTCTAACTTTTCTACCGGAATTGTGTGGCTGCTGCACCCTTGACCTTTTTTGTTTGTGGAACACACATAGTAGAAGAACTTTTTATTCCCTCTGGAAACACTTCTTTTTATCATGGATCTTCCACAGTCGGCACAAAAGATCAGGCCAGACAACGGGTTTACTGCGTCCGCTTTTGGAGCAACTCTGGTATCTCTCGAAAGTATTCTCTGAACGGACTCGAAAGTGTATTCGTCAATAACAGCCTCATGGTTATCTTTGATTACACACCACTGTTCTTCGTCTCGTACACGCATCTGCTTGACTTTGTAATTTGGGGTTCCTCGCTTACCCTGAACCAGCACACCAATGTATACCGGATTTGTAAGAATGTTTTGGACTGTATATGCTCTCCATTGTGCTTGCCCACTGCCTTTAAGACCGGACTTATAATTCAGTCCCTGGCTTTTCTTATACTCTGCAGGCGGTAATACAGCTTCAGAATTGAGATAATCTGCAATAGATTGCTGACTGTACCCCTTGAGCTTCAATACAAAAATAGCTCTTACAATTTCCGCAGCATACTCATCTATGACGAGCTTATGCTTATCTTCAGGAGATTTTCGATACCCATAGCAGGCAAAAGCCCCAAGGTACTCTCCCTTAGATCTTTGAATCCTGAACTGACGTCTGAGCTTTTTGGAAAGTTCACGACAATAGGTTTCATTCATTATGTTTTTAACCGGCACCAGAATATCATCGCCAGCTTTCGCATTGCTGCTGTCAACATCATCGTTGATTGCGATAAATCTGATCCCCATAGACGGGAACACCATTTCAAGGTATTTACCCGTTTCAACGTATTCTCGACCAAGTCGGGAAAGATCTTTCACGATTACACAGTTCACAGTCCCATTATTGACCGCATCCATGACCTTTTGAAATCCGGGACGATCATAGTTCGTACCAGTGTATCCGTCATCAAATGCCTCGTCAATAAGTCTGATATTCGGATGATTTTTTACATACTCCCTAATCAGAACTCGTTGGTTCGCAATACTGTCCGATTCGTGGTTTTTGCCGTCGTCCTTTGAAAGACGATAATAGGCGATAGCTTCATAAATACTATCTTCATTTTGGGAAACTTGGCTCACATATAACCCCATAAATAAAACCTCCTTTTTTCATTGAGAAATTAAGCATTTTACTACGGAGTCACCCTAAACAGTTGACCACCTGCTGAAACCAAGTATATTATCTCGGATTTTCAGCAAGTGGTCAATGATGTCGGGCGTGATACCAACACTTACCAGCCAACTAACCGATGCTGCCTGCAAGGGCTTTCAGCTGATCTTTCAGACAAACTCCCGTATCGGAAAATCCAAGGCTTACGACCACATCTCCATCGAGATAGCAATACGGATTCCCGATCTGCTCAACAAAATTTTTTACTCGCTGCTCGCAAGGCAATGAAGTATCAATCTTAACCTGATCCAGGCTCTGCAGCTTTGAGCGGTCAATCGACCTTACATCCATTTTTTCAGGCATAATCATTCTTTTCGCCTCCATTCCTGCTCTTTTAGTCTACTCAAATGACAACATTTTATTCCTGCTTTTCAGCGAATGTCGAAGCCAAAATGAACACGAACGGCACGGTCAATGCCCTGCATCTGCGCTTCGTCCATTTTTCCAACATACGAGACAATACGCTTTTTATCAATCGTCTGCGTCTGTTCGGCCATCGCCATGGAAGGACGTTTCAACGTCGAATTCGGATAGAATACGAAATGCGTCGGCAAATGCGGCTTCTTCAGCATAGATGTGATCGGTACAACCGTCAGCGTCGGAGCGTGTTTATTACCGATATTGTTCTGAATTACGACAACCGGCCTCTTGCCCCCCTGTTCGCTTCCTTTGCGGGAACCAAGGTTAGCAAAATAAATATCGCCACGGCGATAGATCCAGTTCTTTCTCATGGATTTACCTCCTTCCACTGGATTATGTATAAAGGACTGGCCCTCCGTAGAAAGCCAGTCCTTTCAATTTGATATGTCTTTTCCCATATTTGTTCTCAACGCCCCTGGAGGGCAAGCCCTTCGGACTTGCCGGGAAATCATCAGACGGCTGATTGCTAATCAGCTCCATAGGAGTCTAACCTCTGCCGGGTTCTCCGCCAGCTCCGTAGAGAAGTATCATTATCCCTGTTGAATTTCGTCGCCGTATTGGGAGCAACCCAATATTTACAAGCCGATATTTATCGCTCATGCTGGTTGAGAGAAACGCAAAAAATATTGTTCAGTCATTTTCTCATACCAACACATCATGGCGTACCGCTGACGTGGCTGATATGTTTTACCCCACCAACAACAGGAATGTATCTGATGAATGTATATGTAGTTTTCAAGGTACAACGCAACCAGGGGCAACCTTGATTGCAATTAAATTGTACCGTCGAAGCACCTCAAACTCGACGTACTGATCGAACGCAATTTTGCTCCTTATTGAACGCAATCGCTCATAATTCCTTCTCAAACTTCTGCAAAACAGAAATAAGGCTATGTACATCCTGCTTCAGCTTGTCGGTGGAATGTTCTCTCCCTAAAATAAGGTAATCCAGGGAAACACCCGCAAAGTCGGCAATCTCAACAAGCAAATCAACAGAGGGGGATTGCAGGCCGATTTCCACCTTGCTATAAAATCCTCTGGAGACATTCAGCTTTTCAGCGAATTGAATTTGTGTATAGCCATATGTTTTTCTTATCTTTTTGATTCTCTTGCCAGCTTCGACACGATCAAAAAACATAATCATAATCCTCCGTAATCTTGAAATTTGACAAATCGAAATTTCAAGCCCAGGCGGAGGTGAGCGACACCTATGTCGCTGTAAAAAAAGAAAGAGGGAGCGGATGCCATTGCTGCAATAAGCAAAAGCGTCCGCCCCCTCAAATTGATGGGCAATCAAAAAAGAACCTCCATAGTGTTATTTCTCAGGCAAATTTGCTTTTGCCCGGAAACTCTACTCTATGAAGGTTCTATGAAAATTTTTGTTTGTTATTTAGCTGTTATAAACCGCCCTTTTCCGTTATTTAGAAATTACTTCGGTGTTATATGAATGTTATATGAGAAAATTCGTGTTATATGGATGTTATATGCCTTATCCATTCACTCGTTCATTGCGAAATAGGTTTGTGGTGGGTGAAATATCACTTACTTTCTTCAACTCAGATACAAGGTCAAAGTAATCTTCTTCTGTCAAATTTTCTTGGGCGATTTGTAGCTGTGTTTTCGCCAGCTCTATCGCATTCATTTTTACCATAGAATAAATCAGCCAGTAATATGCTGTTTCATTCTCTGGATTAACAGTTAATGCCTGCGCAGCATACCTATGAAGATTATGATAATCCTTTCCCTCCGCCAGAATTTTTAATAATTCACTCATCATACCAAGATAACGCAGATTATAATGGGCCGCAGTGGGAATAAGCCAATGCTCTCCAGCGGCTGAAACAAGGACATCTCCCTTGTACATATTTACTGCTTGCTTCAAAATTTCTGCCTTGTCTGTGACAAGATTGGTGCATTGAACTGTTTCCCAAAGCTTCTCAAATGCTTGCAAGTCAGTCATTATATTAAGCTTCGGATTAAAGCGATAACCATTCGGTGTCGTTTCAATTAGCGAATATGGTGAAATCAGGCTGAACGACTGGCGCAAACGGAATATCAAAGCCCTTAGGTTTTTGCCAGGGTTATCCGTTTCAATAGCTTCTTCCGGCCAGATCGCTTCGACAATTTCTCTTGCTGGTATCATAACTTTTCTATTGAGGAGCATATACGCCAACAATCGGCAGATCTTCGGTGACTTCAAATCCGATTCATGCAAAACTCCGCTGGAAGTATATATCTCCAGATTCCCGAACAGATTGATAATTACATCTGTATCGTTCTTAATATTCTCTGGAGACATTGACATCTTCATGCTTTGCATCAACTTCTGATCATTGATAGATGACAGAAGGACAAAAGCCAACATCTGGAGCATACTGCTCCGGTTTAAATATCTTTGTGGATTTCGCACCACCAGGAAGCCAATAGGGCGAGGCTTAATAGGTACCGCTAAGAGCTTGTTAATATCAAGATGTTGATATAATTTGATCTCTTGAGGAGGGGCATCGTTCAGTTCGTCTAAAGATGAGAAGTATAACGCACTATTGCTATGCATAGCATCAATCCATCTTTTGAAAAATTCGGCAGACTCAAATTCCTGCAGTAAGACTGAAGTTTTATCGTATTCATTGGGATTATACCAGACATACGGTGTCCACAAGCCAAGCTCTAAGTCTAATTCGAGGAACCCAACCCAGTCACCTTGATAAAACTCACAAGCTGTTTTCATCACATTCTGAATGATTTCCGACGAATCGTCGCTTTCATGAAGCTGTGACTCCAAAAGTCGTAATGTACACTCAACTTCCTGGGCATATTGGATGTACTCTGATTGGTTTTCAATCGGATTCTGCCCTATCCGGTTGAAGGCGTTTTGAATTTTCTTGAACATAGCTCTGCCCCCTTCCGTGATGTTATGGAAACAAAAACTGCCAGACCATGCTTACGGCCTGACAGCTTCATTTCCAAAAGTTATGAAGCTGGTTCCATATTTCAGGCCCTATCGCTTATTTCATACTTTCAGCCACTATACAGTTGTTACTACCTTGCGGTTTTTACGGATTACCTTTTTTGTTGATCGTATAATTTCAAGAAAAGCTTGGAGTTCTGCGGAATCACAATCCGCTAATTCTTCGGCAATCTGCTTGTCATATATATGCTTCACCTGATCCAAACTATCACATAACAGCTCATCGACAGAAACAGACAATACATTTGCAATCTTTACGATAGTCGGCAGAGCCAATTTAGTTTGTCCTGTTTCTATATGGCTCATATGAGAAGTAGTAAGCCCAGCACGGTAAGCAACTTCTGCTTGCTGCAATCCAAGTTTACAACGAGCTGCTTTAATTCGCTGCCCGATCATTACATAGTCCAACTCATTCACGCCCATCGCTCCGATCACCTCCTTGTCTCTTTCATACTTTAATTGTAAAGTCATTCTGCCCAAATGTCGATTTGCCATACAGGCGGAACGCCCTTGCAGAAAAATTGTGGGCGAAAAAATTTTACTGTAAGGTCATAATTTAATCGGGTATGAGAAATTAGCAAAAAAAGAAGTCCAATGAAACGATGTTTAAGCATCGTTCATGGACTTCCAGAGCTTATTATTGCTAAATAGACTCATTCTCAAGGAGACGGAATAGCTCTCCGTCAATTCGGAATATTTCATCAATCGGAATCTTTTTTCCGTCCATCATAACAACATAGCGTTCAAAACTATCTATCTTTTTTATCACGCCTGTTATGGATAGATAAGCACCTCCTGCTTTTCTCTCGTCAGGCTTGAAGAATGTGATTTTTATTTCCGGTTGCTCTCCTAAATGCTCCTGGATCAACTGAAGTCGTTCATCCAAATCTGCTTTTTCATATTCGTCAAGCTCAATGCGCCGGTCTGTCAAACGAGCTGTCTCTTTCACAGCGGCGTCATAACCTGTCAGAGCAGCAAACGGAGAGAATTGAGCCGCACGGTCAATCATCGCCATACGTGGCCTTGTGGGTGAAGTATGGTGCGGCAAATTGATTATATCGTCGTATTTGTGGTTGTCGCTTTGTTTATTCACTCCACACCTCCTCATATTTAGAAAGTACTCAATTCAAGAATATGTGCATCATAAACCCGATTAAAAAGCAAACCGCCGCCGTAACAACAGCACTGATTATGACTTTTAATACATTTTGGTATGGACGCTTTCCTACTTCCACTGCTTTGTGGAGTTCATCCAGTTTCTTTCCCTCTGTAAATGCAACTATTTCCTTGTAAGTCTGTATATCATTCTCTTTCTTGATTTTTTCAACTTTCAATGCCCAAAACATGGTAATAGCGAAAAATACTCCAAACGGAATAAGCGCATACCGTTCAAGCCACATAAACAAAGGCACAGCCGATAAAAGCAGCACAATAAGATGAACTGCATAGATGGTACTGTAATGATTGAGCTTTTTTACTTCCTGCTCGTTGATAATTTCTTTCATTGTCTCTATATCTCCTTTAATTAGTTGGTCGAGAGATACATTAAACAATGAACTGAGAAGCAACAAGCTGTGAATATCGGGGTAGCTCTTTCCCGTTTCCCTTAGTTAAAGATATTGTTGGGTATCTCAAGAT
>UMHJ01012145.1_pt1 | contig 15625 bp, 14 predicted proteins | sample 1965511 | NCBI WGS metagenome assembly UMHJ01 (sample SAMEA4836096, study PRJEB28245) | human gut metagenome | biome: gut microbiome; material: fecal sample | place: Denmark | collected 2008
ACCAGCTGAGCTATGCTCCCGAGTTGTGCGCCTCACTTGCGACGGCTTCGCTAGTATACTAGATTTTCGGCCCATTGTCAACAGGTAAATTGAAATTTTTTAAAAGTTTTTTTCGAGCCCCTGTTTTATCCTGAAAATGGATAGACTATCTGTTTCTACTCTATGAAATAATGAAAGAAAGCGCCGGGATATTCTTGACACAAAGCCGTGTACAGTGACATAATTAAGACGATTGTAAGCGCCTTGATATCCGCCAACTTTTACACTACGAAACAATTAGCAGCAATGCTGAGAACATGTTGGCCACGGCCAGACGAAGGAGGAGCTCCAAATGGAGAATAAGGTGAAGCGTATTGGTGTTCTGACCAGCGGCGGCGACGCTCCTGGCATGAATGCAGCCGTCCGTGCGGTCGTCCGTACCGCAGTAAGCCACGGGATCCAGTGTGTGGGTATCCGCAGAGGCTGGAACGGTCTTATTAACAGCGATTTTGTCCAGCTTGATGGCTCCAGCGTCAGCCATATCATCAATAAGGGCGGCACCATGCTCTACACCGCCCGCAGCATGGAATTCATGAATCCTGAGGGCCGTGCTAAGGCTCTGAATACCTGCAAGCTGCTGGGTCTGGACGGTATTGTGGCCATCGGCGGCGACGGCACCTTCCGCGGCGCACTGGCTCTCTCCCGCCAGGCTGCTGAGGCGGGCAGCCACATCAGCGTGGTGGGCATTCCTGCCACCATCGATAACGATATCGGCTGCTCCCACTATACCATCGGCTTTGACACCGCCTGCAACACCGCCATTGAGTGTATCGATAAACTGCGCGACACCATGCAGTCCCACGAGCGCTGCTCCGTGGTTGAGGTCATGGGCCGTCACGCCGGCTATCTGGCCCTGTATGTGGGCATTGCTGTGGGCGCTACGGCCGTGCTGATCCCCGAGCGTGAAGTCGACTTCCAGGAGGACGTGGTGGAAAAGATCCGCCGTGCCCGTCTGGCCGGTTCCACCCACTACATGGTGGTAGTGGCTGAGGGCGCAGGCAGCGCCTTTGAGATCGGCAAGCGTATCCACGACGAGGTGGGTATCGATCCCCGTGTCACCGTGCTGGGCCACATTCAGCGCGGCGGCTCCCCCACCGCCCGTGACCGTGAGACTGCCAGCCGCATGGGCTACGAGGCCGTGCTGACCCTGCTGAGCAACCGGGGCAACCGCATTATCGCCACCCGGGACGGCCACATCGTGGACCTGGATATGGAGGAAGCTCTGGCCATGACCAAGCAGTTCCAGATGGACCGCTATCAGGTGCTGGAGGCACTGACCAACAACGGCGGCACACTGCTTTGATCTTCCCGTTTTTTCCATTTTAAAACCACATCTCAATTGATACAAAAAAACTCCGCGCTCGCAATGAGCGCGGAGTTTTTCGTTCATGAAAGGGATCAGTCGGGGCTGATGGTGTAGTTGGGGGCCTCTTTGGTGATGTAGATATCGTGGGGGTGAGACTCCCGCAGACCGGCAGCAGTGATCTGGATGAACTGAGCCTTGGACTGCAGCTCGTCAATGGTGTGGCAGCCGCAATAGCCCATACCGGCCTTCAGGCCACCCATCAACTGATAGATGGTCTCGCTGGTCAGTCCCTTATAAGGCACACGGCCCTCAACACCTTCGGGAACCAGCTTCTTGTTGTTCTCCTGGAAGTAGCGGTCCTTGGAGCCGTGGTTCATGGCAGCCAAGGAGCCCATGCCGCGGTAGGTCTTGAACTGACGGCCCTGATAGATCTCAGTGTCGCCGGGAGACTCCTCACAGCCCGCCAGCAGGGAACCAATCATGACCACATTGCCGCCGGCGGCAATGGCCTTGACGATATCACCGGAGAACTTCACGCCGCCGTCGGCGATGACAGGCACACCGTACTCGGCGGCCACGCGGGCAGCGTCATAGATGGCAGTGATCTGGGGCACACCGATACCGGCCACCACACGGGTGGTACAAATAGAACCGGGGCCGATACCCACCTTCACGCAGTCAGCGCCCGCCTCAATAAGAGCCCGGGTGCCTTCGGCAGTGGCCACGTTGCCAGCAATGAGCTGTACATCGGGATACAGAGCCTTGATGCGCTTGACGGTCTCCAGCACGTTCTGGGTGTGGCCATGGGCGGAATCCAGGCCCAGCACGTCTACGCCGGCCTCAACCAGAGCGGCCACACGGTCCAGCACATCGTGGGTGGCGCCGATGGCAGCGCCTACCAGCAGGCGGCCCTTCTCGTCACGGGCAGAGTTGGGATACACCTCGGCCTTCTCGATGTCCTTGATGGTAATGAGGCCCTTCAGGTGGAAGTCCTTGTCCACGATGGGCAGCTTCTCGATCTTGTGCTTGCGCAGGATCTCCTTGGCCTCGGCCAGAGTAGTTCCTTCGGGGGCGGTGACCAGGTTCTCCTTGGTCATCACGTTGTCGATGAGCTGGCTCATATCGGTCTCAAACTTCATATCACGGTTGGTGATGATGCCGATGAGCTTGCCGTTGTCGCAGATGGGCACACCGGAGATGCGATACTTGGCCATCAGCTCGTCGGCCTCAGCCAGAGTGTGGCCGGGAGCCAGCCAGAAGGGATTGGTGATAACGCCGTTCTCAGAGCGCTTGACCATATCCACCTGCTCAGCCTGCTGGCTGATGGACATATTCTTATGGATGATACCGATACCACCCTCACGGGCGATGGCAATGGCCATGCGGTACTCGGTAACGGTATCCATGGCGGCGCTGATGAGGGGAATATTCAGACGGATCTTTTTCGTCAGTTGGGTGTGAAGGTCCACGTCGGCGGGCAGCACATCGCTGGCCGCAGGAATGAGCAGAACATCATCAAAGGTGAGGCCCTGCTTCAGGAACTTCTGCGCAGCATCCTGATTGACCATAAGCTACAACTCCTTTTCCTTTCGTTCGCCCCAAAAAGGGGCAAATCGGCTCAAAAAACACCTGTAATAGATTTATTGTACCTGTCCTTGAATTCCTTGTCAAGGAAGCACTTCACCAAAAATCACCGAGGCCTCAAAGCGGGATTTGCCCTCCTCGTCCATACCCTGGACAAAGTGCATATCTCCCTCCTGCCCCAACCGCATTTCCAGCTCATCCCCCGGACGGCACTCCGCCAGGTAGCCGATCTGCAGCTGGGAGAGGAACTTGTCCTTCTCCAGATTCTGCATCTCCATGGCGTCACAGACAAAGTCGGCGTAGCGGCAGTTGTTCACATGGCCGTTGATATCGGTGTCGCTGTACTGCATCCTGCGATGGCAGACCGGCTCCATCTCCTGGGGCAGACGCAGCTTGGTCAGCTTTTTCGTCTTGCACAGCTCTCCTCCACCGGTATTCTGCAGCTCCTCCACGCTCTCCAGCCGCAAGATCTTCCGGTCGCTGGCCCGTACCAGCACCCAGATGGATACGCACTCCCCTACCGGCTCGCCGTCCACCAGCAGGTCGTAGTCCCGGTACATGGTAGCCGCCCGGCCTCCCCGGTGCCAGGTACGGATGGTGAGATTTTCTCCCCAGTGCAGGGGCCGCTCCAGACGGTACCACACCCGGGTAAGCATCCAGAACGCACCGTAGCGCTTCACAATGATTTCCCGGGTAAACCCGCCGTGTTCTGCGGCCTGGGTAGCCGCCTCCTGCAGGTGTCCCAGCAGAGGTCCGGCCTTGCAGTATCCCCTTCCATCCACATCCCGGGAGTCGATGGGCAGGGTCATCTCATAAAACTGGCTCATTGGTTCTCCTTTCCACGGATCAGCAGCCGCGTTTTGCAGCAAATATCGTCAATATCGTCGGCAGTGCCGGCAGGGATGCGCATCTGGGCTCCGCACTCCTTACAGATGAGGTCCACCGAGCTGTAATTGACCTGGAAGGTCCAGCTGTGACTGCCGCAGGTGCAGGAGATGCCGTCCCGGGCGGCGATATCCCGGATCTCGGAGAGGACCTCCTCCATGACCATCTCGTCCAGGAATACGCCCCGCTCCCCGCCTTCGTCCTCCAGCTTATCCAAAGCCTGTTCCAGGCGGGCCGTGGCGGCGTACACCGGCCCTTCCTCGCCCACATAGCAGCAGTCCAGCCCCGACTGGGCGCAGGAGAAGGCCAGCGCTTTTTCCCGCAGGAAGGCGGTGGACGAACAGGATACCAGATGCTCCCGGCCGCAGTACAGGCAGGGCACCTTCAGCCGCACCCGCTGGGGCAGAAACTCCACGTCCAGCTCAGAGTGGCCGCAGGGACACTGGATGCGGGTGGGCGAGGCGGCCAGCGCGAACACGTCCTTCTCCACGATCACGGACTGGCGGCAGCGGGGACAAATATAGGATAAAAAGCGGGTCTTTTCCTGACTCATACTGGAGTTCCTCCGTTTATCTTCAAATGGTTAATTATTGTATTATACTCCACCTTGTTTTCTTTTTCCAGGGGCAGAGCATAACTTTTCCCATTCTGGAAATCCTAGCACCATCCTTGTTGCGAGGTGGCATCTATGAGCAAGAAAAAGCTGGGACAGCAGACCGTGGCGCTCTCCCATCCCCCTTCTTTTCTGACCTGCGCCAATGTGGTGGGACAGCTGGAGGGACAGGGTCCTCTGGGAAAAACCTTTGATCTTATTGACAGTGACGATACCTTTGGGGAGTCCACCTGGGAAAAGTCTGAGAGTGCCATGCAGAAAAAGGCGCTCACCCTGGCGCTGGACAAGCTGGGACAGGGGGCGTCCACTCTGGACTGGCTGTTTGCTGGAGACCTGCTGAACCAGTGTATCGGCTCCTCCTTTGCCGCCCGGGAGCAGCATATCCCCTTCTTTGGCCTGTACGGGGCCTGCTCCACCATGGGCGAAGGACTGATTTTGGCCTCTATGGCTCTGGACGGAGACTTTGGCCGCCGGGCGGGGGTCATGGCCTCCTCCCACTTCTGTACGGCAGAGCGGCAGTACCGCACCCCTCTGGAGTACGGCAGTCAGCGCACCCCAACGGCCCAGTGGACCGTGACCGGGGCGGGCGCGGTGATTTTGGACCAGGAGGGTCCTGGGCCCTATATTACCCATGTGACGCCAGGTCAGATTGTGGACAAGGGGGTCACTGACACCAACAACATGGGAGCCGCCATGACGCCCGCCGCCTACTCGACGATTTCCGCCCACCTGCGGGACACCGGCCGCTCTCCTGACTTCTATGATCTCATCGTCACCGGCGACCTGGGGGAGCTAGGCCGCACGCTGCTGCTGGAGCTGTTCCAGCGGGATGGGATCGACCTGTCCGACCGCCACACCGACTGCGGCCTGCTCATCTTCGACCGGGTGCGCCAGGACGTCCACGCCGGAGGCTCGGGCTGCGGCTGCTGCGCCAGCGTGCTCACCGGCTATCTGGTAGAGGGGCTGCGCAGCGGCAAGTGGCAAAATATCCTCTTCTGTCCCACCGGAGCCCTCCACTCCCCTACCTCCTCCCTTCAGGGGGAGTCGGTACCAGGGATCTGCCACGCCGTGGCCCTGTCGGCCCAGCGTCCAAACACCAATTGAGAGGTGACCTTCCATGGAATACTTCAATGCCTTTTTGTGCGGCGGGCTGCTGTGCGCTCTGGGGCAGATCCTCATCGACCGCACGAAACTGACCCCCGCCAAAATTCTGGTCTGCTATGTCACCGCCGGAGTGATTTTAGGGGGCTCCGGCCTCTATCAGTACTTGGTAGATTGGGCGGGAGCTGGTGCCACCGTTCCCCTCACCGGCTTTGGCTATACCCTGGCAACAGGGGCGCGGGAAGCGGTACAGCAACACGGCCTGCTGGGAGCTTTTATCGGGGGAGCCGCCGCCACGGCAGGCGGTGTGGCTGCCGCCATCTTCTTCGGCTTTTTGGCCGCCCTGCTGTTCAAAGCCCGGCCCAAACACTAAAAAAATCGGTGGAATTTTTCAAAACTCCACCGATTTTTCTTACTTATGCGTTTACCAGCTTCTCCCCGGCCACGGCCATCTGTTCCGCCGTCAGGTCCCAGCCCGCTCCCAGCTGGACGATCCGGTCTTTCCAGCATAGGATGTACTCCTGCCGGAATTCCCCGGCCAGATTGAGCTGATAGGCTTCCTCGACTCCCCAGGGGGTGGGGTCTACTGCCTCGTATTGGCCGTAGATGGCCTCCTTCCCTATATAAGTTACCGTTCGCTCCTCTTTCTCCCGGCACAGTTTCTGGAGACAGGCATCATACAAAATAGGAATATGGATTTCCACCAATGTGTAGTTCATCCACGGCACTTCTGTCATCTGGTCAAATCCGGTCCGGCACTGCACTTCCTTCCGGTCCAGGAACAGGGACATATCCGTGCTGACCGTGGTGAGATACTTCTCTTCGTCCACTCCGGTCAGGTCGCTGGCAGAGAGAGGTGCGCGAATCTCTTGCTCCACAGAAATTGCCCCGCTTTGGAGTCCTCGGATAAAGAGAAACATCACCGCACCGACCAAGATCACGGACAAGATCACATCTAAACTGAGGGTTATCGCACGGTTTACTCCAGCAGACGCCTTCCTGCGCTTCAAGGTTCGTTTGGTACCATTTACGGACAAGAAAACAACCACATAGGCCAGCAGTATCCCGCCCGTTACCAAACGCATACCTGGTCTGCGTTCGGTGGCAAGCCAATACATCAATCCCAAAACGATCATTCCCAGCACCACATACATGAGCTTGTGGCATCCCCGGGTAGGCAAAAACTCTCCCCGCTGGGCGGCGGCCAACGCCTGGCGCCGCCAGGCAAGGTAGGTGATCAAATCGGTGACGCTATAAACGAACAAGCCCAGCCAACACAGCCCCATAAAGGTGGAGCCGGGAGTCGTCAGCAGTTTGATGGGCGTGTGGATCAGCGAGTAACACCAAGAACCTCCCACAAAAAAGCCCAGCACCAGGAGGATCAAATAAGCCGGCACCATCCGTCGGGCCAGCTTGCCCACCATCCGCACCTCCATCTCCGGGTCGGTCTGGATGGGCAGTGGGTCCTCCTCCTCGTTGTAAAAGACCTGCATCTGCCCCGAGGCCGCAGCCAGCTTCCACCCCGAACGCTGGCAGAACTCCTGAAAGGTATACTGCTCCTCTGTGGGCTCTGGTTCAAATTCCGAGGCCCGGGTATCGAAGGAAACCGAAAAGTGCAGCTTCTGGGGCTGGATTTCCCGGTATTTCCAACCGAAACTGGTCAGCTCCTCCAGCATCCACCCTTTTTGTGCCATCTTCTCCAGATGCTTCTCCATTCCCGTGTGGTCATAGAACGAAAACGGGATCCAATCTCTTCGAGTTCTCTTCACGGTGTACCCTCCTCTCGGAACATGGCCTCATAGTCCTTCTGCTGCTGGCAGATGCGGCGGTATTCCTCGTCTAGTCTCGCCCGCCCCTTCTCCGTTAAAATATAGCTGCGGCGGCGGCCCTCACAGCGGGTCTCCCGGATCATCTCCGCCTCCACAAACTGCTCCAACAGGTTGTAGAGGGTACCCGGTCCCACCCGGACACGCCCTCCGGTCATGGCGGGGATCTGGTCCATCACATCCATACCACAGTTTTCCCGGCTCAGGCACAGGAGAATGTAGTACATCTGCTCCGTCAACGTCTGAAACTTTGCCCGTGGCACCACCCTCACCTCTCTTATATCGAATATCGTTATTTTCACGTTCAGTATATAATCGAATATCGATATTGTCAAGAGAAAAGGCAAAGAAGGTGCAAGTTTTTCCCTTGTGTGGTATACTGATCTTAAATACGACGGCGGCCAGAAGGCCGCCTCCATTCTGCAAGGAGGAATCCCGCCATGCTGGCCTATACCTACATAAAACAAGGCACCTTTGCCCTGATGGAGAAGCCTAAGCCCACCTTGCAGGATGACCGGGATGCCATTGTCCGGGTCACCCTGTCCAGCATCTGCACCAGCGACCTGCACATCAAGCACGGCTCAGTGCCCCGGGCGGTGCCCGGCATCACGGTAGGCCACGAAATGGTGGGCGTGGTAGAGCAGGTGGGCTCCGCCGTCACCACCGTGCGCCCCGGCGACCGGGTGACCGTCAATGTGGAGACCTTCTGCGGCAAGTGCTTCTTCTGCCAGCACGGCTGGGTCAACAACTGCACCGACCCAAACGGCGGCTGGGCTCTGGGCTGCCGCATCAACGGAGGCCAGGCCGAGTATGTCCGGGTCCCTTACGCGGACCAGGGACTGAATAAAATCCCCGACGGAGTCACCGACCAGCAGGCCCTCTTTGTGGGAGACATCTTGGCCACCGGCTACTGGGCCGCTGACATTGCCCAGATTGGCCACGAAGATACGGTGCTGGTCATCGGAGCGGGTCCTACCGGCCTGTGCACCCTCCAGTGTGTGCTGCTGAAGGAACCCAAGCAGGTCATTGTCTGCGAAAAGGACCCCCAGCGCCGCTCTTTTGTTCAGGAGCACCACCCCCAGGTGCTGACCGTGGAGCCGGAGCAGGCCGCCGACTTTGTCCGCGCCCACAGCGCCCACGGAGGCGCCGACCGGGTGCTGGAGGTAGCCGGGAGCGAGGACACCTTCACTCTGGCCTGGACCTGTGCCCGGCCTAACGCCATCGTCACCGTGGTGACCCTGTACGACGCGCCCCAGGTGCTCCCGCTCCCGGACATGTACGGAAAAAACCTCACCTTCCAGACCGGCGGAGTGGACGGCTGCCGCTGTGGAGAGATTCTCTCTCTCATCGCCCAGGGCAAACTGGACACCACGTCCCTCATCACCCACACCTACCCACTCAAAGACATTGCCGCGGCCTACGATCTGTTTGAACACCGCCGGGACAATGTGATCAAAGTGGCCATTGCCCCATAACTTTTTATTTCCCGGGAGGGCGCTGCCCTCCCGGTTTTCAGGAGAACCTCATGACCTTTGCTCAGTTCAAAACCCAATACCACTTAAATCTTAACCCCCAGCAGGAAGAGGCCGTTCAGGCCCTCTCCGGACCGGTGCTGCTGTTGGCGGTACCAGGCAGCGGCAAGACCACGGTGCTGGTCTCCCGCATCGGCTATCTGATTGCCCAGGGCGTGCCGCCGGAGAACATCCTCACCATGACCTACACCGTCTCCGCCGCCCGGGACATGTCCCGGCGCTTCGCCGCCTTCTTCGGCCAACCTCTGGCCGACCGGCTGGAGTTTCGCACCATCAACGGAGTGTGCAGCCGCATCATTCGAGCCTATGAGCGCACCCAGGGCCGTCAAGCCTTTCAGCTGCTGGAGGACACCGGCCGCCAGGCGGCCATCATTGGAGAAATCTGCCGGCGGCAGAGCGGGGAGTTTGCCTCGGAGAGCACCGTCAAGGCGGTGCAAACCGCCATTACCTATGTAAAAAACAGCATGATCTCTGGCGAGGACCTGGAACAGGTAGAGGTGGAAGGGGTGGAGTTTCCTCCCATCTACCAGGAGTACTGCCGCCTGCTGCGTACCCACCAGCTGATGGACTACGACGACCAGATGATCTATGCCCACCGGATTTTGCGCCAGTTCCCTCAGCTTTTGGAGCAGTTCCGCCGGCGTTATCCCTATCTGTGCGTAGACGAGGCACAGGACACCTCCAAAATCCAGCATGCGATTCTCCGACTGCTGGCGGGGCAGAACGGCAACCTCTTTCTGGTGGGCGACGAGGACCAGAGCATCTACGGCTTTCGGGCCGCCTACCCTCAGGCCCTCACCCAGTTTGAATCCATCTACCCCGGGGCAAAGGTACTCTATCTGGAGCAGAACTACCGCTCCACTCTCCCCATTGTGGCCGCCGCCCAGAAATTTATTGAGCAAAACAAAAACCGCCGCCCCAAACACATGAAGGCGGTGCGTGGAGAGGGGCCGGCCCTGAAAGAAATCTGGGTCCAGGACCGCAGCGCCCAGTACCGCTATCTGGCCCAGGTGGCCCAGGACTGCAAAGAGGAGACCGCGATCCTCTACCGGGACAACGACAGCGCCCTGCCTCTCATCGACCTGCTGGAGCGTCAGGGCATCCCCTACCGCTGCCGCCAGGTGGACAGCGGTTTCTTTACCCACCGGGTGGTGCGGGATATTGTGGATATCCTTACTCTGGCTCAGGACCCCTGGGACGGAGATGCTTTCCTGCGGGTCTACTATAAGCTGGGGGCAGGGATCAGCAAGGCCGCAGCGGAGCAGGCGGTATCCCAGTGCGGCCCGGGCACACCTCCTATTTTGGAGATTCTCTCCTCCCTCTCCGGCACCTCCCCCTGGACCCGCCGCCAGTGCAAGGCCCTCCAGACCCACATGGCCAACCTGCTCACCCAGCGGGCTGACCGGGGCGTGTACCGCATCGTCCACTTTATGGGATACGGGGACTATCTGGAACAGCGGGGCATGGACCAGAGCAAAACGCAAATTCTGGAGGCTCTGGGAGCCAATGAGCCCACCCCGGGCGGCCTGCTGGAGCGTCTGGAGGTACTGCGGGAGCTGGTACGGGCTGGATCGTCTCAACATGACTGTCCCTTCATTCTCTCCACCATCCACTCCAGCAAGGGTCTGGAGTACAAACGGGTCATTTTAATGGACGTGGCCGACGGTCTGCTGCCCAAAACACTTCCCGGCCCCGACGCCTCTTCCCAGGAACTGGATGCCTACGAGGAGGAGCGGCGGCTCTTCTATGTGGGCATGACCCGGGCCAAGGAGGAGCTTTGGGTCATGCGTTTCCGCCGCAGTGAGCTCACCAGCCGCTTTGCCTCCTCTCTCTTCCCAAAATCCAAGGAGGAGGCCAAAAAAGCGGTTCCCCTCTCTCCCCGGGCGGTACCGGACCTGGTAGCCATAGAACAGACTTCCCGCCGCTGCGTCCCCGGCGCGGCCCTGTGCCACCGCAGCTTCGGTCCGGGTCAGGTCGTCTCCCGCTCCGGAGACATCGTCGCGGTACGCTTTGCTGATGGCGTCGAGCGGCGCTTCTCCCTGTCCGCTGCCCTGCGTCTGGGGCAGTTCCAGCTGGCGGATTCGGAGGAATAAAAATTTTTCTCCGGTGAATGGATCCGCCCTCCTCAGTCGTATTGCTTATGAGGGGCAAAGAGAGCCCCAGTTTGATTGGGGAGGTTTTTGTATGAAAAAGATGATTACCATTTTGCTGGTCAGCGCCCTAGCGCTGGGCCTGCTTGTCACCGGGACTTTGGCCGCAGGCCACTTTGGACATGGCACCGGGATCTGCCAGAACTCGGGAGCATGTTACCAGGACGCCGATGGCGACGGGATCTGTGACTACCACGGCAGCAACTGTGCCTATGGGGACACCGACGGTGACGGTGTGTGCGACAATCTGGGCCAGAACTGCGGTCAGAGCCACCACGGCGGCGGCCACCACAGGGGAGGCCGCTGGAATTAACGAAGTAAAAGGGTGAGGACATGCGCAGCGAAGAGGAGGCCAACCGCGCCATCGACCGCTATGCCGACATGGTGCGGCGGCTCTGCATGGTGCATCTGAAAAATCCGGCCGACACGGAGGATATCTTTCAGACCGTGTTTCTGAAATATATCCTCAGCTCCGCTGTGTTTGAAAGCCCCGAGCACGAGAAGGCCTGGTTCATTCGGGTCACGCTCAACGCCTGCCGGGATCTGCTGAAACGGTCTTTCCGCAGCCGCACCGTCTCCCTGGACGAGCTGGCCGATCAGCCCGACCAGCTGTCTCAGGAGCACCGGGAGGTGCTGGAGGCCGTCCTCTCTCTGCCCGCAAAATACCGGGACGTAGTGTATCTGCACTACTATGAAGGCTACACCGCCAAAGAGATTGGTGCGATCCTGCACAAGAACACCAATACCGTCTACACTCTGCTGACCCGGGCCAGGGAACAGCTGCGCAGCACGCTGGGAGGTGAACGCATTGAACCAACCGATCCATGATGCCTTTCAGGCCGTCCAGGCCAGTCCGGAGCTGAAGGAGCGCACTCGAGCCTATCTCCATGCTCGTGCTCCCCGCCGTCCCCGCTATCGCAGCCTGCTGGCGGCGGCCGCCTGTCTGCTGGTCGTTTTTCTGGGGGCAGGCGGTGCATTGGCCTGGTTCACTCCGGTGTCCGCCGTCAGCGTGGAAGCAGGTCCTTCTTTGGAGTTGACGCTGAACCGATTTGACCGGGTACTCCAGGTCCAGGGAGACAGCGCCCAGGACCAGGAACTGGCCGACAAGCTGGAGCTGACCTACCTCAGCTACACCGATGCGCTGGAGGCCATTCTGGGCAGCCAGGAGGTATCCCAGGCCCTGGACAGCGGTACGGAGCTGGCGGTTACCGTGGCGGGACAAAACCAGCAGCACTGCCAGGAACTAATGGAAGATACTCAGTCCTGCGCAGGACACGGGAGCTGTTCCAGCGCCGACTGGTCCCAGGTCACTGCGGCCCAGAAGGAGGGGCTGTCTCTGAGCAAATATCAGATGCTGCTCCAGCTTCAGACCCTGGATCCCTCCATCACGGCAGAACAGGTAAGCGGATGCTCCATGCACCAGCTGCGCCAGTGGCTGTCCGACCTGTCATCCGGCCGGGACGCCAGCAGTTTCTCTGACTGTGGACAGAATACCGGCAGTGGTCAGGGTTTTGGCAGCGGAAATTCCGGCGGTCACCATGGAAGTGAAGGTCATCACGGAGCCTGATAATCCTTCTTTCGCCCCAATTTGGCATATGTCTCAACTTCCGATTTCCTTCTCCCCAAAAATCTGCGAATTATCCCTTGCCTTTTTTATTCCCCTGTGATATAGTACTTCTCGCGTGAAAAGGGAGTAGTTGCAAGCCGCCTTGTCAACATCTCGATTGTCTTCGGATAATCTGGCAGGGTGGGCCCCCATATTTTGGTGGTAACAAGACTTTTCGGCAGTATTTCCATACTGCCGGAAGGTCTTTTTTGTTTCTTCCGGCACAAACTATTCCTCACAACAGAGAAAGAAAGGCGACGTGTTATGGATCAAAACTTCTTCCAAAAGACACCCAAGCAGACCTTGGAGCACCTCCAGGTCACCTCAGACGGTCTCACCAGTGCCCAGGCCGCCCAACGCCTGGCTCAGTACGGTCACAACCAGCTGGCCGAGGGCAAGAAAAAGAGCGTGCTGGCTGTCTTTGCCGAGCAGTTCAAAGACCTGCTGGTGGCTATTCTGATTGCAGCCGCCCTCATCTCCATGTTCTCCGGCAACATGGAAAGTACCCTGGTTATTTTCGCCGTGCTCATTATGAACGCCATTCTGGGCACCGTACAGTATTTTAAGGCTGAAAAGTCCCTGGAAAGCCTGAAAGCGATGAGCGCCCCCTCCGCCAAAGTGCTGCGTGACGGCCAACGCCTGGAGATTCCCAGCGATCAGGTCGTCCCCGGCGATATCATCGAGCTGGAGGCCGGCGACCTTGTGGTGGCCGACGGCCGTCTGCTGAACTGCTGGTCTCTCAAGGTAAACGAGAGCTCCCTCACCGGTGAGAGCGAAGCGGTGGAAAAGACCAATGAAGCCATTGAGGGCGAGAAGGTCGCCCTGGGCGACCAGAAGAACATGGTCTTCTCCGGCTCTCTGGTCACCTACGGCCGTGCCGTCATGGTAGTTACCGCCACCGGCATGGACACCCAGCTGGGCCGCATCGCCACCCTGATGAACCAGACTCAGCAGCGCAAGACTCCTCTGCAGAAGAACCTGGACGACTTCTCCAGCAAGCTGGCCATGGTCATCATGATCATCTGCGCAGGCGTCTTCCTCCTGTCTGTCTTCCGCAGCCACATGACCATCCTGGACTCTCTCATGTTCGCCGTGGCTCTGGCCGTTGCCGCCATCCCTGAGGCCCTCAGCTCCATCGTCACTATCGTGCTGGCCATGGGCACCCAGAAGATGGCCCGTCAGAACGCCATTATCAAGGAGCTGAAAGCGGTGGAGAGCCTGGGCTCCGTTCAGGTCATCTGCTCCGATAAGACCGGTACCCTTACTCAGAACCGCATGACGGTCCAGAACATCTGGGCCGACGGCGTCCTCACCCGCGGCACCGACCTGGAGCTGGCCAACGATGCCCAGCGCACCCTGCTGAAAATCGCTCTGCTGGACAGCGACGCCACCATGGACCACGAGACCGGCGCCTCCGTGGGCGATCCCACCGAGGTAGCCCTGGTTCAGCTGGGCGGACGCTTCGGTGTAGAGGAACGTGCCTACCGCACCCAGCACCCCCGTCTGGCCGAGCTGGCCTTTGACTCCGACCGCAAGCTGATGAGCACCCTGCACAACACCGACGACGGTCCCACCCTGTACACCAAGGGCGCCATCGATGTGCTGCTGGACCGCTCCACTCAGCTGCTCACCGCCAACGGCCCTGTCCCCATGACTCCCGAGCTCCGCGCCCAGATCCAGCAGGTCAACCGCCAGCAGTCGGAAAATGGTCTGCGGGTGCTGGCCTTCGCCCTGCGTCCCATGAAGGAAGCCCGTCTGCTCACCCTGGAAGACGAGACCGACTACACCTTCGTGGGCCTTATCTCCATGATCGACCCGCCCCGGCCTGAGAGCATCCAGGCTGTGGCTGACGCCAAAAAGGCCGGTATCCGTACCGTCATGATCACCGGCGACCACAAGGTCACCGCCACCGCCATTGCCAAGCAGATTGGCATCTTCGGTGAGGGCGATATGTCCCTGGACGGCGTGGAGCTGGATTCCATGAGCGACGAGGAGTTGGATCAGAAGCTCCCCCACATCGCTGTCTACGCCCGCGTCTCTCCTGAGCATAAGATCCGCATCGTCACCGCCTGGCAGCGCCGTGGCTGCATCGCCGCCATGACCGGTGACGGCGTCAACGACGCCCCCGCCCTGAAAAAGGCTGACGTGGGCGTAGCCATGGGCATCACCGGCACCGAGGTCAGTAAGGATGCCGCCGCCATGATCCTGGCCGACGACAACTTCGCTACCATCGTCAAGGCGGTACTCAACGGCCGCAGCGTCTATGCCAACATTCGCAACGCCATTCAGTTCCTGCTCTCGGGCAACATGGGCGCCATTCTGGCCGTCATCTACGCCTCCATTGCCGGGCTGAGCGTCCCCTTCCAGCCGGTACACCTGCTGTTTATCAACCTGCTCACCGACAGTCTGCCCGCCATCGCCCTGGGCATGGAGCCCGCGCGTCCCGGTCTGATGGACCAGCCTCCCCGCGACCCCAATGCTTCCATGATGGATAAACCCATGCTCACCCGGGTGTTTGGTCAGGGCCTGATGATCGGCATCGCCTCCATGGTCGCCTTCTATATCGGTCTGAACCAGTCCGGCCCCGCTCTGGCCAGTACCATGGCCTTTGCCACCCTCACACTGGCCCGCCTGTTCCACGGCTTTAACTGCCGCGGCAAGGAGTCCATCATCAAGCTTGGTCTGGGCAGCAACGTGTACTCCCTCATGGCCTTCGGCGTGGGTATCCTGCTGCTGGCTCTGGTGCTGTTTGTTCCCGCCATGGAGAGCCTGTTCCTGGTCTCTCCCCTCAACGGCTTTGACCTTCTGTGTGTGCTGGGCCTGGCCTTTGCTCCTACCCTGCTCATTCAGCTCACCCGCATCTTCCAGGGCCGATAAAATCCAATAGAATAAATGGTTCCCCAATTCTGACCTTTCTCATAGGTCACTCTTTAAAAGCCATTGAATGATCAGGAAAACAGGCGGACAGCGCAAAGCTGTCCGC
>UMHJ01000020.1_pt1 | contig 15556 bp, 10 predicted proteins | sample 1965511 | NCBI WGS metagenome assembly UMHJ01 (sample SAMEA4836096, study PRJEB28245) | human gut metagenome | biome: gut microbiome; material: fecal sample | place: Denmark | collected 2008
ATAGCTTACAAAATAACTGTCCACTTTTTTATAGTCCATGTCAGAAATATGGGAAAACTTATCTTCTGCATCTTTTTCTGTGCTGCTGGCATTAAGCATCTCCGGCAGATCCGGATCCGCTGCTTCCATCGCCGTGCGCAGGTCATACATACTGACAGAACCGGAAGTGTTTTTCTTCGCACCACATCCCACACACATCACCAGCATGGTCAGCACCAGCAGAAGTTTCCAACCCGTTTTTTGTTTTTTCATCTGTTATCTGGCCTCCACAGTTTCTTCTGTACTGAACGTTGCCCCATTTTGTGCCGCATCATCCATAGTCATATCCTTATTTCCGATATCAGCACTTGCGCCATCCATCATCATGCCATCTCCGTTTGCAGATTCCAGTCCCTGAAATGCTTTCTGAACAGCCTTGTCGATTTTTTTCTGTTCTTTTTCGCTGATATTCTGGCTTGTATTGTCCGTGTTATATCCCGGCATGGTAACATTAAACAAATATCCTTTTCCATCCGGATCCTGAATCCAGTTGTAAGTTCCCAGACTGTATGGCATATCCTTATAGTTTCCGGACATCAGGAAATTGTCAATGGAAGAAGCTATGGCATTTGCCACCTGCGCTTTTTCCTCTGTAATATCCTCTTTAAACGCAACCATGACCCCGCCAAGCTTTTTGTCCATAGCAGCACGCAATGCTTTCGGCAGATCATATATACTGTCCACGGTTTTCTTATTCTGGTATGCCATATTGTACTTTAATGAGTTAGCTGCCGGGAAGTAATCGCGATCCCAGCTCTGGGACTGTCCATACATGGCATCCGTCACATTAAAGTTCGCATAATTTCCATTTCCTGCATCGGAATAAATATCGGTAATGTACCAATCTCCGTCAATTTTTACCACATCCCAGCTATGGAATTTTTCTGTATTATGTTCCACTTTACATTCAATTCCCATCATCTGCATGAACATGCGGAATGTCGTTGCATAACCGACGCATACGGCATTGTGGTATTTTAACACACCGTATGGATTATCACAGTCTTCCTGTGTACTCGGAATAACGGTCAGTGCCCCGGAATCCTGCTGGAGCTTTTTGGTCATCCAGTCATACACCGCCTTTTCCTTTTCAAAATCAGACATGCTGTCCGTAATCTTCATATCTTTGATCGCTTTTTTTGCCATATCAAGGGTTTCTTTTTCTTTGTCTGTCAGCTTTGAAGTATCGCCGGATTTGTAGGCATCCGAAATATTTGTGGTAGGTTTGATCTCATAATTATCTGCGATCTTTACGTAATCCTCGGTAGTCTCAGGATTTTCTTCCTTTTTCTGCTCTGCAATATAGGATTTTAAAGTCACCAGATTAAACGCAGAAATCGTGGTACTTCCCACAACGCCTGCTGCAAGAATCACCGCTACAATCCCTTTCCATGCACCGCCTTTTTTCTTTTCTTTCTGCTCCGGCTGCACCGGATTACTTTTTACGCTTTCATAAGTTTCCATATGTATTTACCTCATATTTTAATTGATGTATTTTTTCTACTGCACCTTTATTATAGCAGTTTCACATCCAAAAAAGGCTATCTTTAAAGAAACTTAAATAAATATTAAGATCCGTCTGTACGAAAAAAAGGACATCCACAGCGAATGTCCTTTTCTCCCATATGGTATCATCCTTATATTGCATCTTCCTCAATATGCTCCCTGCCCTGTGCAATGATTGACCGGACGTGGTCATCTGCCAGGGAATAAAAAACAGATTTTCCCTCCCTGCGGCATTTGACTAACTTATTCTGTTTTAAAATCCGAAGCTGGTGGGAAATTGCAGACTGTGTCATTGACAATGCCGCTGCAAGATCACAGACACACACCTCTGCTTCAAACAGGACAAACAGGATGCGGATACGGGTGGAATCTCCAAACACTTTAAATAATTCTGCAAGATCATACAGTTCCGTTTCTTCCGGCATCGTGTCATTCACAATCTTTAGCAGATCCGGATGTACCTGATTTTCACTACAGCATTCAATCTTTTCTTTTTCCATGAAGTTCCTCCTCTCCACCGGAACATTTCCGGCAGAATTATACCCTATAATTTTTTTACAAAAAGTGCGCGGATTGCATTCAGCACAGCAATCACCATAACACCGACATCTGCAAAAATTCCCATCCACATATTTGCAATACCTATCGTTACCAAAAACAGGCAGAGCAGTTTAATCCCGATTGCAAAACAGATATTTTCATATACAATCCGCAGGCACTTTCTTGCGATACGGATTGCTTTCGCAATCTTAAGCGGATCATCATCCATCAGTACCACATCTGCTGCCTCAATCGCCGCATCCGATCCAAGTGCTCCCATAGCGATTCCAACATCAACACGGGAAAGCACAGGTGCATCATTGATGCCATCCCCGACAAAGGCAACGGTACTCTTTTCTTCCCTGGTCTGCAACAGTTTTTCCACTTCGGAAACTTTATCTGCCGGAAGCAGCTGGGAATGTACTTCCGTGATTCCAACCTCCCCTGCTACCTGCTGTGCTACACGGTCATCATCACCGGTCAGCATTACCAGCCGGTGCACACCGGAATTTTTTAGTGCCTGCATGGCAGCCGCCGCATTCGGCTTAATCATATCTGAAATCAGTATATGACCGGCATAGACACCATCGACTGCCAGATGTACGATTGTACCGGTACAGCTGCAGTTGCGATACGCAATTTTTTCTTTTTTCATGAGTTTGTCATTTCCTGCCGCAACCCTGTGTCCGTCTACCGTTGCGATCACACCATGTCCACCGATTTCCTGTACATCTGTGACCCGGTCCACATCCAGTTTCTTACCATAGGCTTTCTGCAGGCTGATACTGATCGGATGTGTACTGTGACACTCTGCCAGTGCCGCATACTCCAGCAGCTGTTCTTCCTCTTTCGTATATACCGGATGTCCGGACTCAACCGGACAGCTGCCGGATGCACAGTTTGTTCCATGAATTCCGCAGACTTCAAATACCCCCTGCGTAATGGTTCCTGTCTTATCAAAGACAACCGTACGCGTTCCCGCAAGTGCTTCCAGATAGTTGGAACCCTTTACCAGAACACCCTCTGCACTGGCACCTCCGATTCCTGCAAAAAAGCTGAGTGGAATACTGATGACCAGCGCACACGGGCAGCTGATAACCAGAAATGTCAGTGCACGGTAAATCCAGATGCCCCAGTCTGCCGGAAGCCCCATAAACAGCATGCGGACAAGCGGTGGCAGTATTGCCAGTGCCAGCGCGCCGTAGCAGACTGCCGGTGTATAATAATGTGCAAATCTGGAAATAAAATTCTCGGAACGTGATTTCTTGGAACTTGCATTCTCCACCAGATCAAGAATCTTAGAAACCGTAGACTCTCCAAACTCTTTTGTGGTGCGGATCTTTAACAATCCGGAAATATTGATACATCCACTGATGATTTCCTCTCCCACAGCGACTTCCCGCGGAACACTCTCTCCCGTCAGTGCACTGGTATTCAGGGAAGAATGTCCTTCCACAACCACACCATCGATTGGAACTTTTTCGCCCGGCTGTACAATAATCACCGTGCCGATCTCCACCTCATCCGGATCTACTTTTTCAATCTGACCGTCTGTTTCAATATTTGCATAATCCGGCCGGATATCCATCAGATCACTGATATTCCGGCGGCTCTTACCGACTGCATAACTCTGGAACAGCTCTCCGATCTGATAAAACAGCATAACTGCAACGCCCTCTTTGTAATCACCGAGGGCGATCGCTCCGATGGTTGCCACTGCCATCAGAAAATTTTCATCAAACATCTGCCTGTTACAGATTCCCTTCCAGGCTTTCCGCAGAATATCATAACCGATCACAAAATACGGAACCAGATAGAAAAGAAACTCCAGCCACTTTGGTATGGAAACAACGCTTCCTGCAATCCCGATGATAACCAGAAGCACTGCTGCCACAATAATTCGTTTCAATACTTTTTTCTGCTTTTTATTCATGGTGCCCTCCAATCTGACTGATACCTATGGAAAAAGCCGGATTTAAAGAAAGATCTCACAATCATCTTCCACTTTCTTACAGTTCTTTAACACATCCTGCATAACCGCTTTTGCATCTGCACCCTCTTCAAATTCTACGTTCATCTTCAGTGTCATGAAATTTACAGTTGCATCCTTTACTCCGGTAGTAGCTTTTGCAGCTTCCTCCATTTTATTTGCACAGTTTGCACAATCCACATCAATTTTGTAAGTTTTCTTCATCGTCGGTTTCCTCCATACTTTCCTTTTTTATTTTATCATTCTTTCATATGAGCATTTGTTCATATGTTTGATTCTATTATAGCGTAAAGTTCGTAAATGTCAATATATTTTTAATACGCTGGGATTGTTTCGGAATTGAATTTTCCAGACCATTTTTTAACAAACAGATTTGCATGTGTTTTTAAAAAAATCAAGTATTCTATCACTTTCCAAATTGATAGTGGACATATAGAAAATAAAAGATTGATTATGTCCCACTTGCATCGTGTGTTGGGACATATATGATATATTTTTCCAACTATGTCCCACTTATCACCGCCATCGGGACATATTCATATACTTTCTTGATATATGTCCCTCATCTCTATTCTTTTGGGACATATCACATACTTTTTTCACATATGTCCCACTTTCTTTTAGGTTCGGGACATATCTCATAACTTTTTTCACATATGTCCCATTTAAACATCTTCCCCGTATTCACCGTCTGTTTCCGGTTCTTCATAATCATCTGAGCCATCATAAATGTCCTGCATCAATGGTTCTTTTACTATCTTTTTCTTTCCGATAAGCACTGCCGCTACGGCTGCGGCAATCGGTACGGTCAGCACAACCCCAAGAGTTCCCGAAAGTCCCTGCATGATTTCTGTTCCGATTACATAAGAATTGATCAGCTGATTATAACTCAGATTGTATGCATAATTGACAACGAGCGTAGACAACGAACCACCGACATAGGCAAAAATCAGTGTATTGGCCATGGTTCCCATCATATCGCGCCCCACACGGATTCCCGACACAAACAACTCTTTTGTCCCCAGCTGCGGACTGCGTTCGTGCAGTTCCTGAATCGTGGATGCAATTGACATGCCAACATCCATGGTTGCCCCAAGTGCGGCTATAATGATTCCCGAAAACAGAAGCTGTCCTATTTTTATCTGTGTATTCTGTGCCACATAATTCAACGTTTCGATATCAGACACATTATACCCGGTAATGCCTGCAGCTTTTCCAAACACAACTGCGGCTGCGGCTGCCACAACCACACCGCTGACCGTTCCCACCACTGCAGATACCGTCTTTTTAGAGACTCCGCCCAAAAGCCACAGGGTCAGCAATGTCGAGAGAATGACAACAACAATGGTAATACCGATCGGTGAAATGCCCCGGTACATCAGCGGAAACATCAGATAAACAATACACACACCGGTAAATGCCAGACTTGCAATGGCTTTGACTCCTTTTTTCCCACCTATCATACATATCACCAGACAGAAAAAAAGTACAAACAGATAAATCGCCATAGTACGGTCTTTGCTGTATACCGTAACGACAGCATTATCATCTGTGGAACTGACAATGACAATTACGCGCGAACCAACTTCACAGTTCTCCATGCCAAACAGCGAACCGCTTGGATTGACGGCATCAAACTCTTCCCCTGCATATGTTCCGGATTTGACCTGTACGCGCACCTCCTGTGTCCCGTATCGGTTTCCATCTTCTGCCAGATTATCTTTCGTGATCTTCGTCACGACTGCTTTCTCATAGCTTTGCCCTTCCGTGGAAATCAGGGATACTTTTTCGAACTGGTTTTCTTTGACTAATAACAGTAGGAACCCCACCAGACAAAGGGTTCCCACTAAAACTTTTTTCCAGTTTTTCTTCATTATTATTTAGCTGCTTTCTTTACTGCTTTCTTTGTAACAGTAATTGTAATTGTTTTACCTGCTGCCTGATACTGGCTGGTTGCTGCTGCCTTTACTGTAATCGTAACTTTTCCGGCTTTCTTCACTGTGACTTTTCCGTTTTTGTCAACGGTTGCAACCTTCTTGTCGGAAGATATATAGGTAAGCGGTGTTTTCGCTTTTGCATTTAAGGAAAAGGCTTTGTCTCCTACGGTTTTTTTGTAAGAGTTCTTCGCCTGAATGGTCTGCTTTACCGCATCTTTTACGATCGTATATGTGGTAGATCCCTGTAACTGTTTTCTGGTCGTTGCATCATAAGTTGTTACAGAAAACTTTTTGTCCGTTACTTTTACTACGGAATAGGTTGGTGTCCAGGTCTGGCTTCTCTCAGAAATGAAGTCCTGTTTGGAAGCAATCAGGTTATAGAATTTTGAGCCTGTTGCAGAGTTTGCCTCTAAATATACGGTTCCTTCCGGATTGGTAACGGTTCCGCCAACGGTCTTGTTTACGATTTCATAGCAGTTATTCTGTGCCTGATAATCACTGTCTTTTTCAGCTTCCTCTACAGATTTGTATCCATAAGTGCTGTAAGAAGTATGATCCTTTCCATCCCCCTCAAGCTGGAAGGTTCTGGAATAGGTATGATCATGTCCCTGCATCACCACATCAATCTTATACTTATCCATCAGTGGAGTAAGCTGTGTACGAAGCACCATACCATCGGAATCGGAATGGTCGTAACCACTGCCGTAAATATCCTGATGGAATACCGCAATACGCCATTTGGCATCTTTATTCTCATTGATTGCTTTTTTCATGACATTCTCATGCGTTGCACAGTTATAGTTGTTTGTGTCAAGAACAATGAACAGGACATTTCCATAACGATAATAGTAATCGGTTCCTGCCTTTGTCTTTCCCTGTACATAATTGGTATCGGTATCGGAAAAAGCATTTGGATTATTAAAATGCAGGCTGTACTGATTCGAAACACTGTCGTGGTTACCAATGGTCGTTGCTACCGGAAGGGAAGTCAGTGCCTCTGCCCCAAGATATCCTGCATATTCCCGCTCGTTGCTTCCGTAGTTCACCTGATCTCCTGCGGACACAAGAAAACTTACATCGGAATGATCCTCGAGTGCTTCATTTAATACGTTGTTCCAGTTATAGCTGTCATTTCTTGCTGCAAGATTTTTTTCCGGTGCAGAAGTTACAACATTTCCTGCATTTTCCATCTTTTCACTCTCACTGCTGGTCTGACCTTTCGAAGCACCGATCTGCGGATCCCCGACATACAGGAAAGAAAATTCATCAAACGCCTGTGTGGTATAGTTTTGTGTATCCTGCCACTTTCCATCCTGAAATACCTGATAATAATAGCTGGTATTTTCTTTGAGCCCGCTTACGGTTACTTTATTGGAAAAATATTTTGTGGTATCTATGGTCGCAGCTTCGGTCTGCGCTCCGGTGAACTCTGTCGCACCATCCATATTCTGTCTGGTAGAGATTCTCACCTTTGGAGTCTCAGCCGTTTTGCTGTACCATGCATAATTTAATTTTGTCTCATCCGCACCCGGAGTCAGCGATACATGTTCATACTCACTGCTATAAGCAGCCCAGTTCTTTTTCCAGTTGCTCCAGTCTGTAGATTCCCGGGAAGCATCATTCCAGTGTTCCGTTGCTGCTGCAATCTTTGTCGGGATACCAGTGGCAAACATTCCTGCCAATACAGCGGTGGAGAGAACTCCTGCTGTAAGTTTCATCACATTTTTTCTCATAATTCTTTTGTTCTCCTTGTGAAATCTGTAAGATTTATTACAGGATTTATAATAAACGGGTTATGTAAGATGCACTATCCGTTTTCTGTAATCCTTTTGTAAAAACAAAAAGAGTGGATGCTTTGGGACATCCACTCCACATGCCGGCTATGCCATGCCGTTTACGGTTTTATATTTATAGAGCATCTCCGCGTGGTTTTGTTCTTCCACCTGGATATCTGCCAGAAGTTTGCGCACATCGGAATCCCCGAATGCAAACACATCGGTATTATACGTTCCGGACACCATTTTTTCAGAACCAATGCTGTCTGTGGCAAGGAAATTATCGTTTTTCTTATCTTCCGGATTGGTCATGGAATCATATGTTGCCTTTGGCTCATACATCTTTCCATCCCTGTCATTGACGTTACAGGATGGGACGCTGCCTTTCATGACCTGTTCCAGAGACTCCACATGCTTCTGCTCCTTTTTTTCCAGATCGGCAAACAAATCCCGAAGTACCGGGTCTTTTGCTTCCTGTCCGTAACGTTTGTACTTCTCCACGCAGGACAGCTCCTGTGTGTGCAGATCCTCAATTGTAGCCATCTCTTTTTCTGTTAAAACCATGGTTTATACCTCTTTCTTTCCATAAGATAATATTATTGATTGCAGAACATGAACACTCCGCAACCTTCTCCTCTAGTATCTGTAAAAAAATACAACACATACCTGGTAAAATTTCGTCAAAAGGGCTTGAAACTTTTCACAACAGATTGTATAATTTCGTTTGTATTTTATACATTGTTTACAAAAAGGTGGATTATTTTATGGAAGAACGAGAAAAATTAAAATCCCGTCTGGGATTCATTCTCCTGTCAGCCGGATGTGCGATCGGAATCGGAAACGTATGGAAATTTCCATACACTGCCGGACAGGGCGGAGGCGGTGCCTTTGTGCTGTTTTATCTGTTGTTTCTGATTATTCTCGGACTCCCGATCATGACGATGGAATTTGCGGTTGGGCGTGCCAGCCAGAAAAGTCCGGTCAAAGCCTACCAGGCACTGGAAAAACCCGGACAGAAATGGCATATCCACGGGATTATCACATTGATCGGCTGCTATCTTCTTATGATGTTTTATACAACGGTCACCGGCTGGATGCTTCATTATTTTTATATGACGGTCACCGGACAGTTTCAGGGACTGGATGCCGACGGTGTATCCGGACAGTTTACCACAATGCTGAGCAAACCTCTGACCATGGGCTTCTGGATGGTGGTAGTTGTTTGCGCCGGCGTATTTGTCTGCTCCCGTGGACTGCAGAACGGTCTGGAAAAAGTAACAAAGGTCATGATGACTTCTTTGCTTATCATCATGATCATTCTGGCGGTCAACAGCTTTTTTATGGATGGTGCAAAAGAAGGCCTTGCCTTTTATCTGATCCCGGACTTTGAACGGATGAAACAGATCGGTATTGCAAAAACCATTACGGGTGCCATGAACCAGGCATTTTTCACGTTAAGCCTTGGAATCGGCGCGATGGCAATTTTGGGAAGTTATATCGGAAAGGAACGCTCTCTGCTTGGTGAATCGGTAAATATTGCCATTCTGGATACGTTTGTTGCTATCACCTCCGGACTTATCATTTTTCCGGCATGCTTTACGTTCCATGTTGACCAGACTTCCGGACCAAGCCTGATTTTTATCACCCTGCCGAATATTTTTAACCATATTCCGCTTGGCAGACTCTGGGGAAGCCTGTTCTTTTTGTTTATGTTTTTTGCAGCGTTTTCCACAATCCTGGCAGTATTTGAGAACATCATCTCCTGCGGTAAGGAACTGACCGGATGCAGCCGCCAGAAATCCTGTGCCGTTAATCTGGTACTGATCATTGTACTCTCCCTGCCATGTGTACTCGGATACAATGTATGGAACTGGAAAGGTTTTTCAATCTTTGGCGGGTCTGTGCTTGACCTGGAAGATTTTCTGGTAAGCAACCTGTTCCTGCCTCTCGGTTCCCTGGTATATCTGCTGTTTTGCACAAGCCGCTACGGCTGGGGCTGGAAAAACTACACAACCGAAGCCAATACCGGAAAAGGATTAAAAATTAAAAACTGGATGCGCGGCTACATTACCTATATTCTGCCGCTGATTGTGCTTTTTATCTTTGGATTTGGCATTTATGATAAATTTTTTACAAACTAAGGAGGATTTCTTATGTATCACGCAAATGAATCACGTTACGAAACCATGAAATACCACCGCTGCGGCGACAGCGGACTGATGCTGCCGGAAGTATCTTTGGGCTTCTGGCACAATTTCGGAGATACCGGTGTTTATGAAAATATGAGACAGATGTGCTTTACGGCATTTGACCACGGGATCACACATTTTGATCTGGCAAACAACTATGGACCGCAGCCGGGCAGTGCGGAGGAAAATCTCGGGAAGATCCTTCGGGAAGAACTTTCTTCCTACCGCGATGAACTGATCATCAGTTCCAAAGCCGGTTTTGACATGTGGCCGGGGCCTTATGGAAACTGGGGCAGCCGCAAGTACCTGATTGCCAGCCTTGACCAGAGCTTAAAACGGCTCGGTCTGGACTATGTAGATATTTTCTATCACCACCGCATGGATCCGGATACGCCGCTGGAAGAAACCATGGGTGCACTCGACCAGATCGTGCGAAGCGGAAAAGCACTGTATGTCGGTCTGTCCAACTACGATGGAGAAACCATGAAACGCGCAGCTGCCATCTTAGAAGATCTGCACTGCCCGTTTATTATCAACCAGAATTCCTACAATATCTTTAACCGTACCATTGAAGAAAACGGTTTAAAACAGGCCGCGGCAGATGGGAAGAAAGGAATTATTTCTTTCAGCCCGCTCGCGCAGGGTATGCTGACCGACCGCTATCTAAACGGTATTCCAAAAGACAGCCGTGTCAACACGGACGGACGTTTCCTGCATGCGGATCAGTTTGATGAAAAGCGGATGGCAAGTATCCGGAGCCTGAATGAGATTGCGGCTGCCCGTGGTGAAAGCCTCGCACAGATGGCACTCAAATGGGTCATCCGTGACGGTGTGGTCACTTCCGTTCTGATCGGAGCTTCCCGCCCGGCACAGATTCTTGAAAATCTGAAAGTGTTAAACTCTGCTCCGTTTACGGAGGAAGAATTGGAAAAAATTGATCAGTGTGCACTTTCTCTCTAGGTAAAACAAAAACCCCGGATATTTATTTCCGGGGTTTTGTCTTTTCCTGCATCTGCTATTTGACTTTGACCTTTAATTTTAAAACTTTGGTCTTTCCATTGTTTAAGGTTACTGTCACGCGAATGGACGCAGTTCCTTTTTTGTTCGATTTTATGGTACCCTTCTTGTTTACAGATGCAATTTTTTTGTTATTGCTCTGATAAGAAATGCTTTTTACATTGTCCATATTTAAGGTGGCTGCCAGAGAAACCTTCTTTTGTTTTCCCTTCTTCACCTGAACGGTTTTATTCTTCAATGTAACCGTTTTTAATATTTTCGTTGTGACCTGATCCATATCTTTCTGATCCATAAGGACGTAATTCTTATTGGAATCTGCTGAAAAATTCACATTTCCGGCTTTTGTAACCGTATAACTCTTGTCGTTTACAAGGACATAGGCACCTGTCTTTTGATCTTTTGCGCACACATACAGCTTGTTTCCGGTCTGTATGTCTGCTGTATTTACGGTCAGTGTATAGCTTACGTTGCCAGCCGGATCGGTGACCCGGATCGTCACATCTGTGTGTTTTCCATTATTTTCTTCCATGGTTTGTTTTATCAGATCAGCGGTCACCGTTGTTTTGATGGCTTTATTTTTCTGGGTTCCGGTAACGGTCACGGTTGGTGTATTTTGTCCGGCCGCGTTTCCATCGGACGGTGTTTGTGTACCAGCTGTATTTCCGTTAGACGGTGTTCCCCCTCCGGTTGTGTCACCACCCGAAGTATTTCCGCCACCGGAACTTCCTCCGGAAGATGAGCCACCTCCGGTCGTTCCACTTCCTCCGGAAGATGAGCCGCCTCCGGTGGATGAGCCGCCTCCGGTTGTTCCATCGCCTCCGGAAGATGAGCCGCCTCCGGTTGTTCCACTTCCTCCGGTGGAACTGTCCTCTTTGATTGTAACGGTCACGGCTTCACTTGTCACTGTTTCGTAATAAGTCCGTCCATCCTTATCATCCGGCTCATATACTGCCTTAAACTGATAAGAACCGCCACGTTTTAAGCCTGATACAACCGTATCGGCTTCCCCATATACGAGTTTTTCCTGTGCCTTTATTATGGTTCCGTCCTGATAAAAAGAAATCGAACCAAGCGGAATACTACCATTTCGGACTCCATCTACCTGTGCATACAGATGTACGGAATTACCGTTTTCTGTCTCTGCCGTAAGGCGAATCGATGGTTTCGCCGCTGTAATGGTAAAGGTTCCGACTTTTTCCTCTATCACATCGTACTGGTTTCCAGTTACTTTAAACCACACCTCATAGCTGCCCGGCTGCACCGGAACAACATTTTTCCCATCCTGCCGATAGAAAACTTCAGGCTTTACCTGCGAATCTACCGTCTTTCCGTTGTCCGTTCGGACTATATTTACCGTGGAAACAAAACAGTTCTGTTTCAGCCCTGTGTACGCAACTGTCTGCTGGATGGTATCATACTGCATCTTTACGGCAATTGGATTTACCGTCACGGTTTCGTTTGCCTGGGAAGGAAGTGCCCTGTAGTTTTCATTGGCTGCTCCTGCATAAGAAACTGTAATTGCATTTTCTCCCATATGAAATCCGTTTGCCTCTGAAACCGGAATCTTTATGGCTGCCACTCCGTTTTGAAGCGTGATGCCGGATACTTCATAAGGGGTCTGGTTAATGTATACCGAAAAACCAGCAGATGGCACGTGTCCCTGTAAGCTGCTATCTGTATAGACCGTCTGCACGGTAAGATTCAGTTCATCCTGCATGGACACGGCCGTTGATAATCCATTTATCGTAGTGGTTGTTTCCTTTTGGAAAACGGGTGAGCCGGAAGTATCCGGATCATTGTTTACAATCAGAGTTACGTTCTGTTCGATCTGTTCATCCGCTGAAAAAGGACGGATTTTGATATGGTAGGTTCCCGGTTTTACCGTAGAACTATTAGCCGTGCTATAGTACATTGGTGTGATCGCATTACTCTTTCCATCTTTTCCCGTTTCGAACATCAAATTAAAATCCGGAATACAAATAAAACTACCTTCCTCATTCGTAACCGTCTCTGAAGAAAGTGTTTTCCCATTAAATGTCACTTCATATTGTAACGGAACATAGACTAAATCTTTAACTGTCTCATCTGTTTCATCCGGCCAGCTCACGTCTGCCAGATATGACTTTCTACCTCCAGAAATCTCTGAAACCGTTGTAGTAATTACCGGATTTTTTATGGTCATATTTTTTATTGCAACCGGTTCCGGTTCATTCCCTGACAACTCACTGGTTTTCCAGATTTCTCCGTTTCCAGACGATGTCCGTTCCAGTGTCATTCCCGCCTGTCCGTCTGTCGGTGTAAAAGAAACCACCGTATCCGCAGCCCTTCCAAGTTCCAGATAGGTGTGATTATACTCCGCAATTCCGGATTTTCCATTTCTTCCATTCAGGGTTTCAAATGTAAGTGCACCCGTAATGGTATCTGTAACATTCAGCTTCTGTTCTTTTCCTAAGATCAGTCGGTTTCCTACTGAATCCACACTCACAATCGAATGTACCTGTGGAGTTTCCATCTGAGAAAGATCAATCGCACTTGCCCCTTCCAGCCTGACCGTACAGCTGTCCAACGCTGCCGGTGCAAATGTTCCACCGCCCTTTACTGTGAGGTTTCCTACTTTGCTTATACCTGGAATTCCGGTATAGGACTGGTCGGTATCTATGGTCAGAAATGTCTTCCCTGCGTGATTTTCAGATACTCCGTACACCTGTTTCGTATCGGAACCGGTAAGTGAAATTTCCACATCGCCGGAAACCGTATATTGTCCATCCGCTGCCGGTGGATCCGGCTCCTGCGTGGAAAACCAGTCATCCTGATTTACATATGGTTCAATGGCACCGGATGCATAGATTTCCCCATTTTGCGTACCGGAAACGTGCGCAAGCACGATCTGTGTCTTACCGTCATATGTTCCGTTCATGGAACCGGCATAAATATTCCCCAGATTGGTACCACCACCCGTAATCAGAATCTGTGCCTCTGATCCCGGATGATTCCCCATATTCTTTCCATTCTCATAAAGGGATCCGCCAAAGATATCTACATAGCGGAATCCGCTGTCGCACGTAACACTCTCAAGAACAAGTTTATGCCCATTTGCAAAAATTGCATCGTGCAGACGATTGGAAAACCGCAGCGTAATGTTTTTAAATGTCACATCCGTATTCAGGATAAATCCCCCCTTACGGTTGGAAAAAGTATTTCCATTTCCGTTGACGGTCACGCTTTTATCAAAAATAAACGGTTCCGCAGCCTCGGCATTTAAAAAAGCACCACTTCCCAAAATTGAGATTTCATCCCCATTGCCGGCAGCCGCATAGGCATCCTCAAATAAATTGTAGGGATTTCCATAGCTTCCATCTCCAGAATGGGTAGAATTTCCATCTTTAAATTCCGTATAGATCGTTCTTGCCGCTGTCTGCACAGCCTCCTGCGCCTTTACCGGCACGACAGGCTGCACGGTAATACACATGGTGAGCACGATAAAAAATGCCCATAGACGTTTTACTACATTGTCTGGTTTCATCTGATTGTTCTTTTTCATCCATTTCTCCTGATAATAAGAACAGGGGGATGAGTCAAAAACTCATTCCCCTGTCACTTCATTGATAGTCTCTACCATCATCCTAACATGGTTTCCAATCATCGTCAACAAATTTATGACCTGTTTTTATACCTATATCATCTGCTGATTTTATATTTTATTATTTCTATCTGTTCTATCTGTGTGATATCAATCTTCTGATTGAAAATATAACGAGCCCCACAATATTTCATTTCACTTGCAGATGCATAGCCATCTCCAAGCTCTTCAAGATCTGTACCATCCATGAAAGGATATTTCTTTTTTTCAGTTCCTTTTCTGTCATCGGTAAGAGGTAACTCTCCTATGGAATATTGCTTTCCGTCTTTTGTTGTTGCAACTACATGATAAAAACACCCTTTTTCTCTCCAGTCATTGACGGGACAAATACTAACCGTATAAGGTGTAATTTCAACAGGGATTGTTTTTTTTGTTTTCTTAACATCCGCTTTTAACATCTTCTCCTTCATTGGAACAACTTTTCCCTTAACCAAAACATTTTTTAATGGCGTATTTGAATTATCCGGTGATTGAAATCCCTTATATACTTTCGGATTTTTCCACGCAGTATCATCGGAATAAAAGCCGCACACATTGATCTGAATACCATCACCTGTATCTATTACATCCACCTTACTGGTAGTATCTAACCCACCTAACCAATAATTTGTTCCTTCCAAAGATTTTGCGTTCGGAAGGAACACCTTTGCACGCATAACCTTCGTATTTGAAGCAACCTGAATTGATGATATGATTATCTTTTGTTCTTTTCTGCCATCATCTTCTCTACTGTTTGATTTTGCATCAAAATTTTTTCCACACGCACACAGACAATATAGCATTGTAAAAATTAATAAGTACAAACTGATTCTCTTCATTCATAATCCTCCAATTTCTTTTTCTTTAAAACACTAAGGATTAATATGCTTCCTATCACTATAATTCCAATGCCAGCCACATATTTCATCGAACTTCTGCTCTGT
>UMHJ01044134.1_pt1 | contig 15528 bp, 8 predicted proteins | sample 1965511 | NCBI WGS metagenome assembly UMHJ01 (sample SAMEA4836096, study PRJEB28245) | human gut metagenome | biome: gut microbiome; material: fecal sample | place: Denmark | collected 2008
ACAGAAAATTATGAGCAAAGTAATTACCCAAGATAATGAGCAAGTCATTCAGATATACAATAGGTTAAAAGATACACTAACAAGACTCGAAGATATTCTGAAGAACAACAACCCAACACTTAATGGGCATAGATATATGAATGATGCAGAATTGGCAAATTACCTTAAAGTATCAAGACGCACTTTACAAGAATATAGAAATAATGGAATCTTATCCTATTATCAGATTGGAGGTAAAATTTTATATCGGGAATCTGATATAGAAGAACTTCTTGAGAAAAACAGACAGGAAGCATTCCGTTAAACATTTCTTGGAATTTTCGTTGATTTTCAAAGCAAAAATCCGTATCTTTGCAGTACTGACAAAGAGTTGTATATCAGTGCAGAACAAAGAAGTTCAATCGAGGTGAAATAGGTGGACTAAATGATAAACAGCAAGATAAGTAACTGATTATTAGCGATAAAAAAATATAAGGTTCCGCCCCCAAGCGGATCACCAGAGAAGACCGCAAGGAAGCAGATGCAACCGGCGGTCTTCTTTTTTTATCCCCGCCCCGGCAATTCACCTGCCCCGCAGTTCCCCCCATTTAAACGCCGAAACGTTTTTTAAAAAGCCCGAGACGTTTTTCCGTAAACGCCGAAACATTTTTTAAAAGCCCGTGGCCTTTTCAGAAGGCCGCAGAAGGCATCTGCAGGATGGCCTGGAAACGTGCGGTCGATTCGGCCTTAACGACCGCACGATGAGCCCCAATAGTACTACTCGATGAGACGGAAACGTGCGGTCGATTTTGCCGCAACGTATACACGGTGCGAACGGAACAAAAAGACACAAAAAAGACGGTCAGCTATTTTTTAGAACAATTTTGCAGGATATTCACCGGCATCAACCAATGCCTGAATCTTGTCTACTACACTCTGACGGTCAGCTGCATAAGTTACACCGAACCACTTGGAAGTAGTATCGAGAACTTTCACAGTAGCAGTCTTTTCGTTGATCAGCTTGTTAACCATCAACGGAATGAAATATTCACTCTTGATGTTACCGATGTTAGCTTTCAGGAAGTCAACGAAATAATCTTCTGAATATTTGAAATAGTCGGGAGTGAAGCCCCACATGTTCATAGAAACCGGAGTGTTATCTTCAATTCCTACCCATTTGCCTTCTTCGTCCTTGTAAGAAACGACGCCGTCTACACGCATGATTTCGGTACGTTCAACAACAGTAGTCAGGTGACCTGCTTCGTCAGCAGAACAGATACCACGGGCAACGGTACCGCTTTCAGACAGTGTATTTCCAACACGGAAACCTACCATGCAGTAATCATTCTTTGCTCCTTCAGGAAGTTCTGACAGATATTTGCCCAATACAGCAAAACTGTCTCTTCCGTAGAAGTCGTCAGCATTGATCACAGCAAACGGTTCCTTGATCACGTCCTTACCCATCAGTACAGCATGATTTGTACCCCAGGGTTTTACACGTCCTTCCGGACAAGTAAAGCCTGCAGGCAGGTCATTGATGTCCTGGAATACTACTTCTACCGGAATATGATTTTCATACTTGCTGACAATCTTTTCACGGAAATCTTTTTCAAAATCCTTACGGATAACGAAAACTAATTTTCCGAATCCGCCACGGATTGCATCGAAAATAGAGTAATCCATGATGGTTTCACCGTTCGGACCCAGTCCGTCGAGCTGCTTCAAACCGCCGTAACGGCTTCCCATACCAGCAGCCAATACAAATAAGGTTGGTTTCATAAGTCTTATTTAAAAAGTTAGTAACTGCACAAAGGTAAAAATAAAATATGAATCCATCGAAAGACTTCTTAAACAAAATATCACGGCATTCGGTTATTTTTTATATATTCGCAATGATAATACAGCTAGATGAAAGCAATGAAAAGACTATTCAAATGGGTGGGGATTGTCTTGTTGACTCCCATTGCCCTCTTCATAATTATATGTATCTTGCTATACATACCTCCTGTCCAGAACTTTCTGGTGGACAAGGCGACCCGATATGCTTCCGAAGCAACGAGCATGCAGATACACATCGGACGACTCTCACTTTCGTTCCCGCTTGATCTGGTCGTCCACGAAACGCAGGTAATTGACCGGCAGGACACCATACTGGATGTCAACAAGCTGACTGTCAAAATTCAGCTGATGCCGCTCTTCAAGAAACAGGTGGAACTGGACGGTTTCGAACTGAAAAATGCTTCAGTAAACACAGCCCAGCTTATGGAAGGCATGCTCCTGAAAGGAAAACTGGGAGACTGCTTCATCGAGTCACACGGCGTGGACCTGACTCCCGAAACTGCCATTGTCAATACGATCCGGCTGAAAGATGCTGATCTGTCCCTGTGTCTGGCCGACACAACGGCTGCCGACACAACGCAGACTCCCCCGCCCTTCTGGAAAATCCGGCTCGACAAAGTCGATTTAAGTAACGTTGCTTTTGCCCTGGAAATGCCGCTCGACAGCATGGACATGCAGCTGCGCGTAGGAAAAGCATCCGTGAGAGACGGACTCATTGATCTTCACAACGCTGCATATACCATCGGCACATTTAATCTCACAGACGGACAGGCCAGCTACAACAGCGGAAACAGCCCGCTGGCCGATGAGGGCTTCGACCCTGCACACATTGCCGTCAGCAATATCCAGATCGGCATTGACTCAATCTATTACGCGGGCAACGATATACGGGCCAGCATCCGGCAACTGGAACTGAAAGAACGTTCCGGTCTCCAGGTGTTGTCTACGGAAGGACACCTCGTTTCCAACAGCAAGACAATCAGCATCCCTTCACTCCAGCTGAAGACAGAAAATTCTTATCTGGACTTTCAGGCATTGGCCGATTGGAGTGCCACCACACCCGGACAGGATGGTTCGATGAGTGGAAGGCTGATGGCCGAGATCGGCAAAAACGACTTGTTCAAATTCATTCCCGGACTTCCCGAAGAGTTCCGCCAGCGCTTCCCGTCGTCTCCGCTCCAGATCCGTGCCGGAGTGGACGGTAACCTTAACCGGCTGGAGCTGACATCTCTCAGCATTTCCCAGCCCGAAGCGTTCCGGATGGAAGCCCATGGAACGGTTGATCTCCCGCTGGACAGCCTGAAACGGCAAGGAGAATTCACCCTGGCAGCGCATACACAGAACATGAAGTTCCTTCAGGCACTGACCGGAGACCTGCTCGTTCCGGCAGGAACATCCCTGAACGGCCTCATCAAACTCAAGGGAAATCTTCTTGACGCAGACTTCAAACTGGCAAAGGATTCCGGCAATGTCAACCTACTGGCCCGGTATGATCTGGCCAAAGAAGCTTATCAGACAAAGCTGGATATCCACGAACTGGATCTGCATGCCTTTCTGCCGAAAGACTCTCTGTTTACACTTACCGCTTCACTGGATGCGGAAGGACAGGGATTTGACTTCTTCTCACCCAAAACTTCCCTACAGGCCGGATTCCGGCTGGTACATCTGCAATATGCCACCAGAATATTATCCGGCATCGAACTGGACGCCGGGCTCAAACAATCCAGGGCACAGGCGAATTTTAAGGCAGCGGATCATCTGATGGCCATATCTGCACAACTGGAAGCCCTGCTTCATCCCAAAGAGATTGAAGCAACACTCAACACGGACGTACAGCGGCTGGACTGGCAGGGACTTAACCTGGTGGCATCGCCTTTCAAGACTTCTCAGAATATCGGCATCCGCCTGAAGACGGACATGAAAGAAAAGCACAGTATCCGGGCAGATATTACGGGAATCCAGCTTATCACGCCCAAGAAGACCTTCAAGGCCAAAGATATCCATCTGGGACTCAATACGGCCAGCGACTCGATCAAGGCGTTTGCCAATGCCGGGGATCTTGTCTTTCTGTTCCGTTCGGAAGACGGAATCGAACGGCTTTCCAGACGGCTTGAACGGACCAGCAGGCTGATGGCAGAGCAATGGAAACAAAAGAAAATCGATCAGGAAGCCTTGAAACGGACTCTCCCGACCACCAGCTTCAGAATATTTTCCGGAACAGACAACCCGATTGCCAATTTCCTGTCGGCCCAACAGCTGAACTACAACCGCATGAAGGTCAGTCTGGAGACATCTCCTGAACTGGGCCTGAAGGGCGATGCTTATCTTTACGGATTACGCACCGACAGTCTGTCTCTGGATACCATCTATTTCAACACGTCGCAGGCAGAAGGGAAAATCCTGTTCAGCAGCGGTGTCAAAGCCGGTACCAAACCTTTCCAGGAAGCCTTTGACGTATCTGTTGAAGGAGATATCGGCAGCGACGATGCCCATACACTGATCACTTATCTGAACGGAAAAAAAGAATGTGGAGTTTCGCTCGGCCTGCTGGCACGTATCCATGAGTACGGATTCAGCGTACATGTATCGCCGGAAAATCCGACACTGGTATATCGTACCTTCCATGCCAATCCGCATAATTACGTAAACATCAGCGACAACGGACGTATCCAGGCCAATTTGAGCCTGTTTGATGAAAACCATACTGGTATCCATTTCTATTCAACTCCGGATTCTACCGTGCAGCAGGATCTGACCCTGGCGCTTAACCGGATTGACATTGCCGAGTTCCGGAGAATTGTGCCCTACATGCCCGACATCGCCGGACTGATCAGTGCGGAAACCCACTATGTACAGAACAATAAGGAATCACTGATCTCCGCAGAAGTAAGCATTGACCGCCTGGCTTACAACCAGCAGCCGATGGGTGACTGGGCACTGAGCGCTGTCTACCTGCCCAAAGAAACCGGAGAACACCGGATTGACGGGTATGTAACCCTCAACGACAACGAAATAGCCAGCATGAGCGGTTCCTATTTCTCTGCCACACCTGCGCAGGAAGAGGGAAGTCTGTCTGCACAGATGGAACTTCATCATCTGCCTCTGCAACTGGCCAATACATTCATCCCCGACCGGATGGCTGTACTCGACGGCGATCTGGACGGAAACATGACGATTGCCGGCCCTTCAAGCAAACTGCTAATGAACGGGGAAATTGCTCTGGACAGCGTCACGGTCGGTATTCCGCAGGCATCCCTGAACCTGCGTTTTGACAATCAGCCAGTCAAGATCACCGACAGTAAACTGAATTTTAACCAGTTCAAGATCTTTACACAAGGTAAATCACCGTTCCGCATCAACGGGGATGTTGATTTCTCCGATATGGCCAACATGACACTCGACCTGCAGATGAACGCCTCAAACTTTGAGGTTTTCAATGCCAAACGTACCAAAGAATCACTGGTCTACGGAAAACTGAACGTCGACTTCAATTCCAGAGTCAAAGGAAGAGTGGATGCACTGGTAGTCAGAGGTAATATGAATATTCTGGGAAGCAGTGACTTTACCTATATCCTGAAAGATTCTCCTCTTACCGTTGAAGACCGGTTGGGAGAAACTGTTACATTCGTCAACTTCAACGATACGACAGATATCCGGAAACGGCAGATTCCAACCATTCCGCTGGGAGGTATCGACTTGCTGATGACGCTCCATATAGACGAGGCCGTACAATGCAAGGTCGACCTGAACGAAAACGGAAGCAACTACATGCTGGTAGAAGGAGGAGGCGACCTGTCCTTCCAGTACACACCGGAAGGAACGATGGTATTAAACGGCCGGTATTCGCTTATGAGCGGTGAGATGAAATATGAAATGCCGATCATTCCGTTGAAGACATTCCATATCCGCGACGGAAGCTATATCGAATGGACAGGAAACGTCATGAACCCGAACCTGAATATCAAGGCGTCCGAACGTGTACGCGCCTCCGTAGCTCAGGAAGGACAAGCATCGCGCACCGTGAACTTTGATGTAGGAGTCAGCATTACCAACCGCCTGGAAAATCTTGGTTTCCTCTTTACGCTGGAAGCACCCGATGACGGAAGTGTACAGAATGAACTGGCATCCATGTCTGCTGAAGAAAGAAACAAACTGGCAGTGACCATGCTGGTTACCGGTATGTATCTGGCCGAAGGTAATACGGCGGGCAGCAGTGGGTTTGATGCCAACAGTGCCCTGAACTCCTTCCTGCAAAGCGAAATCAACAACATTGCCGGAAGTGCACTGAAGGGCTTCGATGTCAATTTCGGTATGGAAACCAGCGATCAGGGAGAAGACGGTTCGACTCGTACGGATTATAACTTCCAGTTCGCAAAACGCTTCTGGAACAACCGTTTCCGCATTGTCATCGGCGGTAAGATCTCGACGGGTAACAATGTGGAACAGGATGAATCCTTCATCGACAACGTTTCCATCGAATACCGTCTGGACAACAGCGGAACCCGATACATCAAGGTATTCCACGACAAGAACTACGAAAGTGTCCTGGAAGGTGAAGTCATTGAAACCGGAGCCGGTATCGTGCTTCGCAAGAAGGTAAGCCGACTGGGCGAGTTATTCATCTTTAGAAACAAAAAGAAGAATCATGAAAAAGCAAAGGATGAAGATAAGAAACTATAATATACTGCTGGTACTTCTGCTCCTGCTCATGGGTACAGCCTGTTCCACCACCCGCAATCTGCCGGAGGGAGAAGTGTTGTATACAGGTATCAAGGACATTCATATCAACCGGAACGACCAGAGTCCCATAGGAGAAAAAGCTTTGGCTGAGGTAGAAGCGGCCATCAGCATTGCCCCGAACAATTCATTTTTCGGAAGTGCCAAGAAGCGTATTCCCTTCCCGTTCGGACTATGGATATACAACAGTTTCAAACGTTATGAAAAAGGACTCGGGAAATGGATCTTCAAGAAACTGGCAGCCGAACCGGTCCTGTTGTCGACTGTCAACCCGGACACACGGGTGAAAGTTGCCAGCAACTTGCTGCATGATTACGGCTATTTCAACGGCAATGTCACGTATCAGGTAGACAGTACCAAGAATCCGCGGGCTATCAAGCTGACCTATCATGTCAATATGGGGCAGCCTTATTATCTGGACTCCATCCGCTATCAGGGATTCAGTCCGCGTGCAGACAGCATGATACAAGCAACTTACAAAGAGCGTATCATCAAGCCTGGGGATCATTTCGATGTCACTAAACTGAATGAAGAACGGCAACGCCTCGTCGACCTGTTCCGCAACAACGGATATTACTATTACCGGACAGACTTCATTACATTTCTGGCAGATACCCTGATGCATCCCGGATATGTCAATCTGAAGATTCTCCCTAAGGCCAGTGTGCCCCGGGAAGCCCTGCGCACCTATTATATAGGAAATACTTCGGTGTACCTGACAGGATACAACGGAGAACAGCCCACTGACTCCATGCAGACACGGAACTTTACGGTTCATTATGCAGGCGACAAGCCGGGATTGCGGTACGGTGTGCTGCGCAAACGCTTTCTTTACCGCTCGGGAGAACAATATTCGCAGATCAAGCAAAACTATACGCAAGAAGCACTGGCCCGTCTGGGAGTATTCAAATTCAGTGAATTCCGCTACATCCCCCGCATGAACGACAGCATTGTTACCGACACGCTGGACGTACGCGTCAATGCTACATTCGATTTGCCTTACGACAGTGAACTGGAATTAAACGTCACAACCAAAAGTACCAAGCAGACCGGACCTGGAGCCATTTTCAATCTTTCCAAGAAAAACTTCCAGCGCATGGGAGCATCTCTCAACCTGGAATTAAAAGGTTCTTACGAGTGGCAGACCAGTTCGACCGTCGATGGAGAAAGTTCTGTCATGAACTCCTATGAACTGGGAGCAGCACTTTCGTTGGAATTTCCACGTCTGGTTCTTCCATGGGTGCGCAATCGGGTCGACCCGTTCCGCTTCCCGTCGCATACAAACTTCAAGGTGTATGCCGAGCAGGTGAACCGTGCACGTTATTTCAAAATGCTTTCTTTCGGTGGAACCGTGTCTTACAGCTTCCAGCCTAAACGCAGCATGAAGCATACCGTAACGCCTCTGCACCTGGCATTCAACACCCTCCAGCACCGCACGGCACGCTTTGATTCAATAGCCAATGCCAATCCGATGCTGTTCCACAGTCTGGATGACCAGTTTATTCCGTCAGTCACCTATACATTGACCTACGACGACACCTACAAGAAAAAGAAGAACCGTATCTGGTGGGAGAACTCTGTAACGTCTGCCGGAAACGTCACTTCTCTGATATATGCAGCTTTCGGACAAAAGTTCAGTCAAAAGGACAAGAAGCTGCTGGGCACTCCTTTTGCCCAGTTCCTGAAGTTTACATCTGAATTCAGACATCTGTATACATTCAGCGAAAAGCACCAGCTGGCTTCCCGTATCATGGGAGGTGTGATCTGGTCATACGGAAATAAAACAATCGCTCCTTACAGTGAGCAGTTTTATGTCGGAGGTGCCAACAGCATCCGTGCCTTCACTATACGGTCTATCGGACCGGGACGCTTCCATCCTGCAAGTTCCTCTTCCTACGCGTATGTGGACGAAACAGGTGATATCAAGCTGGAAGCCAACCTGGAATACCGTTTCCGTATCTTCTCCAACTTCCTTGGAGGAAACTTAAATGGAGCCGCATTTCTGGATGCAGGCAACGTCTGGCTGCTGAGAAAAGACGAAGCCCGCCCCAATGCCGAATTCAGTCTGAACCATTTCTTTGACAGCATCGCCCTGGGAACCGGAGTCGGCATCCGCTATGATTTCTCCTTCCTGGTACTCCGTCTTGACTGGGGTATCGCCCTGCACGTGCCTTACGACACCGGTAAATCCGGTTACTACAACATCCCCAGATTCAAGGACGGTATGGGACTTCATTTTGCCATCGGCTATCCATTCTAGAAACTTTTTCGTAAATTTGCAAAGAATTAGAATGCACAATATGAAAAAAGTACTTGTTTTATTAACCCTGATAGCGACTTGCATGACTGCATGCAACAGCCGTCAACAAAAAAATACCAATATGGAAAAAAGTAACGAGACACAGGTTCTCCTGGAAACAACCCTGGGTAACATTACAGTGAAACTATACAATGAAACTCCCAAGCATCGGGACAATTTCATCAAGCTGGCGAAAGAAGGCGTATACGACAGTACGTTGTTCCACCGGGTTATCAAGAACTTCATGATACAAGCCGGTGACCCGGAAAGCAAACATGCTTCAGACACTGCCATGCTGGGCAACGGAGATGTAGGCTATACCATTCCGGCAGAATTCAATACAAAATTCTTTCATAAGAAAGGAGTTCTGGCAGCAGCACGTACCGGAGATGAAGTCAATCCGGAAAGAGCCTCATCCGGATGCCAGTTCTATATCGTAACAGGACGCAAGTTCAGCGAAGCACAAATGATCAATATGGAAAACCAGATGAATGAAGCGCGACTGGAAAACGTATTCAACACACTGGCACGTCAGCATATGAAGGAAATATACAAAATGCGCAAGGCCGGAGACAACGAAGGGCTGCTGGAGCTTCAGGATTCACTGGAAGCACAGGCACATGAGATTGTGTCCAAAGAACCTGCCCTGAAATTTACTCCTGAACAGATCAAGGCATACACGACCGTAGGAGGAGCTCCTCATCTGGACGGAGCCTATACAATCTTCGGAGAAGTAACCGACGGCATGGATGTCGTAGAAAAGATAGAAGGTGCCAAGACCAACCGCGCAGATCGCCCAGTCACAGACATCCGGATTCTGAAAGCCACTGTACTGGAAAACTAAGTAGCACAATACTCAATCTTGTAATTTATCAATGATCAACGTAAACCGTCATACATTAGCAAACGGACTTCGCATCGTACACCATGAGGACAAGTCAACCCAGATGACTGCCCTCAACATCCTGTATGATGTCGGGGCACGTGATGAAGATCCGGATCATACAGGCTTTGCTCACCTCTTCGAACACCTGATGTTCGGAGGATCAGTAAATATCCCGGATTATGACACACCGGTTCAAAATGCCGGAGGGGAAAACAATGCCTGGACCAATAATGACATCACGAATTATTACATCACGCTTCCCTATCAGAATGTTGAAACCGGATTCTGGCTGGAAAGCGACCGGATGTTAAGTCTGGATTTCAGTCCCCGAAGTCTGGAGGTACAGCGGCAAGTGGTTATTGAAGAATTCAAGCAGCGCAATCTGAACCAGCCTTATGGCGATGCTTCCCATTTGATACGGGAAATGGCATACCTGACACATCCTTACCGATGGCCGACCATCGGTAAGGAAATCAGTCACATTGCCAATGCGACATTGGAAGAAGTGAAAGATTTCTTCTTCCGTTTCTATGCACCGAATAATGCCATTCTCGCCGTCACCGGACACATTTCTTTTGAAGAAACCATCAGACTGGCTGAAAAATGGTTCGGACCAATTCCACGTCGGAATGTTCCTGTCCGGAATTTGCCTCAGGAACAGCCACAGACAGCTATCCGCCGGAAAAGCGTCAAACGCCCCGTTCCGGTTGATACGCTGTATATGGCATTTCATATCTGCAACCGTTATCATCCGGAATATTACACGTACGACATGATTACCGATGTCCTTTCAAACGGAAAGTCTTCCCGATTTATCCAGTCGCTGGTTCAAGAACAGAAAATCTTCACGACCATTGACGCTTACATTTCAGGAAGCCTGGACGACGGACTCTTGCAAATCACCGGAAAGCCCTCGCAAGGTATCTCTCTTCAAGATGCCGAATCGGCCATTTGGAAAGAACTGGAACGGTTGAAAACTGTTCCTGTAGAGGAGACTGAACTGGAAAAAGTCAAGAACCGTTATGAGAGTGAACAGATCTTCAACAATCTGAACTACCTGAACGTAGCAACCAATCTGGCCTATTTTGAATTGATCGGTCAGGCAGAAGATATTAACAAGGAGGTAGAAAAGTATCGTGCCGTAACTGCCGGACAAATACAAAAAGCTGCCAGACAAACATTTGTTCCCGAAAACTGCAGTATTCTTTATTATCTAGCTGAGCAATGAAACAGACTCATTATCGCGAACTGCTCACATTGGGTATTCCCATTGTCATCGGGCAGATAGGAACCATTGTGCTTGGATTTGCCGATACGTTAATGATCGGTCATCATAGTGCAACAGAACTAGCTGCTGCCAGTTTTGTCAACAATATGATCAATCTGGCTATCATCTTCAGTACCGGTTTTTCCTATGGACTGACTCCTGTCGTAGGCAGTCTTTTCGGACAAGGAAGAAATCAGGAGGTCGGAAGAACTCTCAAGAACAGTATATTTGCCAATACCATCCTGGCGGTGATCGTATGTGCAGCCATGATTGCACTCTTTCTGAACGTACAACATCTGGGGCAACCGGAAGAATTGTTGCCCTACATCAAGCCCTATCTGGCGGTCCTGATTATCTCCCTTCCCTTCGTATTATGGTTTAATGCCTTCAAGCAGTTTACAGACGGCATCACTGATACAAAGGTTTCCATGTGGATCCTTCTGGGAGGAAATATCCTGAATATTCTAGGAAACTACATCCTTATTTACGGTAAGTTGGGAATGCCGGAAATGGGACTTGTCGGTGCCGGTATATCGACATTGGTTTCCCGTATTCTGATGGTTGTAGTCTATCTGATCCTTTTCTTCAGTTCCTCCCGCTATACCGTATTCCGGCAAGGATTCTTCCACGGACGCCTCAACAAACCGGACTTTGTCCTGCTCAACAGGTTAGGATGGCCCATTGCCGGACAGATGGGAATGGAAACAGCTTCATTCAGTCTAAGCGCAATCATGGTAGGATGGCTCGGCAGTACGGCACTTGCGTCCTATCAGGTCATGATTGCAGTCTCACAGGTTTGCTTCATGATGTACTATGGTATGGGAGCAGCCGTTTCCGTACGTATCAGTAACTTCTACGGACAAAAGGACATTGACAACGTAAGACGTACAGCCAACTGCGGATTTCACATTATGCTGGTCATGATCGTCTGCTCGGCCATTCCGATCTTTTTACTGCGACATCACATCGGAGGATGGTTTACCGACGACAAGGATGTAGGGATCATGGTGGCTCAACTTATCATTCCCTTCCTGCTTTATCAGTTTGGAGACGGACTGCAAATCAACTTTGCCAACGCCCTTCGCGGCATTGCCGACGTGAAACCGATGTTATATTTCGCTTTCATTGCCTATTTCATTATCTCGCTCCCTGCAGGCTACTTCTTTGCCTTCATCGCAGGATGGGGAGCTACAGGTATCTGGATGGCATTCCCCTTAGGGCTGACAAGTGCCGGCATCATGTATTATTTACGATTCAGACATCAGACAAAATCTTAAACCTTTATGTTTTCCACTTCATCAAAAATAGCTTGCGGATACATCCTTCTCATAGCCTTGCTCTTCGGAGCTATCGGATATATCTACCGCCAAATGAATCTGCTTACCGAACCGACTGGCCTGGAAGAGACCATAAACAGCCGGCGACGCAGCACGCATCAGGTAATCAGCAAGCTTTATGAAGCGGAAATCATAGGGCAGACTCTGCATGTCGGCAGGCTGCATGAATATCCCCGATATAAAAAAGCCATGCGGGAAGTAGGCAGTGCCATTGACTCTTTACAGATTCTGCTTACCGATACCTTGCAGCTGGCCCGACTTGATACCGTGCGCTCACTGCTGCAAGAAAAAGAAAGAAACATGCGCTCTGTTCTCGAAGCTCTCCGGCAGAATCCGACCGATGAACTGTACCGGCAGCAGCTGGACAGCCTGATCAGTCAGCAGGATTCTCTGCTAAGCAATGCTACCAGAGTAAAAAGGAAAGTCATCACTCACCACAATTCATACACCATTCACCACAAAAAGAAAGGATTCTTCAAGAGACTGAAAGATGTATTTGCACCGGGAAAAGAAGATTCCACTCAGGTGAGCAATGTGGTGCAGGAGGTATTCACCGATACAATCGACGAAATATACAGCCCGGTAGATACAATCGCCAACATGCTGACCGGTATTCATGATAAAGTCTTGCAGACCCAGCAGCAGCAGCAACGTACCCTGAATGCCCGTACCAACAGACTGCGCATTGCAGGCAGTAACCTGAGCAAACGTGTCAACCAATTACTGGAAAGCATTGAGCTGGATGAGCAAAGCGCTTCACACAAAAAGCTGGAACAGGAACTTTATATCCGGAACCAGGCCGCATGGACCATGGCTACCATTTCCATTCTCGCCGTAATCCTTGTACTGGTGTTCTTTGCCATCATCTGGCGTGACATTACCCGAAGCAACCATTACCGGAAAGAACTGGAAAAAGCCAAACTATATGCTGAAAATCTTCTGGTAGCACGAGAGAAGCTGATGCTGACCATTACGCATGACATCAAAGCTCCTGCCGGATCCATCATCGGCTATATTGACCTGCTCATCCGGCTGGTCAAAGACAAAAGGGAACAGTTCTATTTGTCCAACATGAAAAGTTCAGCCCAGCATTTGCTGGATCTGATCACCTCTCTGTTGGATTACCATCGGCTGGAAGCCGGCAAGATGGATTTACATCCCGTAGCTTTCAACCCGCATCAACTGTTTGAAACGATCTATACAAGTTTCCTCCCGCTGGCCGAAAAGAAAGGACTGAAACTAATCTTCGATGAAAAAATATCGCATCAGCTTACTCTGGAAGGAGATCCTTTCCGCATCCGCCAAATAGCAGAGAACCTGTTGTCGAATGCGCTGAAATTTACCGCCAAAGGAAGTATTACACTTCAAACCAATTACCAGGGCAATCAGTTTACCTTCCAGGTTACAGACACCGGATGTGGAATGACTCCTCAGGAACAAGAGCGAATCTTCCAGGAGTTCACACGTTTACGCAGCGCCCAGGGACAGGAAGGCTTTGGACTGGGACTTTCCATTACCCAGAAATTGGTGGAACTGCTTCAAGGAAAGATCAGTATCGAAAGTATACTGAACCAGGGAAGTACGTTCAGTGTCAGCATGCCTCTGCCCTCCATCTCCCAACGTCCGACTCCGGAAAAACAGGAACAACCGCTCTCAGACAATCTCTTGCGCGTACTGCTGATTGACGACGACCGCATCCAAATGAATCTGACTGAGGCCATGCTCCACAACTTGCTGGATCCAAAAGAAAGGGATGGAAACAAAGGGGTTATTGTAAAATGCTGCGAACAGCCGGAAGAACTCTTCAGTCTGATCCGGAACGAAAGTTTTGATATCTTATTCACCGACATACAAATGCCGGCAATGAATGGTTTTGAACTCCTGAAAGCCATACGTGAACTGGACGTTCCACAGGCCAGAACCTTACCGGTTATTGCGATTACGGCACGAAGTGATATGGAGGACGGAGACTTTCATGCCCAAGGATTTGCAGGCAGACTGCACAAACCTTTCAACCAGAATGATCTTTCCGAGATCCTCCGGAAGGTAATAGCATGTAACCTCCACACAGAGCCTTCAGCTTCCACGACAGATGCATCCGGTTCTGTATCAGTCTCTGACGCTTCCCGTCCGGCTTACAACTTCGCTCCACTAACAGCCTTTTCTGCCGATGACGAAGAAGCTGCCAGCGAAATATTAACGACCTTTGCGCAAGAAACCACACGCAATTACGAACGGATGCAGCAGGCTCTGGATGAAGGTGATGCTGAAACATTATGCGCCGTTGCACACAAAATGCTTCCAACTTTCACCATGATCGAAGCCCATAAAGCCATACAGCCGTTAAAAGATCTGGAACAACAAAGAGGAAGTCAGACCCTCACGGAAGAGATGATCCGGAAGGCTCAAACAATCATCGATTGTGCAAAAGAAGTGGTACAAGCAATCAGATAACAGCATATTTACAATGAAAAAAAATATGCAGGCTGATTTTTTTCGCAAAAAAGCGTATATTTGTAGGGATAAGTTACGAAAAGAGTGTAATTTATTGGAAATGAGCGTAGGTTAATTGCTCTTGATAGTAATAGGTTACGATTTAGTTAGTTATCTACTGCATTATCCTTCTGCGCATTGCGTAACCTTCAAAGAACTCTTCGTATGCAAAAGTAACAATAAAACGGGAGATTTTGAAATGAATCTCCCTAATTTTTTTCTTCTCATACAAGTTTTTCCGTAAAAGCGGTTTTATCCGTCGGTACACCATCGCCCAAAAGGATTTTGAACGGACGTATGCCGACTGCCGCATAAGCGGCGAAAAGGGCTTTGCCTCACGCCTAAACAACAGTTTAGACTGATGATGCAAGGCCCATTTCTTTTGTGCTTATGCCAAAGAGGTGCTTTTACGGGTTCGCAGATGATTTCTTTTTCCGCTGTTCCTTTGAGCCGTAAGCGGAAAGCCGTGTCTGACCGCCCGATCCATAAATGGAACAAGCCGTCATGCACGGCAGGCAAACCGGGAAGAATGATTTTATCCGTCAGACCGGACACGCTCGGACAGACATATAAAATCATACTTCCTTGCCGGTGGTTTACCCGGTTCCACGCTTCCGGCTATGTCCCTTTTCCTTTTTGGCGTTTTCCCTTTTTCACGGATTTCTCTTTTGAAGTTTTCCTGTCTAATCTG
>UMHJ01007446.1_pt1 | contig 15503 bp, 25 predicted proteins | sample 1965511 | NCBI WGS metagenome assembly UMHJ01 (sample SAMEA4836096, study PRJEB28245) | human gut metagenome | biome: gut microbiome; material: fecal sample | place: Denmark | collected 2008
GGCGAGACACCGGAGGAAACACCGGAGATCGCTGGGTATCTGAAAGCCTACCGCCGTTTCCTGAAAGACTACCGCCCGGACTGGGAGCTGATCGAGTACCCTATGGGGAATCTGGAATTTGGTTACGCAGGAACGCTGGACCGATACGGGACGCTCTATGATGGCCGCAGCTGTATCCTGGACATCAAGACTGGCCAACTCCACGGCCCATCTCTCCGGGCCCAGCTGACAGCCTACCAAGAATTGATGCCCCTATGGCATAGTACCCCGGATTATCTCTATGCTCTGAAACTCTCCAAGGATGGAACCTATGAGCTCACGGAAGTCCGCTATGACCTGGAACTGCTGAAAATCTGTCTGTTCATGAATCAGGCAGTGGAAAGGAAGAAACGCGCATGAGTGAAGAAATGATGCTCTACAGCTATAACGCCGCCCCGCTGGCGGTCCAGCGGAAGCCCCGCTCGGGGAACTATGAGATCTCCGTGTTCGGCTGCCAGCCGGAGACCCTGCGCCGGGGTATCGATTTCGGCGTCATCCGCAAGAAGAACGGCGAGGCCATGACGAAAAATCCCACCCTGTTCAAGGCCGGCGCCGAAAAAGTTGCTGTAGCCTATGGCCTCTGCCAGCGATACCACATGGAGAGCAAGATCGAAAACCCGGAGAACGGCTTTTTCTTCTATGCCGTCCGCTGCGACCTGGTGAAGATCGTGGAAGGCAAGGAGTACATCATCACCAGCTCCTATGGTTCTGCCAACACCCGGGAAGGCCGCACCGGAACTCAGTCCCCCTACGACGGCGCCAACAGCGCCTTAAAGATGGCCCAGAAACGGGCGTTGGTCTCCGCCGCTCTCTCCCTGGGCTGCATGTCCGACAGCTTCACCCAGGACATCGAGAGCGACACGGAGGACGCGGGAGCGTACTTCACGGACAAGGACCCGGAAAAGCCCATCACCCCCGCCCAGGTCAAATTCTTCTATACCTGCGCCAGCCGCCACGGCCTGACAAAGCAGGAAGCCAAGGACTTCTTGAAATCACACGGCTACGACAGCGCCAGCAAGATCAAGTCCGGCGACTTCGATGCCCTGGTGGACGCCCTGCAAAAGGAGGACTCCTGATGTTTATCAATGGCATTACGGACTATGACCGCAGCGGCAAGGAGGTCGGCTCCATCTCCGTCCGCGCCTATGGCCGCAAGGATGGAACCGCCGCTTTCCTGACCTTCAAGGGCTGGGGACATCTGGCCCGCCAACTGTCCGTTATGGTGAAGGGCGACCGGGTCATCGCCGCCGGACGGCTGGAGAGCCGGGAATACAACGGCAAAACCTATACAGACCTGATAGCGGACTATGTATGGCCCACAGAAAAGGAGTCCCACTTCCCCATCCAGAGCGGCGGCGTCAACGTTTCAGCCGCAGACTTCGCCGAGATCGGCGAAGAGGACGGCGAACTGCCGTTTTAAGGCGGGTGAACTGCTTGGAACGTGACCAATTTACCTTTTATCGCAGCTTCTGGGAGGCGTTAAAAGTGCTTCCGAAGAAGGACCGGCTTCCCTTTGTGACGGCGATTTGTACTTATGTGTTCGAGGGAGAAAGCAAGTCATTAACAGGACAGGCATCCGCTTCCTTTTTGCTTGTAAAACCGATACTTGACAAAGCAAGCAAAAAGGCAGCAAACGGGAAGCGAGGCGGAAGCAAACCGAAAGCAAACCGGAAGCAAACGGAAAGCAATATAGAGGGAGAGATAGAGGTAGAGGGTGAGGTAGAGAGAGAGGAAGAGAATGAGAACGATAGTTATATACCCCCTACCCCCTCTGCAACGGAAGGGGCTGCCAAAAACTATTGGGGGTTTGACCAGTTCTGGGATGTTTATCCCAAAAAGTCAGCCAAGAAAGACGCTTTTGACGCTTGGAAACGGGTAGACCCGGATGAAGGGAAGGTAAAGCGGATTCTGGAGGCTGTGAAACGGCAAAAGCTGTGGCCGCAGTATTCCGGGGAGAACGCAAGGTATTTTCCAAGCCCGTCGAAGTGGCTGGATGGCGGGTGCTGGGATGACGAACCATTAGCCGGGGAGGAGGACCCGTATGCCAAGTTTACCTGATGTCTCCGCCTGGCTGCTCTACGACGAGACCGCCATGGACACCCGGAAAACGCTGTGGTTTGTGGCGGACGCCCAGGATGTGACAGCCCTGGACAACCAGAACGCCGTTTGCCTTGCCTACGGAGCGGGCTTTGAGAACTTCCGGGATGCTGAACCATTCTTGAGTGCCTTCCCATCTGTGTTTTTGGCTCTGTCCGACCGTGATACGGCCGAAGCCGTGGCGGACGCACTCAAAGAATACGCGCCATCTGTGGCTGTGCTGCTGCCAAAGGAAGGGGCCTTCGGGAAATGTTCCCGTATCCGGGACGTGCTGGCTTCCGGCGGGAGAAAGGCCGTGGATCATCTGTTGCTGGGCGCCGTGGAACAGCCTATGGACGGCCTGCTGGACCTGGCAGACGTGGAGCGGAGAGACCCCAGCGCATCCGTCGCCGTCATGTCCGGTCTAAAAGCACTGGACCAGTCCATCGGAGGCTTTGCCCCATCGGAGCTGTCCGTGTGGACTGGAAAGCGCGGCAGCGGCAAGTCCACGCTGCTGTCCCAGCTGCTTCTAAACGCCATCGACCAGGGCTTCCCGGTCTGCGCATACTCCGGGGAGCTGTCGGCCTGGCGGTTCAAGCAGTGGGCTATGCTGCAGGCTGCCGGTTCCGGGCATATCGAGCCGAAGCGGGACCCGGCGTCCGGGAAGCTGTATTACTACACGCCGAAGGAGATCGCGGACCGGATCGACGGTTGGTGGAAGGGGAAGTTTTTCCTGTACGACAACCGGGTGGCCGGTGCTGGGGACGAGGACAGCATCATTTCCGTGTTCGAGTATGCCGTTCGCCGGTTCGGCTGCTGTGTATTTCTTGTGGACAACCTGATGACCGCCCGGTTCAACGACCAGAGCGATAAGGACTTCTACCGGGCGCAGAGCCGGTTCACGGGGCGGCTGGTGGAGTTCGCCAAGAAAAACGAGGTGCATGTGCATCTGGTGGCACACCCCCGGAAGGGCGACAACGACAAAAAGAAGCTGCTGACCGCGGACGACATCGGCGGGTCGGCGGACATCACAAACCGGGCGGACAACGCCTTTTCGCTGGAACGGATGGAAGAAAAGGATATCGCGGCCTATGGGTATGACGCCGGGCTGAGCATCCTGAAGAACCGGTCCTACGGCTCCACAGCCAACATCCAGCTGGTCTATGATGCCCGGTGCCGCCGGTACACAAAGAAGGGAGAAAGCGATGGAGTCTATGGCTGGGAACGCTGACTGGGCCGCCTATGAGCGGGAGAAGAAAAAGCTCCAGGGATTGCCGTCGGACGAATACGAGGCAGCCCTGAAAGAGCTGGCAAGGAGGATGGGGATTTGATTTTTGAAATTCCGTATCCGCCTACTAGAAGGGGAAAAGCGGCCTGGAACAAGCGGTTTGGCCTGAATGCGTATTATGCCGGGAAACATTGGTCACAGCGGAAGCGGGACGCAGAAGAACTCCACTCTCTGGCGCTGTGGTCCATGAAAAAGGCACATATCCGAAAACAGTTCGTCAGAGGTCCTGTCGAAGTCATTTTCCGCTGGAACGACGGCCTGGACGTGGACAATCACGCCGCCATGGGCAAGGCATTTTTAGACGCCATGAAAGGCTACATACTGCCGGACGACAACCGGGAATGGGTGCGGAAAGTGTCCCATGAATTTTGGGAAAACGATAGCATACAGGTGGAGGTAAGGCCCTATGGGCGAACTTGAACAATATCTGGTCCCCATCCGGCGGTATTCGGCCAACCCCTGCATGGATTGCTGCTTCCCGATCAGCCAGTGTCCATGGTTGCGTGAGGAAAAGCCAGTACCGGGCTGGACGGCCAAGAAACGGACGTTCATTGTTGGGAGAAACCGGGGCGGGCGGAAAACATGGGTGACTACATACGCCATCGAGAGCTGCCCGCTGGAAAGGAAGAGAGCATGATGGATGATACAAAGCGCGCCCTGCTGGGCGACCATGAAGCGGCCAAGCGGCTGACAGATGCGGGGGTGTTGCTGCCGTGCTGGAGATGTGGTGGACAAGCCCGCATAGAGGATTGGGCGTGTGGGTACGAAAACGGGACCACAATCGAATGCATGACTTGCCATGCCGTTGTATGTGAAGGTATTGAAGATGGGAATGGATGGCACGAAAGGGCTATCCAAGCCTGGAACACCCGCGCACCGATTCTGAGCGCGGATGAGATGGAGATGCTGGAGGGGATGGAATGAAGAACCCGGGAGAATATGTTGACATTGGGGACCCAGCCTTACAAGTCAGAACAGACGAGGATGGAAACACCGTAGCCTCTGCAACGATACAGGCGGTTGTCCTCTGGAAAGAAGATATCAAAAACTACATCATGGACGAGATCATCAAGATGTGCAAGGAGCGCGGAATTACGGACCTGTATGTGCTGAACCGGGATTTCATCTTGTCGGCCATCAGGGAGAAGATGGAAAGGGAGGCCCAACTATGAAGCTGGAAGAAGCGATAGTCTATTTTGAGTCGTTGCTGAAACGCTTTGAAGAAATGCACGAGACCGAAACATCCTACTGGGGAAAGGTACACACTGAAACAACCATAGAGGCTATACGTACTGCCCTCACCGCCATCCGCCCCGTCAGCCGGGAGCAGGTGGAGAAGATGCGGGGGGAGTGGAATTATAGCCACACAACCGAAATAGACCACTTTGCTGTTGTTAAATGCTCAAAGTGTGGGCACGAAGCATTTGCGATAGCCCTTTATGTGAAAGATGAAAATTTCTGCCCCCACTGCGGCGCACCCATGACGGACGAAGCCGTGCAGATGGTGATGGAGAGATTGGAGGCGCTGAAAGATGGCAGAGTTTGATTGCAAGAAGTGCCTGCACGAAAAGGTATGTGCGCTGTGGGCGAGCCGAGAATCGCAGGACGCAAGCTGTTTCTGTACGGATGGGTGTGATTACTTCACGCCCACCCTCACCCCGCCGAACGAGCCGCTGACGCTGGAGGAACTGCGGGAGATGGACGGGGAGCCGGTGTATCTTATCGTCGATGATCAGTATGAACCACTTAAAATGTGGGCGTTGATTGAAGTGGTGGAAACGGCCAACTGCGTAATTCTCACCAGTAATCTTGGGGGCAGAAATGAATATTACGACAACGATGAGATGAAAGATGACGGAGTCACTGCCTACCGCCGCCCGCCGGAGGGAGAAGCATGAAAGGGCACTATGAAATCAGGGCAGACGGCCAGAGAGCAGATGTGCCGCCATGCAGAACCTGCAGGCACAAAAACAAAATGACCGTTGAGGCCCCGTGCTATAACTGCATTGACCCTGTGGCATTGGCACTGCATAAGCCAAATGCCGGGACGGATTTTGTTTACTACGAGCCGGAGGGAGATGAGGACGCATGAAGCACAATTGGGAAAGAGATGAAAATGGCAATATCAATGAATGGGCCTGGGAGGCTGGATTCCATAATGGCGTATTTTGCGTAGATTGCGGCAAAAGCGTTTGCGTACACTGCAACCCAGACTATATGGAGCTTGACGATTGTACAGGCCCTCAAAAATCAAAGGTCATCACCAACGCGGACCGTATCCGGGCCATGAGCAACGAGGAGTTAGCGAAGTGGCTCGAATACGAGGGTGGAGGAGCGTGCGCAGAGGTTTGCGGATGGCTCGACTGGCTCCAGCAGCCAGCGGAGGAGGACACCTGATGGACTACGAAAAGCTGATTGAGCGGCTGAAACATGACTACCACGGGTACAGTACGGTGGAGAACAACCCGGAGGAGACGTTTCATGATATGGTGGAGTGCTTGACCGCCCTCTCCACGCTCCAGGCCGAAAACGAGAAGCTGCGGGAAATGTATCAGAAAGAAAAGGCGGTTTGCCATGCTGTGCAGGCCGAGCTGGAAAACTACCGCAAAGGCCATTGCGCAGAGGGCGGATGCGCCGCGGAGAAAGACCGGGATGCTGTACTGGCCGAGCTGGAACGGGTAAAACGGGAAAGGGATGCGGCAGTAGAGGACCTGCACAAACTTTGCCCCGCATGGAAGTGGGACGGCGAGGAGGGCTGACATGAAAAAGCGTAAATACTACCGAAAGTGCGGTATCTGTGGGGAACGGCATGAGCAGAGCGAGATGGTGAGAGATGAATGTTCTCCCACTGGCTGGATTTGCTTTGACTGTTGCATGGGCGTACACCCGGAGTATGAGGAGGACTGACATGGAACGGTTGACAACATATAGAGCAGATGGAAGAGCAGCTATCGCTAATAATGACGGAGCAACGCCTCTTCAGCAGACAATGAAAATTCCGAATATTATAGACCGCCTCGCAGCTATTGAGGACATCCTGGGCGACGAGTACGACTTGGAACGGCTACGGAATCTGGTAGAGGCTGATCGGGAGGGGTGAGCATGGAAAGATATACATACTTTGACGGTGGGAAATGGCGGCTCAAAATCGGCGATACAGAATACAGCGGAAAAGCCGTTGACCGCCTCGCTGCCTGCGAGGACACAGGGCTGGAGCCAGATACAATTTCAAAAATCCGTGATATTGTTCTGGATATTTCGGGAGACCTTGACCGCCTCCGCGAACTGGCCCAGGCGGACAAGGAGTGCATTTCACCGTGTACATTTTGCAGGTTCAATCCTCCGTCAAGTGGTGATGGAAAACCGTGCTGTATGTGCCCGGCTGTGGCCGCACTACGGAGGGAGCAGGATGGCTAAATTAAAGAAATGCCCGTTTTGCGGGAGTGACAATGTAGCGTTTACACCGGATGAAGAACAACTCTTAGAGGACACTACAACGGGCTTTATTTGGTGTCATGGGTGTGGTTTTTCCAGCGACAGTTTTTATAGCGAGGAAATAGCTGCAGAAAAGTGGAACCGGAGGGAGCAGGATGGCTGATATTTTGACAATCATAGCCGCTGTGGAATGGATAGCCTTGGGCATTCTTACCTTTTGGAAGCTTAGGGGATGGAACAAAAAAATGGATGAACTGTACGAGGATATGAAGAATTGGGCGGTGGACGAATGAAGGAGTACATCGAGAGGGCGGTTGCTGTCAAGAAATTTGAGAACTATCGCCGTGATTGCGAAGAAGAAAACGACGAAAGAGCTGCACAGATTTTTGAGGATTGCGTATCCGAACTTATGGCTATCTCCGCCGCCGACGTTGCGGAGGTGCGGCACGGGAGATGGGTTAGAGACAAATGGCCGAGCGGAACACACAAATTGATCTGTAGTGAATGCGGAGAATGGAGCGGTAAAAAGTCAAGATACTGCCCTTCGTGCGGCGCTCGCATGGACAAGGAGGACGAGCATGAGCAGTGAACTATGGCTTGGCTATGTGGCCGGTGCGCTGACCTTCGGCTGGCTGTTGCCATGGATTGGGAGGAAGATCAAATGAAATTTCGGAGTAAGACGGGGGAAGTGCTTGAAATTCTGTCTAAATGGGACTTTTTCTATGGGCAACGGGCCGGGAGAGAGCTTTGGGCAGATAAGCCAAGAGACGTACAAGACCAAGACATAGCCGATTTTAGCCGGGATATGGAGACGATAACAAGCTGGGTCCACGAAGCCGCCCGCCTGATGGGCTATGAGGCGGTGGAGGATGATGAACCACGCACTTGTTTTAACTGCATTGGGTGTGAAATTGAGAAGGACTTTGATCCACAGGAAGGGTGCAAAAATTGGGTGAAAAGGAAGGAGGCCAACATGGACAAGCCGAGAATTTGCGAGGTGCTGGGGGTTGAAGTTGGTGAAAAATTTACCATTGCGGATACTGACTATTGGATTGAAAAGAATGGAGCGATATTTTCAGATGGAAACCAAAGAGATTTAGTAGGAGTCAGTCTTATCTGTGATGTCGTTAACCACCCCGACCGCATCATCCGCAAACCCCGCTGGACGGAGCAGGAGGTGGAGGACGCAAAGGCACTTGCGAGAGCATTTAGTCCAGATTTCAAAGTATATAGAAAAGACAATTTACATCTTCTCATCGGAGGGGGAATTTGTATTAACACAGATACGTTCCCAAGCGTTAAAATCGGCCAGTCCGTCACCCTTGACGAGATCATCGGAGGTGCCCAATGATTTCCTTGAAATGCCCTGATTGCGGGTTCTTTTTCAGCATAGATTTTCCTGACGATATTTCCGAGGAGGAGCGGAAGGAAATATGCACTTGCCCATGCGGTTCTATGATGGAGGAAGTCCCTTTTAGCATGGATTATATTCCAACAATCGGAGGTGCCCAATGACCAGAGAAATCCTTTTCAAAGCAAAGCGGCTGGATAATGGAGAGTGGGTAGAAGGACACTATGCTTTCGATGAATGTGCATTAATCATTCAAAGCTTGCAATATAGGCTGGAAAATGAACGGCCAAATTTTGTAGAGGTATATCCTGTCATTCCCTCCACGGTCTGCGAGTGGACGGGGCTCATTGATAGAGACGGTACGAAGGTGTTTGAGGGGGACCGGCTGTTTGACCCACATGAAAAAAGAACTTTTGTGGTGGAGTATGATCCACTTGAAGCCGGGTTCACCTTGGAAAGCAATGATGGACGGTATGTAGATTTTAACCGTGTGCCGTATAGTAAGATCATCGGCAACATCTACGACGGGGAGGGAGGACGGCATGAGGAGGTCGTTGGAGGTGCTGGAAATGCCTGACTGGACCCGCATCCCCGCTCCCATTGAAGCGGAGCAGGACCGACGGACCATCTGTGGCCTGCTGGCGGCTGTCGGGTTGACCGTCCGCATCGTCAAGGCCCGTTCCGGCACCAACAAGTCAGCTCCATTCAAGAAGTACATCGAATACCGGGAGGAATGAGAAAAGGCCCCGCCGTCTGGCGGGGCTTCTCTTATGCGTAGGGGTTCCTCTTCCAGCTTTTATTGATGATGTGCCAGAGGTCTGACTTCTGTTCCCGGCTGTAATCCTGCTGGTCCAGATACGCCCGGGCTTCCGCCTGGGAAATGCTTCCGTTTCCATTTGCATCCAGCCCATTCTTCATGTCCACATATTGTTGAACCGTTAAGCCGGATGCAACCGCCTGCTTTGTTTTCTCATAAGCCGTCCCAGACATGATCTCGGCGCCGTACTGATGATAGAGAGCCAGGTATTCCGCCGGAGATATGCCAAGATCGTTCTGCGCTGTCTCTGCGTTGTTTACCCATGCCGGAACACTGTCGGCTCCCAGAATCGTTTTCTTTGCCCGTTGGCTGGCGTAGTCATTACAGAGGTCCAAAAGCTCCGTCTTGGTAGTATCATTCGCCCTCTTGTATGCGCTGCTGCCCATCATGGAGGACAGCGTAGTCAGTGCGACGGCACCACGATCCCGCAAGTAGTCCTGCCGCTCCTCATAGGTCAGAGCTTTGCTGTGTTGGTTCCCATCCTCGTCTGTATAAGACACCTCAGAAGGCGCGCTCTTGCTGGGATAGAACGAGGTATCTCCCGTCCGCTCACGAAGCGCCTCCATCCCCTGGGAAACTTCGCTCTGGTTGTAAGTATTGACTCCCAGCGGATTCAAAAGTGCGTTTAGTAAACGGTCCGCCGTACCTCCCTGATATAGCTTTTCCTCCCCCAGTGGGTTGACAGACCCCGGTAGTGTCTCCCTCAAACCCGGGATGCTGTTCTTCATGCTGTCCACAACCTGCTCTCCGAGCGTATCCCCGGAATAGGTATTGCGGGGTCGGTCATCCAGCCCACGGGCCGTAGACCGCAGAATGTTTGGGATCAGGGAAGAAGCCACTGTGTTTGCGCCCTCCTGCAGTAATACCTCCTGGGGGTCCTGTCCATATTTGATGATGTCCGTTGCCGCATTCCCAATGAACTGCATCACCGGAAGCTCCGCAGTTGCATCCATAAAGGATTTCGGCACAGCATTAAAAGAAGCAACGATGGGGTTCCCTTCACTCTTTGCTATCTCCGTCCCCAGGTTCATCAACAGGTTCAGCGGCTCGATGGAGGAAAGGTCGATCAGGGTGTCTCCGCTCTGCCATTCTGTGCTTCCGCCAGACAAAGCCCGTTCCGTTGCAGAGATATTCAACTGGGTCCCCGTGATGCCCTCGCTGGAATTCAGCGCCGCCACGTCCGGATCATCCTCGTCCCCTGCCTGAGACAGAAGCCCCGACTGGGCCAAAAGCATAAATCCGTAAGCAATGGCGGTTCCGGTGAGGCCCCGGGTAGTGTCAGAGACGGCCCGGGCCTGTGCAGCCGGGTCCACATTCTGACCGCTGACAGCCTGCGCCACGGTTTTACCCATCTCCACAATACCCTTGACAGCGTTCGCGGGAGAATACTCCAAACCGCGAGATGCCAGATTTCCGGCTACCCGAGTAAACGGCGCCACAATGTCACCAGCTCCGAAGGCATGGACTGTACGGCCGCGGATGCTCCGTCCACTGTCACCAATGCCAGCAACCATATTCAGTACATCATGTACCTGCTGGATCGCAAGAGAAAGTTTGCTGTCATCCTGGAACGTCCGGTATCGTGCAAGCGCGTTAGCTTGGTTCTGTGCATAGTCCTTATCAGTAGTCTTGATCTTCCCCTGGTCGACCAGCGCCTGGGTCCGGCTCGCATTGCTGCGGGCAAGGCCCTTGTAGAATTCGTCTGTAGCATTCAAAAGGTACGCTTGGTTCCGCTCCAGCATGGACATTACACGGTCCACAAAGTTTCCGCTGGCTTTGAAGGTCCGGCGGCTGCTGGTGCCGTACCGGCTCTGATTACCGCCCATGTCTACGTCCATGGTGATTTCTGCAATCGCCATTTGCATCGCCTTAGCTGCCTGCCCCAGATTGGAACGCTCATAGGCCACGCTGCGGGTCCCTGTTACTCTGGACAGCGCCATATCCAGCAGGGCCGCCCCCTTCATGGAAAGCGCGTCCAGGCCGTAGAAAGACGTGTTTCCGGTGATGTTCTTCACCGCCGTTTTGGGGTTGGACAGCATGTTCAGGATTTGGATAGTCTTGATCTTCTGGCCCATGTTGGCCGGTGTGGAATCGGTGCTGAGCGCAGAAGTGGAAGCATAGGCAAACTGCTTCAACTGGTCGAATGTCAGGGAGTCCAAGCTGCTGTTTGCAACCGCGGTCATAATCCGGCTCTGCCGACCGGTTAAGCCATTCAAAACGCCCCGCTGCTGTGCAACGTTCAGGATAATGTCTTTCAACTGCTGCGGCTCTGTGGCCTGCTCGATCTCCGTATCCCACTTCACAATCCGTTGGAAGGTGCTGCGCTTCTCCTCTTCGGAAAGATTGGAGTTTTGCAGATTGTCCCACGCCTCCAGCTCCGAAGATTGGCCGTTCTGGTTGTCTCGGCGGCTCCACTTGGCGTTTGCCTGAACGCCCTGACCAGTGGCAGTCTCATGCTCCCGCATGATCCGCAGGAAGTCCGTATATTCCTCAGAGGGGATCTCCAGATTTGCGGACTTCCCTTGCAGCTCCTGCTGGATCATCCGGGCGGCATCCATCTGGGGCGCATTCCATGCCGTCGCATCATCTAGGGACTGCACCAACTCATGAAAAGCCGTCTCGTCAATGTCTCGCAGGAAGGTCCGCTGGCCGTCCCGAACGGCGTACACCAGTTCTTCTGCCAGATTGAGAGAACGCCCTTCTGTTTGGCTTTCATACCGGAACAGCTTGGCATAGTCCTCCCGTGAAAGGCCGGTGGCGGCTTCTTGATATTGATTATACGGCATGGACTCCGCAAGGCGGCTGGTCCTCTCCTGCCCTTCCATGCCGGGGGTGGTGAAGCCCCGCCGGGCGCTGCCCAGGTTGTCATAGGTTGGCGGTGCCTGTGTGTCTCCGGTTTCCTGCCAGGTATCCCCAAACAGCATTTGCGCCAGAATGTCCGAATTGACATTTTCCGCGCCGGGTGCTATAGTAGTATCAGAAGCAGGAACCCCTCGGGAGGCCCGCCCGTCTGTCACGGTGTCGACAGTGCCCGGTGTTGTTCCTGCACCATCCCCCGCGTCTACTACGGTATCGAGGTCACCCGAAAGGGCAGAAGTTCCGTCTGGTGTAGATGCGGGGGATTCGTCATTTCTAAAGATGACGTCTCCATTTGCATCCACTACCTCGTGAAGATAGTAGCGGTTGCTGGCGCTGTCCTTCGTGACGATGACACCTAAGTAAGTAGGCTGCCCCCGGTAGGTAATTGGCGCTGCGAAAGTGTAGGTATCATAGCCGCGCCCTTTCCAGTTCTGTTGATAGTCAATTTGCTGGCCGTTTCGGATTACATCCGGGACGGCCGCAAATGTCTCGATTTTGGAAGGGCCTGTCCCATGTCCGATCATGCTGGACTTGATTCTCCCCCTGGAGAATAGAACATCACCAAAGCCGGGCCGATTGACCTTATTCCCAATCGCATTGACAAAAGAGGAAAGCCGATCCACCAGTTTTCCATTTCGGGGGATTTCTGTCCCAGTAACCTCGGCAACCGGATTCATGTTTTGGATATGCGGAATAGACTGACGTACACGGCTAACAAGCGTTGGCTCCAAAAAGCCTGTAGTACCCTCTGCGGCCTCCTGTGCCTGGGTGGTGGAAACGGGTGCAGTTTCCGTTTGCGCCGCTCCTGTGGCATCTGTGGCCCGACGCTGGACATTTTTGGCGCTTCTGCGGCCAATGCTTCCAGCAGCTCCAAGCGCACCACCCAAAGTGCCTCCAATCAGGCCTTGATAAATGGTGTCTGCCAGATAGTCCGGGTCCTGATATTGCTGCAGGGCGTTTTTATCATAGGTGATCTGTTGCAAAACAGGCTGCACCAGTGCTTCCACGACTTCCTCGCCACCTTCGCTCAATGCGGAAAGGACCGTTTGTCCAGCCGCACTCTGGCCCAGGCGTCCGGTTGCTTTTGCGATAGCATTGTCCAGAACACCGGAACCAAAGGTCCGTCGAAGCGGAGCGGCCACGTTGGCGATCTTCTCTGTCGCTACACTGAGTGCCGCGCTCCCCGCGCCATAGGCCACCTGCTGCCCCAGCGTCGCTCCCTCCTGCCGTGCTTGCTGTGTCCCGGAGCCAAAGCCACGGACAGCCATTGGAACAAGCGCACTCCCTCCAGCGAGAGCCGCCAGAAGAGCGTCGCCCGCCAACTGCGTCCCGGCCACACCCACGTCCACCGCGAACTGACCGACACTTCCAAGCCCTTCCTTTGCCTCCGCGATGTTCTGTGCCGACTGGGCCGCAAGACGGTCCGCCGTATCATACACGGACTGCGTGGCCCGTGCAATGGGGGCGTGCTGATTCACAGCTGCGTCACGGTATCCGGTAGAACGGCTGTCTGCACGGGAGGCAAGCATCTCCAACTGCTGCCGCATGGATGCTGTGATAGGTGTTCCATCATCCAGCGTCCCACGCTCCAACATCTCACGGTAGTGGGCTGCATTCTCTTCCTCCTGGTTGGCCCGCCGGGTGTAGGAGCTGCCAGCAGTATCATAAGAACGCAGCAGGTCCAGGAAGGTCCCGCCGGTACTCGTAAAGCCCGCCGCCGTTCCCTGTGCAGCGCCTTTGAGCATACTCCCACCGCGGGACGCCTCCGGTGTGGAGATCACCTGCCCGGTGGTGCTGTCCACCACTTCGCTGATGTGCCCGGTGTCTCGCATCAGGATATTTAGAAGCGTATCCGGCTTCGTCTTTTCTTCGGCAACTTTCCGCTGAGATTTTGCCGAGCTGTTGATCTTGCCGGTAATGGTATTCTTTCCAGCCTTTGTTTTCGGCTTGGTCGTAATCGCCTCAACATTCGGACGACTTCTTACCGGATCAGGGTCATACGTCAGTGTCTCACCTGTGCTGATCCTTTTAAATGTCGGCATGGTTTCACCCCTTTAGTCAGACAATGCAATATCATATCTTGCAAATAACTCAGCCAGCTGTTGTTTTTGATAAGTAGAAAGAGAGTTCCATCGATTGTTTACATTCCCCAAAGCGGCATTTTCATTACCGGATGCCAGCTGCGCCGCCAAAGATTTCCCTAATGCGTTAAATTCGTTTGGAGAGATTCCGCCTCCGCCGAGTTTCCCAGAATCAACGGCATTTTTGATGGTTGTATCCCGGTCAGCTTTATGGAGGTTGCCGGAAGAAGATACCGTTTCCTGTTCATTTTCGTTTAACATATCCACATCAGAACTTCTTCCAGAGCTTCCCCGCCCGCCGCCCGAACCGCCAGTAGACATTGCAGCAAGCCGCATATTCAGCGCGTCGGCTGTGGAAATCCCAGCCTCATTCAGAGTGTTGGTGTCCGGCATCACGCCCGCCGCCAGCATCGTCATCGCCAGATTATAGGCATATTCCCGGTTCTGTGCCGAAAGGCTGTCCTGATACTCCTGCTGGGAAGCGTCAAACTGCTGCTGCCACTGGCTGTTTCCAGCGTTGAACTGCGCTTCCCAGTTGGCCTGCTCCTGGGCAAGCTGTGCCGTCTGCATGGCGGCGTTGTCCTGCCGCACATACTCATTGTACAGGGCCTGGGCCATCTGGTAATTCCCTTCCGCCTGCGCCTGCACTGCCGCGTTGCGGTATTCAATCGCCAGCTGCTGCTGTTGCAGGGCGTTTTCCGCAATGGCATCAGACTCCTTTGTGGAGATGTCCGTGAGGTTGCTTTGCAGCACAGCGGAGTTTGCAAGAGCCGCCTGCCCGCTGGTTCCGGTGTTCAAGCCTCGTGCGTTTGCGTACTCATTAAAGGCCATCCGGGCAATATCATTCTGAGACGCCGCTTCATTCCGGGCTCCCTGGTAAATGCCGGGAATTTTCTCCGCGTCCGCCTGCAGGCCTGCCAAATTCTGTTCGTATGCCGATTTCAGGGCCGCCAGCTGTGCATCTGTGTAGGCTTTGTACATGTCATTCAGGTATCCGGAAAGGTCCGTCGGCTGGAGAGAGTCATAATAGGAAGAGTCTCCGCCTCCGGAATATCCGCCCCCACCATACCCCTCCTGTTCCCGTTCCTGCCTGTTTTTGACATTGATGGCCTTTTTCGCATACCCATTATCATCGTAGGTATATTCATAGTCTCCCTTCGTGACCGTCTGCCCAGCCAGTCCCTCGTTTCTGGACATATCCGGTCTGGTTTTCCCGCGGATAGACTCCTCTGCAGCTGCCATATCAATTTCACCTCAATTTCAAAAAAAATAAGCGCCAAAGCCCGGATCACTCCGAACTCTGGCGCTGAACGCTCTAGCTTGTTATCAAGTTGTACAACAATTATACAACAAAAGAGGCCGCTATGCAAGCGGCCCCCTTGTTTTGTGGGGATTATTCCTGATTGAGATGCTCCATGCACATCCGGATCGCTTCCCGCTCCCGGTCATTGGATGCATCCTCCATCATAGCGCCCAGCTGCTCCATCATGGAGTCCTTCGCCTCACTGCGGGAATAACCGCGGGCACGGGAGTAGCCGTCGCGGCTGTATCCGCCGC
>UMHJ01062962.1_pt1 | contig 15337 bp, 13 predicted proteins | sample 1965511 | NCBI WGS metagenome assembly UMHJ01 (sample SAMEA4836096, study PRJEB28245) | human gut metagenome | biome: gut microbiome; material: fecal sample | place: Denmark | collected 2008
GGGCTTCGTCCTTTTCCGCGCCGCGGCCCTGGGCGCAGGCGATTCCCAGCCAATACTGGGCCGCAGGGTCGCCGCCGTCCGCCAGGCGGCGGAAGCAGTGCTCTGCGGCGGCAGGGTCCTGGGGCGCGTCATACCAGTCGGCGATCAGGTCTGCCAGGGCCGGACCCTGCTTTGCCTGCCACCGGCGGCGCAGGGTGCGGGTGGGGGTGGCGGCTGTTACTGCGAAGGCGGTGGGGTATTGTTCGTAGTCGCAGGTCCGGTCGTACCCGCAGGCGGGGCAGACGGTGGCTGCGTTGTTCTCTTGGTCACATACCGGGCATTTCCACATGGTGGGTCCTCCTTTACTTTTCGCCGGTGGCTTTATCCCGCCACCAGGCGGCCTGGTCGGGGTCCTTGGGCACGCCCCAGCCGTTGGCATAGCAGTCCGCCAGGGATAGCTGGGCGCCTACATGACCCTTTTCGGCGGCCTTGCGGTACCAATGGGCGGCCTGGGCGAGGTCCTTTTCCACGCCCTGGCCCAGGTAGAAGCAGTCGCCCAGCTGACACTGGGCCTCGGCATGGTCCTGTTCGGCGGCCTTTTTCAGATACACCAGACGCCGGTCCCTGTCGGTTTCCTTTTCATACTGCTCATACCACTGTTCCGGCGTCCGGTCTGCGGACCCGGTTTTGCGCTGGGCCGGGGCGTATCCCTGCCGGGCGGCTTTGCGGAACCACTCCACGGCCTGAGCCTCATCCTTTTCCGCGCCCCAGCCCCGGGCATAGGCGGTGCCCAGCCACCACTGGGCCGCCGGGTCGCCGCCGTCCGCCAGGCGGCGGAAGCAGCGCTCGGCGGCGGCAGTGTCCTGGGGCGCGTCAAACCACCGCATCACCAGCTCCATCAGGCCTGGGCCCTGCTTCTCCTGCCACGCCCGGCGCAGGGTGTGGGTGGGGGTGGCGCGCTTCACCGCAAAGGCGGTGGGGTATTGTTCGTAGTCGCAGGTCCGATCATACCCGCAGTTGGGGCAGACCGGGTCTGCGCCGTTTTTCTGGTCACATACCGGGCATTTCCACATGGTGGGTCCTCCTTAGTTGCTTTTGGCCTTTTCCCGCCAATAGGCGGCCTGGTTGGCGTCTTTCGGCACGCCGTGGCCGTTTTCATAGCAGTCTGCCAGGGCGCGCTGGGCGTCCTTGTTCCCCTGCTCGGCGGCTTTTTGGTACCAGCGGGCGGCCTGGGCGAGATCTCTCTCCACGCCGATGCCCAGATAATAGCAGTTGCCCAGGTTGTTCTGTGCTTCATCAAGCCCCTGTTCGGCGGCCTTGCGGTACCATTGGACGGCCATGGTGGTGTCCTGTTCTACGCCCCGGCCGTATTCGTAGCAAAGACCAAGATTGCGCTGTGCCCAGGGGTAGCCCTGTTGGGCGGCTTTGCGGTACCAGCGGACGGCCTGGGTGAAATCCTGTTCTACGCCCCGGCCGTACTCGTAGCAAAGGCCCAGGTTGTTCTGCGCCCTTGCGTGGCCCTGTTCGGCGGCCTTGCGATACCATTGAACGGCCATGGTGGTGTCCTGTTCTACGACCCGGCCGTATTCGTAGCAGAGACCAAGATTGAGCTGTGCCCAGGGGTAGCCCTGTTGGGCGGCTTTGCGGTACCAGCGGACGGCCAGGGCTTCGTCTTGTTCTACGCCTTTGCCGTTTTCGTAGCAAAGGCCCAGTTCGGTCTGCGCCGGGGCATAGCCTTGTTCGGCGGCCGTTCTCAGATAGGCCAGGCGCTTGAAAGTGTCCGTTTCCTGCCAGTACCGCTCATACCATTGCTCCGGCGAGGGGCCCTGCTTTGCCTGCCACTGGCGGCGCAGGGTGCGGGTAGGCTTGGCGGTTGTCACCGCGAAGGTGGTGGGGTAGCGTTCGTAATCGCAGGTCCGGTCATACCCGCAGGTGGGGCAGACGGTGGCTGCGTTATCCTCCTTGTCACATACCGGGCATTTCCACATGGTGGGTCCTCCTTAGTTGTGTATGCTTAGTCCATACGCAACGCATCCATGCACCCGGACACCTCCAGGGCGCTGGTATCCGTCAACGGGTTGCCGTAGGCGTTGATGTAGGTCAGGTTGGCCAGATTTTCCAGACCGGCCAGGGTGGTGATCTGGTTGCGGGAGATAGATAAAGACTCAAGATTCGCCAATTTCGATAGAGGACGAAGGTCGCTGATCTGATTGCCGGCTACATATAGCGTTTTCAGGTTTTTCAGGTTTTCCAGTCCGGCCAGATTGGTGATTTGATTGTCGAATGCGTACAAATACTCGAGATTTGACAACCCGGACAGGGGCTGAAGGTCGCTGACCTGATTGTTGTGCAGATCTAATTCTGTCAGGTTTGTCAGGCTTGTCAGTCCTTCCAGCTCAGTCAGACTGGTGATGCTGTTCCAGCTGAGATTCAAAACTTTCAGGTTCGTCAAGGCCGACAGGGGCCGGAGATCGCTGATCCGATCAGAAATCAAATCCAGCTGTGTCAGGTTCGTCAAGCCCGCCAACCCATTCAGGTTGGTAATATTATCACTGTAATTCACCCCCAAAGACTTCAGCTGAACTGCGTTCCTTAATTCCATCAGGTCGACGGACTCGAACCGCGATATGTAAAGACTTTCTAAGTTGCCAATACTTTCGATACCGGTCAGGTTCAACTCCGATTCCGAAGAACCCGTCAGATGAATGCACGAGAGGTTGGGCATTCCGGAGAGACGGTCAAAACCTGACACCTTTGTGCAACGATAAAAGTCTATTTCTTTCACGTCCGTCAGCTTGCTGATTTGTTCCATGGATGCGGCGTTGACTGTACCGCCGGAAATCCGCAGCTTTGTACAGGAGTGCTCTTTCAGAAGGTTTTGCGTGTCATCCACCACTTGGTCACTGATGGATTTGCCGCTCAACTCGATGTTCACATAATCTTCAGGGAAGTCCTCCGTATACTCCACAGACGGCTTGCCGCTATTGGCGGGTTTCGCCTGATTCACCGCCGCAATCACGAAGGCGATGACCGCGACGGCCAGGAGCACCTTCCAGAGGCCGCTCTCCTTTTTGGCGGGTGCGGCGGTGGAGGTGGGCTGTGCCGTCGGGGGTGCTGCGGGCCGGGGTTGGGGGTTTGTCGGTGGGTTCTGCTTCGCCTGCCACTGGCGGCGCAGGGTGTGGGTGGGGGTGGCGGTTGTCACCGTGAAGGCGGTGGGGTAGCGTTCATAGTCGCAGGTCCGGTCGTACCCGCAGGTGGGGCAGACGGTTTCTGCGTTATCCTCCTTGTCACATACCGGGCATTTCCACATGATTCTCTCTCCTTTATCCGCTTTAACCGCTTTATCCGCGCTTACGGCTTCTGCGCCAGCACGATGATCAGCACGATGATCGCCTGCACCAGCACCAGAATGGGCATGGTGATGGAGAAGCGCTTGTGCTGGGTCTTGTGGCGGCACAGGTACATGCCCATCAGAACGCCCAGGCTGCCGCCGGCGAACGCCTCCAGAAACAGCGTCGCCTCCCGCACCCGCCACTGGCGGGTCTGCGCCCGGTGCTTGTCCACGGCCATGGTCACAAAGGCCGCCACGTTGATGGCGAACAGATAGATAGCCAGAATTTTCATTTTTTTATCCTCCGTGTATGATTTTTAGTTTATGGGCCGAGTCTTTGCATATCAATACAAGCGTATTATAGCATCAAATGCCCCTTATTGAAATACGGAAAACGCATCTGCGCATAAAAATTTGCATTCCGTCGGGCGGAGTCGAGCCTTGCAAAATATTCGCAAAATTTGTGAACAAACTATTTGCATTTCAGGGCTTCCGTGATACAATGAAAATGTATAGTTAGCGGAACAGTGCCAGTCAGAGGCACATTGGCCGCAAAAGATAGAAGGAGGGCCATCAGCCATGAATCTGGGCGTGGATTTGGGGAGCACCTATTCCAGCTTTTCTACCTATAACAAGGATACGCACAACGTCGATCTGTGCAGGCCCGGACAGGGCACGCCGGAGGCAATTCCGTCCATTGCCTGCCTGGATGATGACAACGCCATCCTCACCGGTTACGACGCGCGGCAGCATCTGCTGACCACCGACCCCGGGGCCAGAACCTTTTCCGCCTTCAAGATGCTGCTGACCGAGAACAATGAGGAGCTGCTGCAGGAGCGCGGATACGGCAGCGACTACACCCCCCGGGCCATTGCCAGGGAGTTTCTCAGCCAGCAGATCGACAAGGTCCTCAACAACTACAGCGTCGAAGAAGTGGAAAACCTGGTGATCTGCGTGCCGGAGGTGTGGACCACCCAGACCTCCGTGCGCCAGGGGAAGCTGGACGGGCGCACCATCCTGCGGGATATCTGCGCCGGACTGGAACATGTTAACCCGCAGAATATCCGCATCGTCAGTGAACCGGCAGCCGCCAGCGCCTATTTCGCCCACCATTACCGCCGCACCAACGAAAAGGGCGCCAATTTCAGCGGCTCCCTGCTGATCATCGACTACGGCGGCGGCACCCTGGACCTGACGCTGACGGAGGTGCACCCCCTGGACACCTCCGTGGAGATCAAGGTGCTCTTCCGCACCGGAGCCGGCGAGAACGTCCAGGGCCGCACCGGCAACGCCGGCATCGCCTATATGGAGGAGACCGTCCGGCTGGCGCTGAAGGAGGCCGGGGAGGACGCCTCGAAGCTGATCCCCTGCAATCCCGATTTCCGGCTGGCCGTGAACCAGCTGGAGAGCAGGCTCATGGCGCAGATCGTCTCCAAATCGGAGGGCCACGAACAGGACCGGGCGCTGGCCCTGCGGAACGCGGTGGACGAGTGCGGAACGGACATATCCGCGTTGCTGGACGACCACCGTGAGTTCACCTCCATCCGCTACTGCGGAGAGAAGCGCTCCGTCACCTTTGCCCACCTCAAGCGGGCCTATGACCAGGTGGTCCAGCCGGAGCTGGGCCGCTGCCTGGAGGAGACCACCCGGTGGATGAAAGATCACAAAGTGAACTATGAGAACGCCAACGGCGACGGCTTCCAGGTGGTGCTGGTGGGCGGATTCGGCAAGTATCTGCTGGTGCAGAAGCAGGTGGAGGAGTTCTTCCGCCGCACCAGCGTGAACGACGCCCGGTTCCGCAACGGGCTGGGTCCCAGCCGGGAATACGCCGTTTCCATGGGGGCGGCGCTGCTGGCCTCCGGCGTGATGACCATCCGCCACACGGCGCCCTACGGACTGGGGGTCTATTCCGATGCTTCCAACGCCCTCTTTTACGCCATCCCCTTCCGGCACGAGATCAAGCCCGGGGAGCAGAACTGGATCTGCACCGGCAAAAAGCCGATCACGTTCATCAACGGCCAGAACAGCATCACCCATCTGCTGATCGGCTTCGATGAAAACCTGAAGGCGGGTACGATTATCCCCCTGCTTCCGGCCATGCGCAGGAGAATTTCCCGGGCATATGAGCAGATGAGCGCCGATTACCGGAAACGTTTTCCGGGCAACGCGGCCGTGGTTCTGCATAACATCGGCTTTTCTATGGATGAGTCGGAGGTGGTGTCCATCCTGCTGCGCAGCGTGGACTCCCACGGCAAGGCTCTGCTGACCCTGCCGCCCATCGAGCTGGCGGATTACCAGAATATGTTCAGCCTGGCGGAGACCCGCGTTGTCGACAACTGCGGCGATAGGAGGTAACGAAATGGAACTGAGAAGCCTTCGCGCAGATATTACAAGCCTGGAGGCGGCCTCCGGCCTGACGGTGGACGATATCCTGGGCATTATGCAGGACCTGTGGGGGGATGTCCGCCACGAGAGCGGCCGCGCCGCGGAGGACAACCCGGTGCGTGACGCGGATGAGCTGACCAGCAAGCTGATCTGGGCCTGCAACCAGCTGGTCAAGATCACGGAGCGCCATGCCGACGCGCTGTCCGGCGTGAGCCGCCTGTCCCGGCTGCAGGAGAAGCTGACGGCGCTGCAGACCCAGGCGGACGCCTATGAGGCGGCGGGATCGAAGATGGAGCAGCTGCAGGCCGAAGAGACCCGGCTGAAGACGGCCGTCGCCGGACTGCGGGCCAGGCAGGACGAGCTGGAGCGCCGGGTCCGGGAAAAGACGGCGGAGGAGAAGAACCTGGAGCAGGCGGCTTCCGAAGCGGATACGGAGCTACGGCGGCTGGAGGAGCAGGTCCGCCGGTGGACTGCCCACAGCCAGGAGATCGACCGGAAAAAGGCGGCCCTGGAAGAGAGCCGCGACGCCCTGGCCGACAAGGAGGCGGAATACTGCCGGTTGGAGCAGGAGCAGACGGACCTGGATGCCAGAAACGCCTGGCTGACCACCAACGTGGGGAACCTGCAGAATGCGGTGCAGACCCTGACGCAGAACATTACCAAGCTGACCGGCCTGCAGCAGCAGCTGACTCAGAAGCAGACGGCCCTGGCCCGGCAGCAGACGACCCTGACCGCCGCCAACAACCAGCTGACCACCAACGTGGGGAACCTGGAGAATGCGGTGCAGCAGCTGGTCCGGCAGCAGGCGGACCTGACCCAGAAGCAGACGGACCTGGCCCAGGAGCAGACGATCCTGACCACCGCCAACAACCAGCTGACCACGGACGTGGGGAACCTGCAGAATGCGGTGCAGACCCTGACCCGGGACATTACCGTCCTGACCGGCGAAAAGCAGCAGCTGACCCAGCAGCAGGCGGTTCTGGTCCAGCAGCAGACGGACCTGGATAACGACAAAGCCGGACTGACCCCGGCGGTGGGAAATCTGCGCTATACGGTGCAGGAGCTGATGAAGCAGATTGCTGATCTGACCGACGAAAAACAGAACCTGGAGCAGGAGCGGGAGGACCTGACCCGGCAGCACCAGGATCTGGATGCCGAAGTCACCCGGCTGACCACGGAGGTGGGGCGGCTGCGCGGGGCAAACGGCGAAAAATCCGCCCGCAGGCAGGAGCTGGAGGACGAACACAAGGCGGCGCAGGAGGAGGCCGACAGACTCTCCGACTATGATGAACAGCTGGAGGAGCTGAGCCGGAAGCTGACGCAGCTGAGAGAGATCGTCCGGAAGCTGCGGGAGGACACGAAGTACCTGGAGATCCGGGGAGACGAGAAGCCCTTTGCGCTGGAGCCCTCGCTGACGGCCGGCATGAAGCAGAGTGAAAAGATAATCGCGGCCCTGAGAAAGGCCGTTCAGGACTATCGCACAGACGGTTGCAATTAATGTTAGGAGGTCACCATGAAAACCTGTATCGTATGCGGAAAGAATTTTGACGAGAACGTCAACGGGGCCTGCCCCTGCTGCCAGTTTCCGGCAATCGCCGTGCTGGGCGGCGCCGAGGACGAGCTGATCCGGTTTGCCCGCCAGTACCGGAAGGATTATCTGACCGATATGCGCTTCGGCGTGGTGTGCACCACCTGGAAGGCCAGCGGCGACAGGCTGGTCTCCGATCGGAACGAGTATGTGTATTTTGCCGACGGCTCCACCCCTGCCGAGCAGGACGTGTGGTGCGACCGTCAGCTGGCCCGCTGCCCCGACGGCGGCAGCGTCAACGTGCGCCTGGCCGTGGAGAAGGCCGGACACAGCTGGGTCCGGGAGGTCGCCGTTCCCAATCTGACCCAGCCCCAGCTGCAGCAGGTGGGCATCCGCCTGTGCGGCGATACGCTGCACGCCCGGGTGCTGCTGCGCAGCGGCGGCCAGACCACGGAATCCCAGCCCGTATCGCTGGTTGAAGACAGGAACTAAAAGGGGGGAACTCCTTTGTTTTCCGATCATAAGTCCCTGTATTTCGTCTTTCACAACCAGGATGAGCGCTATTTTCTGGACAGCACCCTGTGCCTGAAGTTCGAGGAGTGGCTCTGGCTCACCCTGCGGAAGAACGGGTACTCCCACATTTATTTCATTGGCATCAACGCCCAGGATCAGCCGGTCCTGACCCTTCCGGACAAGGAGAGCTTCAACGCATTCTTCTGCGGTATGCCCCGGCCGTGGTTCGCGGCCGAGGAAATCTATCCCGGCCGCCCGCTTACGCGGGGGTTCAAGGGCAACGAATTTGCGCACCTGTGGACGCAGATCTATGCCGACCGCAGAAATGCGACGGACCGCGGCACGGCGGCTTACGTTTTCACCATGCGGGCCTTTCATCGGTTTGCCGACCCGGGACGGAATGGGGCGATCGGCCAGCTGCTGGCCCGGATGCATCAGTCGGAGTGCCTCGACACCATCATTCTCACCGGGCCTATGCGCATGACCTCCCGCGACCTGGCGCCCTATGTGGATCGCAGCGGCATTCTGGCCTATACCTCGCCGGGGGGATACAGCCTGCTCAATGAGGATGCCAGGGACCTGTTCAGAAGGAAAGACGGTGGCCTGTGCTTTTTTGAAGAGCTGAAAAGCCGCATGGACGGGCGGTATATCGAGCTGTATCTGCCCACATATGACAGACTGCTGTCTATGCTGCGGTGCCTCTGCTTCCGGCTGGATAAGCCGTGGAGTGAAGAGAATCTGCGCCTTTATGCCATGCTGCTGCAGCGCTGGCTCTATATGAACAACGTTCGGGCCGCGTGCCCGGAACTGCTGACGGGTTTCGCGCCGCCCTATACCTGCGCGGCCATATATAAGAGGCTGCTTTCCGATGGTGAGGCGGACAAGCTCAGCCGGTACGGGGATGCGCTGCTGGACCAGCGGTTCGGACAGCTTCCCCGGGAGGCGCTGGACCGCAGCCACATTGTGATGGACGATTCGCGGCTGAATGGGCTTCTGCGCCTGGACCTGCCCGATTATTCCACTCTGCCGAAGGATGACAAGTTCAATATCTGCCCCGTCACCCCGCAGGATTGGGGTCTTATGAAGATGCGGCTGCGGAGTCCCCGGCTGTCCCCGCCGCCGAGTGAAGTGCTTGAGTGGATCGCCAAGTTCATCAATATCTACAGAACCGCCAAAGAGTGCAAGGATTTCAGAACCATGCGCCGCAGCCTGTGCGTCCTGCTGTACTGCGGCAGGTGGCTTTACAAAGCCAAGAATGTCGATTTCAAGGACGTGGAGGCATACCTCAGGCGGTCCGAAAAGTACTTCCAGATGGCGAAGCATGCGCATGACGACTTCCAGGTGGATCTGATGGACCTGGCCACGAAGCTGAGCAAGCAGGACGAACAGTTCCGGATTCCGGGGCCTGAGGCGCTCCAGCGGCTGGGCGAGGCAGCAAGAGAGGCCAAACGCGAGACGCTGAACGGGTACAGGAGCTTCCTGCAGGAACAAAGCGAGGGCCGCAGATCCGCGCCGACGAAAGAGACCGGTCACTTTTGCCATACAGAAGAAAAGAGAGGTTTTCCTGCATATGAAGCCGAAAAATAAGCCGCAGAGCAGCGAACCGAAAGAGAGTGTGGCGGATACGGCTGCGAAGATCTTCGGAAAGAAAATGCCCGAACCCACTCCCGGCCAGATTGCCACCCAGAACCGCGACATCAGCGCGGAGATCATCGACGTTCTGCACAGCATCGACTTCGATCACGGCCGCCTGAAAGATCTGGTCGACGAGGAGGAGTACCGGACGATGATCAAGGTTCGGGACGTGGCTGCGAGAATGCTCGGGGAGAGCCCCGGGATTTTCGACGAGGTGGCTCAGATCGGCGCGGAGATGTGTTACGCCGCCAAGGCGTGGAAGGAGGCCGTGGAGGACGGTATGCCCAGCAAGGCCAGGTATGCCAAGCTGGCGGTGGCCTGCGGCGCCTCCACCTACTGGAGTAGCATCCCCGAGGATAAGGAGGATGAGCGGGCCGCCGTCCTGAAGAACCGGGAGGAGTATTTTGCCAACTTCAAGAAGGCGATCCAGACCGGCGAGAAGATCGACAATCTGGAAAAAGAACTTGCCAGTTTGGAATCCAATATCAAAAAAAAGAGTGAAAAGAGAGCGCCGCTCGTGGCTCGGGTACAGGAACTGAAGGAAACCGAAGAAGGCCGGGAAAAGCTGACCAGGCTTTACAGAAGCAGAACCGATCCCCAGGGGCTCGATTCGGAGGATCGGAAATTTGCAGAAGAGATGCTTGACGACATGAGCCTCTTCAGAGAGATTGAGAGGCTTGTGATGCAGCGTAAGGCTAAGGTAACTGAACTGTCTGCCAACTGGACGCAGCTTTCGCAGGTGGACCAGGCTTTGAGCAGAAACCCCGATCAGGCCAAAAGGGATTCGACGCCGGAGGTGGATGTATAACCGCTCGTGCCGGGTGAACAGTATTACAGGGCGATCCGCAGGATGGCCGAGTTGATGGACGAGTTGCCGCAGAGCCGTGAGGCGAAGGAACGATTGATCCGCATCCTTGAAGAAAAGCGCAAAAAGTGAACATATAATTTCAGAAAGAGAGGTTTTCCCGCACATGAAGCCAAAAAATAAGCCGCAGAGCAGCAAATCGAAAGAGAGCGTGGCGGATAAGGCCGCGAAGTTCTTCGGAAAGACAAAGACCGAGCCTACTCCTGGCCAGATCGCCACCCAGAACCGCGACATCAGCGCGGAGATCATCAGCGTTCTGCGCAGCATCGACTTTGCCCACGGCCGCCTGAAGAATCTGATTGATGAGGAGGAGTACCGGATGATGATCCGGGTCCGGGACGTGGCTATGAAAATGCTCCAGGAGAGCCCCACGATTTTTGACGAGGTGGCTCAGATCGGCGCGGAGATGAGCTACGCCGCCAAGTCGTGGAAGGAGGCTGTGAAGATCGGTATGCCCAACAAGGCCATGCATGCCAAGCAGGCGGTGGCCAGCGGCGCCACCTTCTTCTGGAGCAATATCCCCGAGGACAAGGAGGCGGAGCGGTCCGTCATTCTGAAGAATCGGGAAGAGTACTTCAAGAAACACCGGATGGCGATCCAGCTCGGTGAAAATGTCGACAGTCTGGAAAAAGAACTTGCCAGTTTGAAATCCAATATCACAAAAAAGATCGAAAAGAGAGCGCCGCTCATGGCTCGGGTACGGGAACTGAAGGAAACCGAAGAAGGCCGGGAAAAGCTGACCAGGCTTTTCAAAAGCAAAATCGACCCCCAGGGGCTCAATTCGGAGGATCAGAAATTTGCAGAAGAGATGCTTGACGACGTGAGCCTCATCAGAGAGATTGAGGGGCTTGTGGAGCAGTGTGAGGCTAAGGTAACTGAACTGTCTGCCAACAGGATGCAGCTTTCACAGGTGGACCAGGCTTTGAGCAGAAATCCCGATCTGATCAAGAGAGATCTGACGCCGGAAGTTGCTGCAATGTGGGATGCTGTGGCTGATGAAATGAGGCGAGCTGAGGACCGCTCTGCTGTGGCCTTTGAGGAACACAAAAAGAGTATAGACAAGATGAAAGCTGCTTTGCAAAGCGAGTCGGCAAAACAAATACGTAATGATTATAGGAAACATATACTCAAGACGATCAACCCCGATGAAATCTCCTCGGAGGATGCCGCGGAACATGATGCGAACCGTGCTTTGGTGGATCGGCAGATCAGGAAGGCCGACGAAGCAAAAGCACGACAGAAAGAGAAAGCACGGCAGGCGGAGGCTGCCCGGCAGGTAGCGATGGAGGCCGCCAAGCAGGCCCAAGCGAACGAGGAGACGGCCCAAGCGGAGAATGAGAACGTAGCCGCCGAGTCCGCAGACAACTTCAACTACAATTTCTGAGAAAAGAGGGATGAACTATGGCTTTTATGGATGATCTGAAGAATGTCTTTTCCACGAAGACGCCGGAGCAGATCTATGCGGAGAAAGTGGCAAGAGAAATCAAGCAACTGGGGGATCGCACCAAAGTGATGGTGGAGATGTCCAGTCAGCTGGGAATGTGCGAGCGAAAATTTGAGAATATCATCCAAGACTCCCGAATCAACGCCATCAGGCGCCGGGCGGCGCAGGTCGGCGACGTCAGCGAGAAGAAGCGCATCCACGATGCGGTGGTCGGCCTTCTGGCGGTGCAGGAAGCCCGGTTTGAGCTGAGCTCCATCACCTCCTCCCAGGACCTGGAGCGCTCGATGAAGCGGCTCAGCTCCATCCTGCGCCAGATGTACCGGATGGATCACTATGTCTCCGTGACCAGCGGAGACCTGAAGGAGGGCCGTCGTCAGAGTTCGGACTTTAACAACACCGTGGAGTCTACGCTTCTTACGGAGCGGGCCGAAAAAGTAACCGAGGAGCTTGTGGAGCGCATCATCCAGGGCGAGAGCGTTGAGGACTGCATGAGGAGCACTACCGGCCGCACTGCTCCTGATGTTTTCACCGGCACGTCCGCGGATCTGCCCGACTTTACGTCCGATTCCGGCAAGCCCTCGGAGGAGGATATCGACCTCATGCGGAGACAGGCCGGTCAGGACTTTTGATCTGCGCCGCGGAACAGGAGGAATACAATGAATATTCAGAACGTCAATCGTTTGAACAACGAATACCGTGCGTACATCTATGAGGCGGAGAGCTATCGCATGGCTCAGGCCGATGTGGCCAGCCGGGAGGAGGGCCTCAGCTATCAGCGGGCCGCGCAGATCTGCAGCCAGCTGGCCAGCCTGACCACCGGCTCGGAGGCCCAGTACTGGATGAAAAACCAGGCCGCCTGCGAGACGAAAATGCGCCAGATCTGGGCCGAGCTGAACCCCGAGCCCCAGAAGAAGGAGCCGCCCGCCGGCAAGCCCGCCCCCCAGAAGCCGGCCGCCAGGAAGGACGACGTTCCCCAGGAGACGGTGAACAACTGGTACAAGGAGGACCCCGGCTACGGCTTTGACCAGGTCTCCGGCATGGACGACGTCAAGCACATGCTGTCCGACTGCGTCCGCGACGCCTCCATGGAGGCCCTGAACCGGTATCTGAAGATCCCCTCCATGAAGTCCTTCTTTTTCTACGGCCCTCCGGGCTGCGGCAAAACGTATATCATCGAGGCCTTTGCCCACGAGCTGATGCAGCAGGGCTATAAGTTCATGTCCCTGTCCAGCGCCGATATCCACAGCAAGTTCTCCGGCGAGGCGGACAAGATCGTGCAGCGGGCCTTCCGGGAAGCCGTGGACAACGCCCCGTGCATCCTGTTTATGGACGAGGTGGACGGCGTGTGCCAGAACCGCAACCTGCCCAACCTGTCCGACTTCAATATGCAGCTGACCACCACGTTCCTCACCGCCTATAACGGCCTGAGCCGGGCCAACACCGAACAGAAGTCCGTGATCTTCATCGGTGCCACCAACTACCCCGCCAACGTGGACGCCGCCATGCTGGACCGCGTGGAGCTTGTGCGGATCCCGCTGCCGGAGGAGGAGGTCCGCGGCCAGGTGTTCCGGAGCGCGCTGGAGGACATTGTCCGGCTGGAGCCGGGCCTTGGCTGGCTTGACATGGCCGTTGCCACCGAGGGCTATAACCAGCGGGACGTCAAGGCCATCATCGAGAAGCTGAAAAAGCTCATCCGCGTCGGCGCGGCGGACGGCTGCACCTCCGGCGAGGAGGCCGTCTCCCGCCTGCAGGACGGCGCCTTCTGCCTGACCCGCCAGATGTTTGACCAGGCGATGCAGGCCTATGTGCCCACGCCCAAGGACGATATCGAGCGCCGCCTCAACGAGTTTGAGCGGCAGATGAGCTATATGTAATGGCAGGACGCGAAGGAGGATCCCGTGAGAATTACTGCATCCACCATTGAGTGGGCTGAGGAGCTTGTTGAAACCCCGGAGAAAAACGCTCCGGAACTGGCTGATCTTCCTGACTGCTTCCAGTGGCGCGACACCCTGAGGCAGGTCACCACGACGCTGCACGACACATCGGTGCTGGGTATGCCGCCCCCCCACGGGGTGCTGTTTTTCGGCCCCCCCGGCAACGGCAAGCACACCCTGGCCCGGGCATATATCTCCACCCTGTGGCACGGGCGGAATGTGGGGCACGAGCTCGTGCCTCTGTTCCGGGTCGACGCTTCCCAGTTTCCGGAGGGACTGGACCTGCAGAAGGCGCTGGATCGGATCGACACCGTGTTCGATGTGATCTCCGATCCCGGGAAATACGATTTCTGCGACGATGCCGAGTTTGGCATCATCCTGTTCGATCAGATGGAGCGGTACGCCCATGTGGACGCGCTGGCATACAGCATTGCCCAGTGGACGGCGGACCTGAGCGACCATGCGGCGGTGATCTGCATCACCGAGGATGAGTCCATTATCCCCTCCGATCTGCGCAGGGCCCTGTTTCCTTGCCGCTGCAGCAACCCCGGTCCGCGTCTGCGCCAGCAGATCCTGGAATGGGGCCTCAGGTGGACAACGGTATCCAACGACCGATCGGTATCGATAGACTTAGGACTCAACGGGATCTCCGAGGACGAGATCGTCCAGCGGACAGACGGGGTGAATTGCGCCGGTCTGCACGATCTGGTGATGCAGTTGCGGCTGGCAGGGCTTACGAAGATTCTGGACTCCGATAGGCCGAATATCAGTGTGCCTTTGGAAGAGGATGTCATACTCAATGCGCTGGAGCTGCAGGAGCGGCGCGCCGCCTCTGCAACGGCGGCTCCCGCCGTGATCCAGGCCGTGGCTGTTCCGGCGGGCGGGGGGGCCCCGGCGCAGTTCGGAGCGGAGGTTGACCCTCAGGAGGACACCGGAGATATGACCGCAGAGGAGTATTTTAAGAACTATTTTTAATTGCCCACCACCCTACCAACGAGAGGAGTGCATCCATATATGCATAAAACACCGTCCAACGCTCTGCGGCAGGCCGCCAAGCAGTTCTGCCGTGAGCAAAAGGTCCGGATCATCCGGCGCCAGGATCTGAACCAGCTTACCTCCAAGGTGGAGGGCAAGGTCCTGTGCAATTTCGGATTTATCCATCACCCCCGGCTGACGGCTATGCTGCCGGAGGAAAAGCGCATTTTTATCACCGATTACGCCTGCGACTGCTATGAGTTCAGTGACTCCGGCAGTCTCTGCAGCCACTGCACCGCCCTGGCCATGGAGGCTTTTGGCGATGGGGAGTTGGTTTATGAGCAGAGAACCAACCTGCCCGGCGGGGAGTTTTCCGATGGCGATCTGCCGGAGGACGGAAACATCACCGTGCTGTCGGACGAAGTGGACGGCGAGGGGCAGCGCTGCGTGGAGGGCAAGGCTCTGTGCAACTTCGGGTTCATCCATCACCCCCGGCTGATGCTGCGCGGCCGGGAGGTGGCGGACTACGCCTGCGACTGCTACAGCTTTGTCGGTAGCAATGCGTTCTGCCCCCATTGCCGGGCCCTGCTGAAGCTCGTCCTGGAAGCGGATATCCCGGAGGAGACCCCTGAGGAGGAGCCTGTCCCGGAGGAAGCCGCTCCGGAGGAGACCCCTGAGGAGGAGCCTGTCCCGGAGGAAGCCGCTCCGGAGGAGACCCCTGAGGAGGAGCCTGTCCCGGAGGAAGCCG
>UMHJ01052940.1_pt1 | contig 14829 bp, 9 predicted proteins | sample 1965511 | NCBI WGS metagenome assembly UMHJ01 (sample SAMEA4836096, study PRJEB28245) | human gut metagenome | biome: gut microbiome; material: fecal sample | place: Denmark | collected 2008
ACAGTGTGCCGAACTGGTCCACGGCCACGATATCCTTGGCACCGGCGGTCATCAGCATCTTGATGATGGCAGTACCGGCAGCGCCGGGGCCGTTCAGGACGATGTGCACGTCCTCCATCTTTTTGCCCACCACGCGCAGGGCGTTGATGAGGGCAGCGGTCACCACGATGGCGGTGCCGTGCTGGTCATCGTGGAACACGGGGATATCCAGCTCCCGCTCCAGCGTCTCTTCGATCTCAAAGCACTCGGGGCTCTTGATATCCTCCAGATTGATGCCGCCAAAGGTGGGGGCAATGGCCTTGCAGGCTGCGATCACGCTGGCGGCATCGTGGGCATCGATGCAGATGGGGAAGGCATCCACGCCGCCGAACTCCTTGAACAGCACGGCTTTGCCCTCCATCACAGGCAGACCGGCCTCGGGGCCGATGTCACCCAGGCCCAGCACGGCGGTGCCGTTGGAGACAACGGCCACCATGTTGCCCTTGAAGGTGTACTTATAAACATCGTCGGGGTTTTCCTTGATCCTGCGGCAGGGCTCGGCAACGCCGGGGGTGTAGGCGGTAGACAGGTCATCGCGGGTCTTGACCTCCACCTTGCTGGTAATGCCCACCTTGCCGTGGTGGGTCTCGTGCATTTCAAGGGCGGCTTTGTTGTAATCCATGGGGTGTTCCTCCGTTTGTATCGGGCGCTTCCCGCGGAAGGGAGCGGCCGGGGTTTCTCGTATCTCTTTTATTTTAACAGAACCGGGTGGGCATTTCCACCGGAAAAGCCGCTTTTTCGGCCGGTGCCCCGCAAAAGTCGGACAAACCAGGCGCTCTATTTGTGGAATTTCCGCAAAATTCTTTTCTTTTTCACTTTTGCCCTTTATAATAAGGTCTGTACTATGCGACACGAATCTGAACCCGGCGGGATGCCGGTGTTCCAACAGGAGGAACTTTATTTTGAAAAAGATCATCACAAAGGCGGTCTGCCTGCTCTGCGCCGGTGCGCTGGTGCTGGGCGCAGCAGGCTGCTCCAAGTCCGCTGACTCTTCTTCTGCCGCTTCCAGCACAGCCGCCGCTGTTTACGGCAGCGCGGAAGATTACGATTACGAGAACTTCTCCTACAGCAGCGGTCTGGACGAGAACGGCTACTGGGAGGGCGTGAAGGCGCTTGACTATGTCACCCTGCCCGAGAACTTTGCAAGCCTTACCTTCAAGCGTTCTGAGATCGAGCCCACCGAGGAGGAGATCCAGAGCGAGATCGACAGCCTGCTCAGCGACCACGCCACCGAGAAGCAGGTGACGGACCGTGCCGCAGCGGACGGTGATACCGTCAACATCGACTATGCCGGTTCCGTGGATGGCGTTGCGTTCAGCGGCGGCACTTACAGCGGCTACAGCCTGACCCTGGGCAGCGGTACTTTCGTCGATGGCTTTGAGGATCAGATCGTAGGCCACACCCCCGGCGAGACCTTTGATGTCACCGTGACCTTCCCGGAGGGATACAGCGATTCTACCGATTCCGAGGGCAACACCGTTGTCCTGAGCGGCAAAAAGGCTGTGTTCTCCGTTACCCTGAACTATATCAGCGAGAAGGTCCTGCCCGAGCTGACCGATGCGTGGGTGGCCGAGAACTACGGCGAGAGCGATGATGTTCACACCGTGGAGGAGCTGAAAGCGCTCTACCAGAAGATGCTCTACAACACCAACCTGCAGAACGCCATCATGGACGACCTGCTGGCGAACTCCACCTTCAAGGAGCTGCCCAAGGAGGTCACCGATTATCAGGTGAACCAGTGCCTGAACTACTACTACACCATGGCCAACTACTACGGCTACGATCTGGACAGCTTTGTGCAGACCGCCGCTGGCTATGAGAACGCCGATGACCTGCTGGAGGGGATGAGCGACAGCATCACCACCTACTCCAAGGAGGCTCTGCTTTATCAGGCAGTGGCCGAGACACTGGACATCGTGCCCACCCAGGAGCAGATCGATACCTATTCCTCCTACACCGGCACCTATGGTGAGAACTACTGCACCATGGTCGCCCTGATGGATGCCGTCACCGATGCGCTGACGGAAAGCGCAGTGGTGAGCTGAGTGCCCTGCCCCCATATCAAGAGAACTTGTGCCGCTTCGGGTCCGCCGGGGCGGCATTTTTGTCTTGTTTGCAAACAATTTGTGAATTGTTGCCGTACCATCGAAAACCCTATTGACAAAGTGGGGTGTTTGGAGTATAGTTTTAGCAGTCGAACAGATAGAGTGCTAAAAATGAAATGGCAATCAATCTGAAAGACTGCTGAAATAACATTTTCGGTACGAATGGAGGTCGATTCTATGAATACCAATCAATATACGCAGAAAACACTGGAAGCTCTGCAGGCTGCCCAGCAGCTGGCTGTGGAGTACCAGCACAACGCTTTGGAGCCGGAACATCTGCTGCACGCCCTGGCTTCGCAGGAGCAGGGCCTGATCCCGCAGCTTCTGCAGAAGCTGAACGTGGACCCGGGCAGCTTTGCCGCTGCTGTGGCTGAAAAGCTGTCGGCCCTGCCCCGGGTGTCCGGCTCTGGCCGTGACCCGGACAAGGTCTATATCTCGCAGGCAGCGGATAAAGTCCTGAGCGCTGCCGCCCGGGAAGCCAAGGCCATGAAGGACGAATACGTCAGTGTGGAGCATGTGTTCCTGGGCCTGCTGGATGAGCCGACCCAGAACACCACGGAGCTGTTCCGCGCCTTCAACATCAAGAAGGATGCGTTCCTGCAGCAGCTGACTGCCGTGCGCGGCAACCAGCGCGTGACCAACGACAACCCCGAGGATACCTACAACGCTCTGCAGAAATATGGCCAGGATCTGGTCGATCTGGCCCGGAAGCAGAAGCTGGACCCCGTGATCGGCCGTGATCAGGAGATCCGCAATGTGATCCGCATCCTGTCCCGTAAGACCAAGAATAACCCCTGCCTGATCGGTGAGCCCGGCGTTGGCAAGACCGCCATCGCCGAGGGCCTGGCCCAGCGGATCGTGCGCGGCGATGTGCCCGAGAACCTGAAGAACCGCACCGTGTTCAGCCTGGACATGGGTGCGCTGGTGGCCGGTGCAAAGTACCGCGGCGAGTTTGAGGAGCGCCTGAAGAGCGTCCTGAATGAGGTCAAGAAGAGCGAGGGCAAGATCATCCTCTTCATTGATGAGCTGCACACCATCGTGGGTGCGGGCAAGACCGACGGTGCCATGGACGCGGGCAACCTGCTCAAGCCCATGCTGGCCCGGGGCGAGCTGCACTGCATCGGTGCAACCACGCTGGACGAATACCGCCAGTATATCGAAAAAGACCCCGCTCTGGAGCGCCGGTTCCAGCCGGTGCAGGTGGATGAGCCCACAGTGGAGGACACCATCTCCATCCTGCGTGGCCTGAAGGAGCGCTATGAGGTGTTCCACGGCGTGAAGATCAGCGATAATGCGCTGATCGCCGCCGCAACCCTCTCTGACCGCTATATCACCGACCGCTTCCTGCCGGATAAGGCCATCGACCTGGTGGATGAAGCCTGCGCCATGATCAAGACTGAGATGGACAGTATGCCCAGCGAGATGGATGATCTGGCCCACCGCATCACCCAGCTGCAGATCGAGCAGGTCAGCCTGAAAAAGGAGACCGATGCCCTGAGCCAAAGCCGCCTGCATGAGCTGGAAAAGGAACTGGCCGAGCTGCAGGATAAGTTCCGCAGCATGAAGGCAAAGTGGGAAAACGAGAAGAACGCCATTGGCAAGGTGCAGACCCTGCGTGAGCAGATCGAGCAGACCAATGCCGCCATTGAGAAAGCCCAGCGTGAGTATGACCTGAACAAGGCTGCTGAGCTGAAATACGGCAAGCTGCCCGAGCTGCAGAAACAGCTGGAAGCGGAGGAAAAGCTGGCCAACGAGAAGAAGGAGGACAGCCTCCTGCGTGACCGCGTGACCGATGAGGAGATCGCCCGCATTGTGGCCCGCTGGACCGGCATCCCGGTGGAGAAGCTGGTAGAGGGCGAGCGCGAGAAGCTGCTGCATCTGGACGATGTGCTCCACAAGAGAGTCATCGGCCAGGACGAGGCCGTGACCAAGGTGAGCGAGGCCATCCTGCGCAGCCGCGCCGGCATCGCCAACCCCAACCGCCCCATCGGCAGCTTCCTCTTCCTCGGCCCCACCGGTGTGGGCAAGACCGAGCTGGCCAAGGCGCTGGCACAGGCTCTGTTTGACGATGAGCGCAACATGGTGCGTATCGATATGACGGAGTATATGGAGAAGTTCAGCGTCAGCCGCCTGATCGGTGCGCCTCCGGGATACGTGGGTTATGAGGAGGGCGGTCAGCTGACCGAGGCTGTCCGCCGCAAACCCTACAGCGTGGTGCTGTTCGATGAGGTGGAAAAGGCCCACCCCGATGTGTTCAACATCCTGCTGCAGGTGCTGGACGATGGCCGCATCACCGACAGCCAGGGCCGTACCGTGGACTTCAAGAACACGGTGATCATCCTGACCTCGAATCTGGGCAGTGACATCATCCTGAACGATCTGGAGCAGCGCCGGGCACAGGGTTCCAACGAACTCAGCGACGAGGCAAAGCATCAGATCGACCTGCTGCTGAGGAGCAAGTTCCGCCCCGAGTTCCTGAACCGTCTGGACGAGATCGTCTACTACAAGAGCCTGACCAAGGACGAGATGCGCAGGATCGTGGATCTGCAGCTGGCAGACCTGCGTAGCCGCATGGACGAGGGCAAGCATCTGAATCTGGACGTGACCACCGCCGCCAAGGACTACATCATCGATTCTGCCTACGACAGCGTCTATGGTGCCCGCCCCATCAAACGGTTCATCCAGAGCCGGGTGGAGACTTTGATCGCCAAGGCGATCATTCAGGGCCGCTATGCCGAGGGCAGCACCCTGACCGTGGATTACGACGGAAATGCCCTTGTGCTGAAATGATTTTCCACAGTTTTACCAGTTTTGTACCTCTGTGCCGGCTGTAATGCTTGCATGGGGGTGCGGAATATGATATTATAACAAGTAACATTGATGTGCTTTTCATCGCGGAACAGCCACGGTGGAAAGCACATTTTTGTATCCCTAGGAAAGAACTCCTTCCGTCATCGCTGCGCGATGCCACCTCCCTCGGTGAGGGAGGCTGACCGTGCGGCAAGGCTCCCTCTTTGAGGGAGCTGGCTGCGAAGCAGACTGAGGGAGTCCGTTCTTTAATAAAAAACAGAAAGCTGAGTGTGATTTTCCTTTATTATGGACGATGGCAGTATGACGCTCTGGGTAGCGCTGGTGATCCTGGTGGGTTTCTCCGCCTTTTTCTCCGCATCCGAGACCGCATTTTCCTCCCTGAATCAGATCCGCCTGAAAAGCCGCGCCGAGGACGGCGATTCCTCTGCCGCCCGGGTGCTGGCCATGGCGGAGCAATACGATAAGCTGCTTTCCACCATCCTCATCGGCAACAATATCGTGAACATCGCCGCCGCTTCCATCGGCACCATCCTGTTTACCCAGATGCTGGGTGCCGAGCGGGGCGCAACGATGTCTACCATTGTGCTGACGATCATTGTGCTGATCTTTGGCGAAGTGACTCCCAAGAGCCTGGCCAAGGAGATGCCGGAAAAGGTGGCCACGGCAGTCTCGCCCTTCCTTGTGCTCCTGATGGCCCTGATGACCCCGCTGACCTGGCTGTTCACCCAGTGGAAAAAGCTGCTGGGCCACTTTGTCCACAGCGGCGAGGCCGATACCATCACAGAAGGTGAGCTGATGACCATGGTCAGCGAAGCTGAAAACGACGGCGAACTGACCGACCGGGAAAGCGAGCTCATCCGCAGCGCCATCGAGTTCGATGACGTGGAGGTGGAGGAGATCCTGACCCCCCGTGTGGATGTGGTGGCTGTGGAGGATGATATCCCGCTGGAGGAGCTGGCCCAGACCTTTGCGGAGTCCGGTTACTCCCGTCTGCCTGTCTACCACGGTACCATTGATAACATCATTGGTGTGGTACATGAAAAGGATTTCTATATCGCCCGCCTGAAAAAGGCGACCAAGATCGATGATCTGGTGGTGCCCACCCTGTATACTACGGGCTCCACGCAGATCTCCCAGCTGCTGCGCACCCTCCGGGAGCAGCACCACCACCTGGCCGTTGTTGTGGACGAATACGGCGGCACCGAGGGTATCATCACGCTGGAGGATATCCTGGAAGAGCTGGTGGGTGAGATCTGGGATGAGCACGACGAGGTCACTGAGGACTTCCGCAAGCAGTCGGACGGCAGCTGGCTGGTGTCCGGCTCTGCCAGCGTCGATGATCTGTATGAGGAGCTCGACCTGCCGGAGGAAGAGGACATCGATTCCAATACCGTCAACGGTCTGGTGCAGGAAAAGACCTGCCATCTGCCCAAGGTAGGCGACCGCTTTACCCTGGGCGAGTACGATGGTGTTGTTACCCGCACCGCCAAGCGCCGCGTGACGGAGGTGCGCCTGACCCCCGCCGCCCCGGCTGAGGATGCCGAGAAGGACGACGAAAAGGATAAGCGCTTCTCCCGCCTTGCACAGCGCGGGGAGAGCCGCTGACAGGAAGCGTAAGATAGAAACAGTGAAACGCCGCTGGGTGGAGCTTTTGGCTCTGCCCGGCGGCGTTTTCTTGATTCAAGTCCTTGCCCGCGGCCCTGCACTGTGCTAAACTGAATAAAATACAGAACGCAGGAGGACGAGGAACTTGAAACGGATGTCGAAGTTTGCGCGCCGGTGTGCGGCGCTGATGCTGGCGGTGGTGCTGCTCTGCATGGCAGTGCCTGCCGCCTTTGCAGCGGAAGGGGACACCCTGCCCGCCGGTGCCACCACCATGGGCGGTGCCAACACTACTCTGATCCCGGACGAGGAGGAAAACTGCCTGAGCTGGTTCTTCAGCTCAGGCGATACCATCACCATGCCCTACCTGAACGTCAAGGGGCAGGGTCTGCGCCGGAACGTGACCCTGGATCTTGAGGACTGTCTGGTGGGCATCACCTACACCGAGCTGGGCTCCATCGGCAGCTATGTCAGTGACGCGGCGGCACAGCAGGCGTGGAAAGCGCAGGCGGTGGCCATCCACTCCTATCTGGAATACCACAAGAAATACGGCTCTTCGGCCAACGCGCTGGTGTACACCCCCGTGGATCAGATCCCTTCCTCTGCCCGCAGCGCCATCCGCAGGGCAGTCTCTGAGGTCAAGGACGAGGTGCTGACCTGCAACGGCAGCGTCATCGATGCAGTGTGGTCGGCCAGCGCGGGGTACAACACCCAGACCGGCGTGTACGGCACCTGCTCCGGTCTGGATGCCTGGGGCACCGATGTGCCCTATCTGCAGAGCGTGGAAAGCCCCTACGAGGAGCAGTATCACAACCTGATGCGCCGGATCATCGGCAAGGATTACCGCTACATCGAGTATAACGACAGCAAGACCGGCCAGGCCTACGAGAGCGCCGACACCACCCATAAGGATCTGGGCGGCTTTGTCCAGTACAATACCTTTGTCTCGAACGGAAAGAGCTACCGCTACATCGGCCAGTTCGTTTCCTCCCGTTATTGCTTTGATTTCAGCGCGGACGAGAACGGAACCCCCTGCATGAACTACTATGGCTTCGGCCACGGTGTGGGCATGAGCCAGTGCGGCATGGTGGGCTATGCGCAGGAGCAGGGCATGGGCTACCGGGACATCCTGCGCCACTACTATACCGGCGTGTCCTTTGGTACGGTGGGCAGCGGCAGCTCGAACGGCGGCCTGTTCGGCTGGCTGTGGAGCCTGCTGGGGCTGTAATAAATTTTGCACCGGAAAGCGCAGGAAATGCGGAAAAGCGCTTCTCAAACGGGACGAAATCTGGTATACTATTGTAGTTTGTAAAAATGTATCTGGGCGGCGGAATGGCCCAGTGAAGTGGAGAAGTCGGAATGCAGTTGGAGAAAGCAAAGGAAACAAAGCAGGACATGGAGCGCTGCCGCCTGCTGGCACAGCGCATTGCGGAGGAGCTGGCCCCGGCAACAGCTGCGGTGCTGAACGCCGAGACCCCGGCGCTGGAAAAGGCCCTGCACCGGGCGGGCGTGGATGCCAACCCCTTTACAGTGGCTGCCCGGCAGGCAGACCTGCTGGTGGTGGAGGACCCCGCCTGGGTGGAGATGCCCGCGCAGCTGCCCGGACAGGTGCTGCTGGTGTTTACCGGCAGCAACGTGGCTGAGGGCTGGGCCGAGGAACTGGCCCGCCGGGGCTACTACCGGGATTTCCGCTGGCGCAGCCGGGGCCGTGCCCAGCAGTCGGCTCTGTACTGCACGGTCCAGCCTGCCACCGCCGAGATGATCGCGGGCTATGAGAAGGAGCTGGATCTCCTGCGTGACCGGATGGTGCGTGCCGAGCGCACCTGCAACGAGGAAGCCGCCCTCATTGAGCGGCTCCGCAGCGATCTTTCCCTGAGCCGCAGCCATGCCAAGAACCTGGAAAAGACCCTGAACGAGGTGACCAGCTCTACCTTCTGGAAGCTGACCTGGCCCATGCGGTATGTTGTCAGCAAGAGCCGCCAGATCTGGCACACCTTCCCGCTTTTCGTCCTGCTGGGTGAGCTGCGCCGGGACGGCATTTCGGGAGTGCGGGAGCACGCCCGCGCCAGGCGGGAGTATGCCGCCCTCTTCCCGGGGAACCTCCTGCGGGCCGACCGCTTTGCCCCGGTGGAGCTGCTGGTCAGGCAGGCGAACGATCAGCCTGCCGGGCCCAAGATCAGCATCGTGGTGCCCCTGTACAACACCCCGCTGGATTTCCTGGACGAGATGCTGGATTCCGTGGTGAACCAGACCTACAAGAACTGGGAGCTCTGCTGCGTGGATGCCGGTAAGGACGAGGCCGTAGGCCAGCATGTGCAGGCCCGCGCGAAGGCCGATGCACGCATCCGGTATCAGAAGCTGGAAAAGAATGAGCTGATCCCTGGCAACACCAACAAGGGCTTTGAGATGGCCACCGGTGAGTATATCGCCCTGCTGGACCACGATGACCTGCTGCATCCCTGCGCCCTGTGGTATGCGGCCAGGGCCATTGCCGAGCAGAAGGCCGACTTTATCTACACCGACGAGGCGACCTTTGAGGGGAAGCCGGAGCATGTGGTGCTCTACCACTTCAAGCCCGACTTCATGCTGGACAACCTCCGCTCCAACAACTACATCTGCCACCTGACCGTGTTCAGCCGCGCCCTGATGGAGCGGGCCGGCGGCGGCGAGCGGATGGAGTACAACGGCAGCCAGGATTACGAGCTGTTCCTCCGCCTGACGGAGCAGGCTGAGAAGATCGTTCACATTCCCCATGCCCTGTATTACTGGCGCTCCAGCCCCGGCAGCACGGCGGCGGATATCTCCGCCAAGACCTACTGCATCGACGCAGGCATTGCGGCCCTCAAGGCCCACTATGCCCGCTGCGGGATCGCTGTGGACGATGTTGCCCTCATCCCCGGCACTCCGGGCTATTACAAGACCGATTACACCATTGAGCACCCGGGCCGGGTGAGCATCCTCATCCCCACCTGCGACCACATCCGGGATCTGGAGCTCTGCGTGGATTCCATCTATGCCCGCACCACCTACCCGGATTTTGAACTCATCCTCATCGAGAACAACAGCAAGCAGCCCGAGACCTTCCGCGCCTACGAGCGGATGCAGAAGGAACACCCGGACAACCTCAAGGTCGTGACCTGGGAGGGCAAGGGCTTCAATTACAGCGCCCTGAACAACTTTGGCGAGCAGTATGCCACCGGCGAATATCTGCTGCTGCTCAACAACGATACCGAGGTCATCACCCCCAACTGGCTGGAAGAAATGGTTATGTACGCCCAGCAGAAGCGGGTGGGCTGTGTGGGTGCAAAGCTGCTCTACCCCGATGACACCATTCAGCACGCCGGCATCGGCTTTGGCATCGGCGGCGTGGCGGGCCACCTGCACAAGTATTTCCCGGCAGCATCCGATGGCTACATGGGGCGGCTGAACTATGTGCAGGATGTTTACGGCGATACCGCCGCCTGCCTGCTCATCCGCAGGGAGATCTATGATGAGATGAACGGCCTGGACGAGAGCTATGCCGTGGCCTTCAACGATGTGGATTTCTGTGTCCGTGTGCGGGAGGCGGGCTACACCAACGTGTTTACCCCCTTTGCCCAGCTCTACCACTACGAGAGCAAGAGCCGCGGCACCGAGGACAACCCCGAAAAGCAGAAGCGCTTCCAGGGCGAGGTGCTCCGCTTCCAGGCCCGCTGGGGAGACCTGCTGGCCGCGGGCGATCCCTGCACCAACCCCAACTTTGATATCCAGCGTGAGGACTTCACGCTGAAGATCCTGCCTTTGGAGTGAATAAACCTCTCCGTCAAAGCCTACGGCTTTGCCACCTCCCCTGATAGGGGAGGCAAGGATACCGGTAGTCTTGCGGAGAATTTCGGAAAAACGCAGCACGCGAACTTGGCTCCCCTACTGGGGGAGCTGTCGCGAAGCGACTGAGAGGTTATACCTTTGAAACTATCAGCCTGTATTGTTGTATATAACGGCTATGACGAGGCGCTGAAGGCGGCGCAGACGGTGCTGCACTGCACACGCCGCTACCCGGTGACCCTGTATCTGGTGGACAATGCCAGCCCGGACGGCAGCGGCAAAAAGCTGGAGCAGGCCGTGGCGGACGGCCTGCTGGCAGCAGGTCCGGGCCAGCAGGTGGTGGTGCACTGCCGCACCGAGAACGGCGGCTTTGGCACCGGCCACAATATGATCCTGCCCGAGCTGGATAGCGATTTCCACTTTATCCTCAACCCGGATATCCAGCTGACCGCTGATACCCTGAGTGATCTGGCCGACTGGATGGCTGCCCACCCGGATGCCGTGATGGCTCGGCCCTCGCTGGTGTTCCCGGACGGCAAGCCCCAGCAGCTGCCCCTGCGCCGGTGCGCCCTGCGGCCCATGCTCTACCGCCAGCTGCCCCGGCTCAGCTTCTGGAAAGGCCAGAACGACCACTACCTGATGCTGGATGAGGACCTGACCAGGCCCATCGAGATCGAGTTCTGCACCGGCAGCTTTTCCGGTGTGCGCACCAGCACCTTTAAGGCGGTGGGCGGCTTTGACGAGAGCTACTTCATGTATGTGGAGGATGCGGACCTCACCCAGAAGATGCGCACCCGGGGCAAGGTGTATCTGGTGCCCCAGTATACCGCCATCCACGCCTGGCACCGCGCTGCCCACCGGGATCTCAAGCCCGCCCTCTGGCAGACGGGAAACCTGCTGAAGTATTTCTATAAGTGGGGCTTCAAGTGGTAAGAAATGCTCCACCATCGCGATGTGCTGCCGCCGTGGGCGGCTGAACGGTTCTGTTTGACGGCCTGTTCCGGAAAAAATTCTGGAACAGGCCGTTTTTTCTTGCTTTTTTTTCGATTTGAGAGTAGAATAAGGTGTAAAACTATCTGATGCCGCCCCGCGCGGCCGGAATTTTTACCCTGTAACTTTGTTGACAGCGGACGCAGCTCCGCTTTGAATATTACGAGGTGAGCGTTTCACCCCGTATAGCTGCACAACTTTTTCAATACAAATAAAGGAGTGCACAAATTATGAAAGGCATTATTCTGGCCGGCGGTGCCGGCACCCGGCTTTATCCGCTGACGATGGTCACCAGCAAGCAGCTGCTGCCTGTCTACGATAAGCCCATGATCTACTATCCTCTGTCCACCCTCATGCTGGCGGGCATTCAGGATATCCTGATCATCTCCACCCCCACTGATACGCCGCGCTTTGAGGCGCTGCTGGGCGATGGCAGCCAGTACGGCATCCATCTGCAATATAAGGTCCAGCCCTCTCCCGATGGTCTGGCACAGGCCTTTATTCTGGGCGAAGAGTTCATCGGCGACGACTGCTGCGCCATGATCCTGGGCGACAACATCTTCTACGGCAACGGCTTCTCCAAGATCCTCAAGACTGCCGCCGCCAATGCAGAGACCAAGGGCCGCTGCACTGTGTTCGGCTACTATGTGCAGGACCCCGAGCGTTTCGGCATCGTGGAATTTGACCAGAACGGCAAGGTGCTGAGCGTGGAAGAAAAGCCCGAGCACCCGAAGAGCAATTACGCCATCACCGGCCTGTACTTCTACAATAAGGAAGTGGTCCAGATGGCAAAGCAGGTCAAGCCCTCTGCCCGCGGTGAGCTGGAGATCACGACCCTGAACGATATGTACCTGAAAAAGGACGAGCTGGATGTCCAGCTGCTGGGCCGCGGCTTTGCATGGCTGGATACCGGCACGATGGAGAGCCTGGTGGATGCCGCCGACTTCGTCCGCATGGTCGAGAAGCGTCAGGGCATCAAGATCAGCGCCCCCGAAGAGATCGCCTTCAAGTACGGCTGGATCGACCGCGAGACCCTGCTGGAGAGCGCTTCCCGCTATGGTAAGAGCCCCTACGGCCAGCACCTCAAGAACGTGGCCGATGGAAAACTGAGATATTGATGCAGGAGGGGAATCACCCATGAAAATCATCGTCACCGGCTGCAAGGGCCAGCTTGGCACCGAGATCATCAAGCAGCTGCGGGAGGGCCGCAGTGAAATCGGCCCCATCCCCGAAAAGCTGATGAATGCCACCGTGATCCCGGTGGACCTGCCGGAGCTGGACATCTCCAACTATAAGATGGTGGATGACTTCATCCGCCGCCAGCGCCCGGATGTCATCATCAACTGCGCCGCCTACACCAACGTGGACGGCTGCGAGGTGAACCACGACGCAGCCTTCAAGGCAAATGCTCTGGGCCCCCGCAATCTGGCACAGGCCGCCGAAAAAACCGGTGCCCGCCTGGTGCATGTCTCCACGGACTATGTGTTCTCCGGCCGTGAGAACGGCGGCATTGCACAGGACGAGGCCACCATCCCCGGCCCCATCAGCGCCTACGGCTCCACCAAGCTCATGGGCGAAAAGTATGTGGAGCAGTTCTGCCACCGCCACTTCATCGTCCGCACGGCATGGCTGTACAGCTACTACGGCAAGAACTTCGTCAAGACCATCGTCAACGCTGGCCGGAAATTCGGCAAGCTGGAAGTGGTCAACGACCAGTGCGGCAACCCCACCAACGCGGTTGACCTGGCCCATGAGCTGCTGCAGCTCTGCGTGACCCATGAGTACGGCCTGTATCACTGCACCGGTGAGGGCATCTGCTCCTGGTACGATTTTGCTTCCGAGATCATCCGCCTGTCTGGTGTGGATGCCTCTGTGGCCCCCTGCACCAGCGAGGAGTACAAGGCAAAGCATCCCGAAAGTGCTGACCGCCCCAAGTGGAGCGCACTGGACAACCGGATGCTCCGCTGCACCGTGGGCAACGATGTGCGGGACTGGAAAGAGGCCCTGGCCTGCTTCTTCGCCCACTGGGACGGCGAGAATGGGATGAAATAAGGGGAAAGCTTTCCCAAGAAGACAAAACCTGAAAATTGAGGTAGAATAAACCTATGAAAAAATATCTGATCACCGGCTGCGCCGGTTTTATCGGCTCCAACTTTGTCCACTATATGCTCAAGAAGTACCCCGAGATCCTGCTGGTCAACCTGGATAAGCTGACCTATGCGGGCAATCTGGAGAACCTGAAGGATGTGGAGGGCGACCCCCGCCATGTGTTCGTGCAGGGCGACATCTGCGACAAGGAGCTGGTGGAGAGCCTGTTTGCAAAGTATGATTTCGATTATGTCATCAACTTTGCTGCTGAGAGCCATGTGGACCGCTCTATCAAGAACCCCGAGATCTTTGTCCAGAGCAACGTCATGGGCACCGTGAACCTGCTGCAGCGCGCCAAGGAAGCCTGGTACGATGCCGATGCCAAGACCTGGAAGGAAGGCAAGAAGTACCTGCAGGTCTCCACCGATGAGGTCTACGGCGCTCTGGGTGCCGAGGGCTTCTTCATGGAGACCACCCCGCTGTGCCCCCACAGCCCCTACTCCTCCTCCAAGGCCAGCGCTGATATGTTCGTTATGGCATTCCACGATACCTACGGTATGCCCATCAACATCACCCGCTGCTCCAACAACTACGGCCCCTATCAGTTCCCCGAGAAGCTGATCCCCCTGATGATCAACAACGTCAAGCACCACAAGCAGCTGCCTGTTTACGGTGACGGTATGCAGATCCGTGACTGGCTGTACGTTGAGGATCACTGCAAGGCCATCGATATGGTCTGCAACGGCGGCAAGATCGGCGAGGTCTACAATGTGGGCGGTCACAATGAGCGCCCCAACATCTTCATCGTCAAGACCATCATCGCGCAGCTGCACGACCGCCTGAAGGACGACGGCATCAGCGAGGATCTGATCAAGCACGTTGCCGACCGTCTGGGCCACGACCGCCGCTACGGCATCGACCCCACCAAGATCAAGAACGATCTGGGCTGGTACCCCGAGACCCCGTTCGAGAAGGGCATCGTCCTGACCATCGACTGGTATCTCGACCACGAGGAGTGGATGGAGCACATCACCAGCGGTAACTACCAGAAATACTACGAGGAAATGTACAAGAATAAGTAAGTTCTTGTTCGGTATATTGAAAAAGAGGGAACGTCCATCCGCAGACTGTTCGTAAAACAGTATTCAACAAATGACACGGCAACTGGATGTCAGGATTGGTTACTGTTCACTCCGCTCGGTCTAAAAAGCAAAAAGTCCCATGCCCGCACCGCCAAAGTGCTGGGCATGGGACTTTTTGCGTCTGGGAACGTTACACCTCTATCGAAGTGTAACATACTAGACTTTGTACCAAAGTCGTGTGCCAAAGGAGATTGTGCTCCTTTGGAATTTCCGTCATCATAGAGGAAAGAAACAATCTATTAACTTTC
>UMHJ01044581.1_pt1 | contig 14797 bp, 10 predicted proteins | sample 1965511 | NCBI WGS metagenome assembly UMHJ01 (sample SAMEA4836096, study PRJEB28245) | human gut metagenome | biome: gut microbiome; material: fecal sample | place: Denmark | collected 2008
GCCGAGAGGAGAAGGGAAACAGATCAATATTTTGCCCGCCGGAAAATACCTAAGGCCCAAAGTGACCCTCTCTCGTAACCAGGGGACCGGGGGAAAGGTGACTATGAGCGCCCGCTGCGCGAAAGCGCTCATCGGAGCCGTCCCCCGGCGATCTTTGGTTCTTTCCATCGCTGGAAAGAACAATCTCATCTCCTCGGCGGCGAAACGCCGCCCAAAAACCAAAGGGACGGCCCACAGGCCGTCCCTTTCTTCTTATTTTATTCGACAGTTTTCAAAGACTCCACCATATCCAGCTTTTTCAGCTTGCGGTGGGCCGCCAGGTTCACCACCAGGGAGAACACGGTGGTCAGCAGCACCGCCCACAGATAGCTGGTGGGCGCTACGGTGCGGCCGAACATCAAAAGGTCAATTTCCACCGTCAGAATCAGCCACTGGTGGAGGAATTTACCCATCACCATGCCCATGGCCACACCAAACACGGTGAGAATCACGTTCTCCCGATAGATATAGGCGGACAGCTCCCCGTCGTAGAAGCCCAGCACCTTCAGGGTAGCTAGCTCCCGCATGCGCTCGGTGATGTTGATGTTGGTCAGGTTGTAGAGCACCACAAAGGCCAGGGCCGCGGCACACACGATGATCAGCGCCACCGCGTAGTCCACGCTTTCCAAACTGGTACCGAAGGTTTTCCTTGTGTCCTCGATGCGGGTAAGGGAGCTGACGCCGTCCAGAGAGACCAGCTTCTGCTCCAGCTCCTGAGCGCCATCCGCCTGGGTGTCGTAGGAGACCAGCACGGCATTTTCCTCCGGAGTCTGACCGAAGACCTGCTCATAGTAGGTGCTGGACATGTACACACTGTGCTGGATATAGTGCTCGGTGATATCGGCCACCCGCACCTCCACCCGGCTGTCTCCGTCCAGGGTGATGGTATCTCCTACCTCCACGTCCAGCAGCAGGGAGAGCTTTTCCGTAAGGATGACCCCATCATCAGGAAGGGTAACGGTGTCATTGTCGGTGCGGTGGCGCAGGTTGACAAACCGCTCCAGCACCTCACTGTTTTCCACCACCTCCAGGGTGGCGTCGGCGGTATAGGCATCGGTCTCGGCGGTGACGGTCTCGGTGTGTTCCTTCGTCCAGTCCCCCACCAGCTCGCTGCCCTCCAGCGCCTTTTCCACCTCGGCCCACTCGCCGGGGGTGATATGCTCCACCAGCCCCAGCTGGGCGGAGTAGCGGTAGATCTCCTCATACTGCTTCTCCATCACCGCAAAGATGGAGTCCCGCAGGCCAAAGGCCGTGACAATGAGGGCGGCGCAGCCGCCGATGCCGATGACGGTCATCCAGAACCGCTTCTGATACCGGAACAGGTTGCGCAGGGTGATCTTATAGTTGAACGACAGTCGCCGCCACAGAGGGGTGATGCGCTCCAGCAGGATGCGCTTGCCCATGGGGGGCGCTTTGGGCCGCATGAGCTGGGCAGGCACGGCGGCCAGGGTATTGAAGCAGGCACCCAGGGCGGACAGGGTGACCGTCCCTACCGCCGCCAGACAGGCCGTGACCGAGGTGACCGGCTCAATGCCGTAATGGATGGGACCAAAGGTATAGATGATTTTCCAGGAGGTACAGATGATCCAGGGCAGCAGGGTCAGGCCCACCGCCAGACCAACCAGGGAGCCTACCGCACTGGCCAGGAAGCCGTAGCCCACATATTTGATGGCAATGGCGCCCTTGGAGTAGCCCAGAGCCTTCATGCCGCCGATGGCCACCCGCTGCTCCTCCACCATGCGGGTCATGGTGGTCAGGCACACCAGAGCCGCCACCAGGAAGAAAATGAGGGGGAAGACGCTGGCCAAATTGCCCATGCGGTCGGCGTCCATGGAGTAGCTGACAAAGCCCATGTTGGTGTCCCGATCCAGCAGGTACCACTCACAGTCGTCCAGATCGTCCAGATCCCGCTGGGCCTGCTCCACCTTCTTCTTGGCGTCGGCGATCTCAGCCTCGGCCTCCGCTTTGCCGTCCAGGTATTCCTGGTAGCCGTCGGCGTACTCGGCCTCGCCGTCGTCCAGCTCCTTCTTGGCGTCAGCCAGTTCAGCCAGTCCGTCAGCACGCTCCTGCTCCAGGGTCTTCTTGCCGTCCTGGAGCTCGACGAGGCCGTCCTCGTACTCCTTCTTGCCGTCCTGCCAATCCTTTAAGCCCTGGGCATAGTCGGCCTCGCCGTCGTCCAGCTTTTTTTTGGCGTCCTCCAGTTCCAGGCGGCCGTCCTCCAGTTCCGCCCAGCCGTCTTCCAATTCCTTCTTGGCGTCGTCCAGTTCCTTTTTGGCGTCCTCCAGCTCGGCTACGCCGTCCTCGTACTCCTCCTCGCCTTCTTCCAGCTGCTTTTTGGCGCTGTTGAGCTGACGCCGGGCAGAGGCAAGCTCTGCCTCGCCGTCATAGATCTCCTGCCAGCCATCCTGAATGGCCTGGTTTCCGGAGAGGAACACAGAGGTGGACACAGGTACTTTTTGCCCATTTACCGTGGTATAGAGCTGGTCCAGCTGGGATTGCAGCTGCTGGGAGGTGGTATTGGTGAGCCCTGCCGCATCCCGCTGCGCCCGCAGGCTGTCCAGCTGCTGCTTATAGGGAATGACCTGCTCCAATCCGGCCAGTTCGCCCTGTCTTTGAGCCAGTGTCTGCTGCTGCTCGGCAATCTGTCCCTCCAGCGCCGCTTTTTGGGCCTCATAGTCCGGGGCGGCCGGGTCCAGAGCGGCCAATTGGCCCTCCAACGTCTGAATTCCACTCTGGAGCGCGCTGATGGCGCTCTCCAGCTGGCTTTTCTGTGCAGTCAGCGTGCTGGTATCCACATTGGCGTAGTCTCCCAGCTGGCTCTCCAGCTTGGCAATGCCATCCAGCAGCTGAATGCCGCTGGACAAATTGTTCCGGGTGGTATTGAGTGCGCCGTCAATGACCGCGCCCTGCTCCCCCGCCATGGCGGAGAGCAGCTCGCTGTTGCTGCCGTAAGTGGGCAGTCCAAGGGCGGGCAGCTGATTGCGGAACTGGGTCAGGCCGTCCTGGAAGGCGGCCTCCTGCTGCTGCAGCTCCCGGCGGCCCGCGTTGAGCTTGGACACGCCGGAATTATACTGCCTGACGCCGTCGTAATACTCGTCCCAGCCGTCGTCCAGCTCCTTCCGGGCGTCCTCCAGCTCGGCCACGCCGTCCTCATATTCCTTAAGGCCGTCCTCGTATTTCCGCTCGCCCTCGTAGTAGTCCTGCAGACCGTCCAGATATTCCGCACGGCCCTCCTCATAGTCAACCCAGCCGTCATCCAGCTCTTTTCGGGCATCCTTGAGCTCGTTTTCGCCGTCCAGCAGCTCCTGCCACGCATCGGCAAGTTCTTTTTCCCCGTCGGCGATCTCCTGCTCCGCGTCGGCGATTTCCTGGTTAAAGGTGTTTTCGCCGTCCCGGTACTCCGCCCAGCCGTCGTCCAATTTCTTCCGGGCGTCACTGAGCTCCACCTCAGCATCGGCCAGCTCCTGGGCCACCTCTGTCTCGGCGTCAGAGAGCTCCTGCTTGGCCTTGTCAATCTCCTCCTGGGCCTCGTCCCGGATGGAGTCTCCCCGCAGCTGGGCCCGCTCTTTGGAGAGAGGTTCCAGCTGGTCGGTGCGCTCCTCTACCAATTGCTCGTAGGCATCGCTGTAAGTCATCAGCTGGGAAGCACCCTCAAACAGGAGGTAGGCGTCGGTATAGGTCTCCATATCGAAGGATTCCATGGGCAGCAGAATAAAATAGCTCACTTTTCCGGTGCCCAACGTAGAGGAGCCTCGCTCCACACCGATGTACAGCGGAGAGTTGGCGCTTCCAACTATGGTAAATTCTGTCTGCTTTAAAGCGTCCTTATAATCCCCGGTTCCAGTGTCTAATGTGATCGTATCCCCCACAGAAAGGCCTGTTTCCTGCAAAAATCGGGGCTCTACCAAACATTCTCCGGCCTTTTCCGGGAGTCGGCCCTCCTGCAGGTCGGGGATGTTCAAATTATCTGTAAAGGATAATACCTTCACAGTAGAATCCTTATCCTCAACCTTCACCGTCGCGTCGATGGTATAGGCCCCCTGGGCCAGCTCCACCCCCTCCTGACGGCTGAGCACCTCCACGTCCTCCTCCGTCAGCCCCAGGGTGGACACCACCCGCAGGTCCATCAGCCGCTGGGCATCCAGATATTGGTCCACGCTGTTTTTCATGTCGGGCTCGGTGACCCGCAGACCCGCCAGAAAACAGACTGCCAGGGCAGAGAGGATCATGATGGAGATAAAGCGGCTGCGGGTATTCTTGATCTCCCGCAGAGTATCGGTGAGCAGGCGGTTGGGGGTGTGCCTTCTTCTGTTTTTCATACCGCCGCCCCCTTTCTTTGTCTTAAATCGTCCATATTGTTCTAAAAGTGCTCCTTATTGTGCTGTTTTTGCCCTGTTTACCACTCGATCTCTTCCACGGGCATGGGGTTCTCGTTGCGCACGATCCGGTCCACCCGGCCGTTTTTCACATGGATCACCTTGTCGGCCATGGGTGCAATGGCGGTGTTGTGGGTGATGACCACCACCGTCATTCCCTGCTGGCGGCAGGTATCCTGAAGGAGCTTTAAGATGGCCTTGCCGGTGATGTAGTCCAGAGCGCCGGTGGGCTCGTCGCACAGCAGCAGCTTGGGATTTTTGGCCAGCGCACGGGCAATGGCCACCCGCTGCTGCTCGCCGCCGGAGAGCTGGGCGGGGAAGTTATTGAGCCGCTCCCCCAGTCCCACGTGGCACAGTACCTCCTGGGCCGGAAGAGGTTCCTTGCAGATCTGGGCGGCCAGCTCCACATTTTCCAGGGCGGTGAGGTTCTGAATCAGGTTGTAGAACTGAAAAACAAAGCCGATGTCGTAGCGCCGGTAGGTGGTCAGCTGGCGTGAGTTGCATTTGCTGATCTCCTTGCCGTCCACCAGGATGGTGCCCTCGTCGCAGGCGTCCATGCCGCCCAAAATATTCAGCACCGTGGTTTTGCCCGCGCCCGAGGGGCCCACGATGATAACAAACTCCCCTTTTTCAATGTCAAAGGTGATGTCATCCACCGCCGTGATGGTGACCTCACCCATTTTATACCGCTTGACCACGTGCTCCAGTGAAATATATGCCATACCCGTCCTCCTGTTGATTAAGGAACATGTGTTGATTATTTTTACACTTTATATTATAGTGGTTCCAACGGCAGACGCAAGGGACACATTTGCCCATTCTTGTCTGAAACCCAACAATTTTCCACATTCTGTCCGGAAAATGTGGAAAGATTCCGTAAACTTTTCAGGAGGGAGCTATATGATCCAGGACACCCAGGACCGCCGGGTTCGCCGCACCCGGATGCGCCTGCAGCAGGCCATGCTGGAGCTGCTGAAAGAGAAGGACGCCCGCTCCATTACCGTGCGTGAACTGACCCAGCGTGCCGACGTGAACCGGGGCACCTTCTACGCCCACTACAAGGATGTATTTGATCTGCTGGACCAGATGGAGCAAGACCTGTTTCAGCGTTTGACCCAGCTGTTGTCCTCCTACTCCACCCAAGACTTGCAGCGGGGGCTCACCCCCCTGCTCACCGACGTGTTCCGCTTTGTCCGGGACGATCCGGTGCTGCGGCTGGCCTTTTTGGACCAGCGCACCCAGGACTCCTTTTTCCGGCGGCTGGACCAGCTAATTTATAAAAAGTGCCAGGAGGACTGGCAGGGGCTGTTTCTGCCCGTAGACCAGCAGCTGTGGAACTGCTGCCTGGACTTTTTGGTGTCGGGCGCGGTGGGACTGGCCCGTGGCTGGATGGTCCGGGGTTTTCAAGAGGAGCCGGAGCAGGTGGCCCAACTGGCCAACCGGCTGATCCTGAACGGCCTTTCCCTTTCTTAAGCGGAAATATTTTCCTGAATCGGTGCCGTTTTCCGCCTTTCGCCCCTTGTCACTTTTTGGGGAAAAGAGTAGAATATTTTTAGTGTGTGTATGTTATCCCTGCGGGAAACCATTTGTAAGGAGAGACGAGTTTTGAAACCTTCCAAAGTATGCGCCGCCATGCTGTGCGGCGTCTTTGGGGCGGCGCTTTTTACCACCCCGGCATTGGCTGCCGCGGCCCCCAATGATCTGCGGCACCACTGGGCTCAGACCCAGGTATACACCTTGATGGAGCACGGCATCATTGCCGGCTATTCCGACCACACCTTCCGCCCGGACCAACCGGTCACCCGCCAGGAGGCGGCAGGTCTGGTTTACGGCCTGTTGGAGGAGATGGGCGTGGAACTGGACGACGAGGCGGAGATCCCCGTCTTCGGCGGCACCACGGAGGATATCCCCCAGCAGGTGCTGGAGGACTGGGAGAAGTATCATAACTCCCTCCAGCGTCCCAGTGAACCGGAGGAAGGGGAGGAAGAGGCCACGATCCCTGGTGACGATGTGACGTTCCCCACCTACACCGATCTGGACGACAGCTGGGCAAAGGACAAGATCCTGTGTCTGGAGGCCAACGGCGTGCTGCCTGAGGACGGCACCGGCCTGTTCCGTCCCTTCCAGAACCTGACCCGGGGCGAGGCGGCTCAGATCCTGTACAACAGCATCTGCCGCTGGCCGGAGCTGTTTTCCCTCACCCCTGTGACCGAGTCGCCCGACATTCACGACATGGACGGACGGCCCGATGCGGAGGCCGTGCTGTCTCTGGCCCGGCTGGGTGTGGTGTCCGGCCGCGGCGACGGCGGTTACTATCCCGACGACTCCATTTCCCGGGCGGAGTTCTCGGTACTGCTGCTGAATCTGGCAGGCTACCCTCTGATGACCGACGTGGAGTTTGATCCCCTGCCCGTGTGTACGGTGATCCCCACCCCCTACATCAGCCAGGTGTACCCCTCCGCGGCCTGGGTGGGCTGTGAGCCTACCTCCCTGCTTATGGGTTTGAAAGCCAAGGGCTACGCCCAGAATGTGACGCTGGATCAGTTCCTGGCCGACCTGCCTAAGACTTCTTCCAACCCGGCCAAGGGCTTTGTGGGCTCCCCCTACGTCCCCAGCGAGACTCTGCGCACCACCATCTATCCGGCTCCTCTGGCGGAGTACGGCCGGCGGTACGGCAATGTGAAAGACTTCTCCGGCAAGTCCGTAGAGGAATTGCGGGAGGAAGTGCTGCTGGGCAACCCGGTGGTCATTTACGTCACCCTGTACTGGAAGCAGCCCTATTACCGCAATTTCAACATTGAGGGTACCACCCAGAGCCTGCTTCGCAACAACCACGCGGTACTGGTATGCGGCTATGACGCTACCACCCAATACTACTACATCGCCGATCCCTACAACATCGACGACCGCTATCACGACTACTTCTACTGGATCTCCGCCGACGTTTTGGATCCTCTGTATATGGTGCGGCAGCACGCGGTGGCAATTGAATAATCTGTTTTCTATGGGAAACGCCCGGGCATGCTCGGGCGTTTCTTTTTGCTTTCCACGGAGAGAATGTTACTTTGCCCACGGCGGCAAAGTAACCAAAACGCCGCCGGGGACGGCTCCGATGAGCGCCTACGCGCAGCGGGCGCTCATAGTCGCCTTTCCCCGGACCCCATTTACGGGGGACGCCCTCCCGGAATATAGACACTTGCGTCCGGCGGCTCCGAAAACAAGACCTTGCCTCCTTCTTGCCTCGGCCCACTGGGGCCTGCCCAGGCTGAAATTGGCAGCATTTTGCGCTGAAAGAACACCGCCTAGTGCGGTAAAACTGTGGCGGCTGGGCAGTTGCCGGGTGCCCGACCATCGCCGCACCAAACAGGTAGGGACGCACCAGGCGGTGTGCGTTAGTGCGCAATGTCTTACAAATTTTAATAGCAGTAGGCCCCAGTGGGCCGAGAGTAGGACAAAAACAGATCTTGACTTTGCCCGCCGGGGATTACACAAAGCCCAAAGGGACACACTCCCGTAACCGGGGGTCTGGGGGCAATGACTGTGAGCACCGCCGCAGGCAAGGTACTCACCGGAAGCGGCCCCCAGCGATTCTCAAGGTGAATTGCCCCAAAGGGGCAAGAGAGGGTGGCCTGGGCCATTGGTTACTTTCTGATCGTTCAGAAAGTAACACCGTCTCTTCCCCGCCCCGCAGGGCGAAATTTTCTAAATAAAAAGTGGGAGCGACGTAAAACGTCACTCCCACAAAAAACTTATTTACGGGCGCAGAGGGGAAGCGAAGCTTCCCAGGAAGTTCTTTTGCCTACTTTTCTTTCAAGAAAAGTAGGTTATCCGCGGACGGCGCGGGTACGAGCCTCCTTGCGGTCCTCCATTCTGGAGACAATGAGGGTACAGGCGGCGTCGCCGGTAATGTTGACGGTGGTACGGCCCATATCAAAGACACGGTCGATACCAGCCACCAGTGCAATGCCCTCAATGGGCAGACCCACGCTCTGGAGCACCATGGCCAGCATGACCATGCCCGCACCAGGAACACCAGCGGTGCCAATGGAGGCCAGCGTGGCGGTAAGCACGATGGTGACCATATCGCCCAGGGACAGGCTCACACCGTAAGCGGTGGCGATAAACACGGCGCACACGCCCTGATAGATGGCGGTACCGTCCATGTTGATGGTGGCGCCCAGAGGCAGCACGAAGGAGGCCACTTCCCGGCGGGCGCCCAGGCGCTCGGTGCACTCCAGATTAAAGGGCAGCGCGCCCACAGAGGAGGCCGAGGAGAACGCCATCATCATAGCAGGGGCCATTCCCTTGAAGAAGGCCAGCGGGGACAGGCCGCCCAGCAGCTTCACCGTGGAGGAGTAGACAATCAGCGCATGGAGGATATAGCCCACATAGGCCAGCGCCAGCACCGCCACCAGATCCCGCAGGATCATGGGTCCGTTCTCTGCCACCACAGGGCAGATCAGGCAGGCCACGCCGATGGGAGACAGCTTGATGATGAGGTCCATGATCTTCATGAACACCTCGTTGAAGCTGTCCACCACCTGAGCGGCCACCAGCCCCTTCTCCCCGGCCAGCAGGATGCCAAAGCCCAAAAACAGGGAGATCACAATGACCTGAAGCATGGTAGCGTCAACCAGAGGCTTAATCGCATTGGAGGGGAAGATGTTGACGATCACGGTCATGATGCTCTGTCCCTCGGGAGGGGTGTAGCTGAGGTCGGTGGTATCCAGCACATGGAACAGGCCCATACCAGTGGCTATATTGGCCAGGATCAGAGCCAGCACCACGGCAAAGGCGGTGGTACACATGTAATACACCACAGTCTTTCCGCCGATGGCGCCCACCTTGCTGATATCCTTCATGGAGATCACGCCAGAAGCGATGGAGAACAGCACAATGGGCACAACCACAAATTTTAACAGGTTCAGGAAAATATCGCCCCAGGGCTTGATGTAGTTTTTGGCAACGTCGATCCCCGCCCCATCGGGTACGTTCATCAGGATCAGACCGGCCACCACACCGACTGCCAGACCAATAAAGATCCAAAACGCCAGGGGCAGCTTCTTTTTGCTTGTCATGCAGCTCTCTCCTTCCGCTTCTTCACAAACGCATGTTTTTGTCCCCCGCCTTGCATTTTTGCGGGGCGTCCTCTTACTCTTTCAGTATACACACCTCCCCCGATTTTCTCAACCGTTTTTCCGGCTTTTCCTGAAATTTTTTTCAGATTTCACCCATACCCCCTCCCCTCTTCTTCCCGTTATTTCCAATTATTTTTTGCTATTTTGCATGTTTTGAATGTCTGTCATGCTTTTCCCGGGAAAAAAGAATTTTTTCCGGTCGACCTGCTTCGCCCTTTTCTATTCCAAAATATGGTAAACTATACTTGTAAATATTTCCCAGTTAGGAGGGGTAGCGATGCAGCTGCTGCGGAAAAAAGGCATGCTGGACAGCACGCGGGTGCTGTTTCTGCCTGTGGACGACATTTTTCCTAATCCGGACCAGCCCCGGCGTGTCTTTGCCCAGGGAGATTTGGAGGAGTTGGCCCGGTCTATTCAGGCTCTGGGACTGCTCCAGCCGCTGACGGTACGGCGCACCGAGGGAGGTTGGGAGCTGGTGGCGGGCGAGCGGCGGCTGCGGGCAGCGAAGCTGGCCGGACTGCGGGAGGTCCCCTGCCTCTCTCTGCAAATCGACAGCCAGCGCTCCTCCCTGCTAGCGCTGGTGGAAAACTTACAGCGCAAGGACCTGGACTTCTGGGAGGAGTCTTTGGCATTGGACAAGCTGATCTCCACCTACCACCTCTCCCAGGAGGAGGCCGCCCGGCGAATCGGCAAGAGCCAGTCAGCGGTGGCCAACAAGCTGCGGCTTCTAAAGCTCCCCCGCGAGGTGCTGGAGATCCTGCGGGATGGCGGAGCCACCGAGCGCCACGCCCGGGCGCTACTGTGCCTGGAAGACGCCCAGCTTCAGCTTCAGGCGGCCCAGACCGTGGTGGAACAGCATTTGACGGTGGCCCAAACGGAGGCTCTGACGGAAACGCTCCTTCTCCCCCCGCCGCCGGACCAGCCCGCCCGCCGTCCCCGGCGCACCTTTGTGGTGAAGGACGTGCGGCTGTTTCTAAATACCGTCCAGCGGGGACTTACCTTGATGCGCACTGCGGGAGTCAACGCCCAGTGTCAGCGGGAGGACGGCGAGGAAGAAATTCTACTCACCATCCGTATCCCCCGGTCCCCTGCCCGCGGATGACCTGTGGAGCGGCAGGGATGTTTCACGTGAAACATCCCTGCCGTTTTTTCTTGTCCTGCCATTGTTTCACGTGAAACATCCCTAGCTTCTTTTCTTTGTTTCACGTGAAACATCGTTGCTTTGCCCAAGAGAAATGCAGGCAAACGGGTTGAAAGTGCGGGCCGCGGTTGTTATAATGGAACTCTGGAATCACACCGCTGCTTACTTATATATAAAGGTAGCCCTGTGATGGCCTCATTTTCCGTCAGGAGGTAGCTGAATGGCCAGAATCATTGCCATTGTCAACCAGAAAGGCGGAGTGGGCAAGACCACTACCACCGTAAACATTACCGCATCCCTGAAAGCTCTGGGCAAACGGGTGCTGCTGTGCGATTTTGATCCCCAGGCCAACGCCACATCGGGCATGGGTGTGGACAAGAACACCGCCTCTCCCAACGTGTACGATGTGCTGATCAATGGAGCGGACCCCAAAAAGTCTGTGGTTTCCACTAAGTACGGCGACGTGATCCCCTCCAACAAGGCCCTGGCAGGCGCGGGCATCGAGATGATCGCCATCCCCGACCGGGAGCACCTGCTGAAAAAGGCGCTGGACAGCCTGGCTGAGAACTACGACTACATCTTTATCGACTGCCCCCCCTCCCTGGAGCTGCTCACCGTAAACGCCCTGTGCGCGGCCCACTCCCTCATTGTGCCCGTCCAGTGCGAGTACTACGCCTTGGAAGGCCTGAGCGACCTGCTGTCCACCGTGCGGCTGGTCAAGCGGGGCCTCAACCCCAAGCTGGCCCTGGAGGGCGTGCTGCTGACCATGTTTGACAGCCGCACCAACCTGTCTCTCCAGGTGGCGGAGGAAGTGAAGCGGCACTTCCCCGGTCAGGTGTATGCTACCGTCATTCCCCGGAACGTGCGTCTGAGCGAAGCTCCCAGCCACGGCATGCCGGTGACCGACTACGATCCCTACTCCCGGGGCGCAGAGGCCTATCGGTCTCTGGCGGAGGAAATGGCATCCGCAGAGGGCTGACCCCCTCTCCCCCACGGCGGCGCTGCCGCCTATGATCTTTGATCTTTGATTTTGGAAAGCGCTGAACCACAGGTCGTATCCCGTTGGCCCAGCCCTTTCTTACTGGAAAGGAAGGTGTACCATGGCAAAACGAAAGACCGATCTGGGACTGGGGCGGGGACTCAACGCCCTACTGGGCGACCCGGAGCTGCCCGCTCAGGGAGAGGGTTCCATCTCTTTACCCATCTCCCAAGTGGAACCGGGTCTGAACCAGCCCCGGAAGCGGTTTGATCCGGAGACGCTCAGCGATCTGGCTGAGTCCATCCGCGTCCACGGCATTATCCAGCCCCTCACGGTACGGCGGCTGGCTTCCGGCTACTATCAGATCATCGCCGGAGAGCGGCGGTGGCGCGCCGCCAAGCAGGCAGGTCTCACCGAGGTGCCCGCCGTCATTATTGAGGCAGACGACCGAAAGGTGATGGAACTGGGCCTCATTGAGAACCTTCAGCGGGAAGACCTGAACCCGGCGGAAGAGGCGCGGGGCTATCAGGTGCTGATGGAGGAATACGGCCTCACCCAGGAGCAGGTGGCGGAGGAGATGGGCAAATCCCGTCCCGCCATTGCCAATACCCTGCGTCTGCTGGCTCTCCCCGAGGATCTGCTGAAGCTGGTGAAGGAAGGAACTCTGTCTGCCGGCCATGCCCGTGCCATTCTGGGCGCGCCCACCCAGGCCATGCAGCGCCAGGCCGCCAAGCAGGTAATTGCCCACGGCCTGTCCGTGCGCCAGACTGAGAGTCTGGTCAAGGCGCTGCAAAAGCAGCCGGCGGAGAAAAAAGCCGCCAACGATGAGATCGCCCTGTACCTGGGAGAGCTTGAAAAGTCCCTGTCCAGCAATTTGGGCCGGAAGGTGACCATCTCCCACCACGGCAAAAAAGGCAAGATCCAGCTGGAATACTACAACCCCGAGGACCTGGAGGCCCTACTGAGCCTGCTCAATACCCTCCACGGAGAGGAGCCCAATTCCTATGAAGAATGATGAACGTACCCCCTCCCCTTCTCAGGAGAAGCGGGAATCCGCGCCGGAGAAGCAGGAGCCTAAGAAAGCCCCGGCCTATGTGCCCCCTGCCACTAAGGAGAAACGGCAGAAATCGGTGTTCAAATACATCACCATTCTCTTTGCCGCCGCCTTTGTTCTCATGCTGCTGGCCTTTATGATGGAGCGGCGGCAGAACGAGCAGGTGGTGGACAGTCTGAACCAGTCTGTCTCTGGCCTGCGGGAGTCGCTGAGCAGCATGCAGTCCGCCCAGGACATCTACGACGAGAACATGGAACTCATCGAGCAGATCAATGAGCTTCAGTCGGAGAATGACCGGCTCACCAACGAAAACCGTGACCTCTCCAACAGCCAGAAGAGCAGCGAGCAGTCTGTGGAGGCTATGGGCTGGTTCTGGCAAATCGACGAGGCCTATGTTCTGGGCAAATACAGCCTGTGCCGCAGCCTTATTGATCAGATGGGCGAGGAACTGGTTTCCGCGCTGCCCACTGAGGCGGTGACCGACAATGGCCGCTTCTCCCCGGCTGACCGGTATCAGGAGATCTACAACGCGGTTTATTGATTCAGAATTTTTCCACATTTTTAGCTTCGAATGTGGAAAAGTTTTCGCCACACTTTTGAGAAACGGTTGCTTCTTTTTGCTTGTCCAAAAAGAAGCCAAAAAGACCCCGGGGGCCGATTCCGGTGAGCACCTAGCCTGCGGCGGTGCTCACAGTCATCTTGCCCCCAAACCCCTAATTACGGGAGACGCCCTCCTGTGAGGTTAATCTGACCTTCCGGCGGGCAAAATTTAGCTCTGTAATACTTCTTGCCCCGGGCCTTAGGCCCTATGTGTGCAAAGTTTAGAACACTCCGCGCGGAAGAAACACCGCCTGCTCTGGCAAAGCCAGGGTGGCTGGGTGGTCCCTCATGCGAGGGAAACGGTGCTTCCACCTCCCCCCTCCCCTACGGGCGAGAGGCGAAACGCAGTTTCGCAGGAAGTTCTTTTGCCTACTTTTCTTTCCAAGAAAAGTAGGTTTCACGTGAAACATTAAAACCATACCAAATGAACAATATTGGAGGAACAGACCATGCTGGATATCAAGTTTGTCCGGGAAAACCCCGACGTGGTAAAGGAAAACATTAAGAAGAAGTTCCAGGATCAGAAGCTGCCCCTGGTGGACGAGGTGCTGGAGCTGGACAGCCAGAACCGTGCCGCCATTGCTGAGGCTCAGGAGCTGCGCACCCAGCGCAACGCCCTCAGCAAGCAGGTGGGCATCCTGATGGGCCAGGCCAAGAAGGACCCCTCCAAGCTCCAGGAGGCTGAGGAGGCCAAGGCCAAGGTCAAGGCCAACGCCGACCGTCTGGCCGAGCTGGAGGCTCTGGAGACGGAGCTGGCCCAGAAGATCCGTCACATCATGCTCCAGATCCCCAACATCATTGATCCCTCCGTGCCCATCGGCCCTGACGACTCCGCCAACGTGGAGGTGCAGCGCTTCGGTGAGCCCGTCACCCCCGACTTTGACATCCCCTACCACACCCAGATCATGGAGTCCTTCAACGGCATCGATATGGATGCGGCCGGCCGTGTGTCCGGCAACGGTTTTTACTATCTGATGGGCGACATTGCCCGTCTCCACGAGGGCGTGCTGGCCTACGCCCGGGACTTTATGATCGACAAGGGCTTCACCTTCTGCATCCCCCCCTTCATGATCCACGGCAACGTGGTGGAGGGCGTTATGTCCCAGACCGAGATGGACGCCATGATGTACAAGATCGAGGGCGAGGACCTGTACCTCATCGGCACCTCCGAGCACTCCATGATCGGCAAGTTCATCGACCAGATCCTCACCGAGGACCAGCTGCCCCAGACCCTCACCTCCTACTCCCCCTGCTTCCGCAAGGAGAAGGGCGCCCACGGCATCGAGGAGCGCGGCGTGTACCGCATCCACCAGTTTGAGAAGCAGGAGATGGTGGTCGTCTGTAAGCCCGAGGACTCCATGGACTGGTACGAGAAGATGTGGCGCTACTCTGTGGAGCTGTTCCGCTCCCTGGACATCCCCGTGCGTCAGCTGGAGTGCTGCTCCGGCGACCTGGCCGACCTGAAGGTCA
>UMHJ01035693.1_pt1 | contig 14661 bp, 20 predicted proteins | sample 1965511 | NCBI WGS metagenome assembly UMHJ01 (sample SAMEA4836096, study PRJEB28245) | human gut metagenome | biome: gut microbiome; material: fecal sample | place: Denmark | collected 2008
GACGGGCTTGCTCAGCAGGCTGTAACCCCATTTTGCGTTAAGGTCAAAATTGAGCAAGTAGCGGCCTTCGCTGTCCTTGAGTTTGCGGATTGCCGTGCGCGTTTTGGGGTGCATGATCCAGATGCCGTTAGCCTGATAGATATCGGGGACAGCATCCTGCACGTCGATCAGCTCGTCCGCGGTGACGGCTGTCGCACTTGCAGCGGTCACGGTCTGCGTTACGCCCCCGGCGAGACCAACAACTTTGCCGCTGGTGCCGATCAAAAATTCTTTTTCGATTTTTGCCGCCAGTGTGTCGCCGATGCGGCGCACCAGATATGCGATCAGGTCAACCTGGCTGTTGTCCAGCAGCTGCTGCGATACCTTTACAGGCACGCGGATCATGTACCCCTCAAGGGTTACGCTCAGCAGCTTTTGTGCGGTCGCATCCGCACTGGTCAGATCGTCCACATAGGATGCGGACAGCGCGTTGGTACTGTCCTCATAAGCGATTGTGATTTTGCCGATACCCTCGTAGCGCGTCGCATACTCGGCGATAGGGGATACGTTTTTGACGTACTCGACGATGCGATCGGCCACGGTAGTGGGGATTACCGCGCCCGCGTTGGTTTTTGTGGTGTTGACGTCTGCACGGATTTCGCCGCGCAGATAGCTCAAAAAGCTCCGCTCTTCGGGCGTCAGTTTTTCGTCGCCTTCGGGCTGATGCTCTTCCTCGCGCTCCGCGCTGCGCACATTTTCGAGTGCGGCGATGGTTGCATCGATGCGGGTCAGCTCATCGCGGTGACCATTGTACGCAGTGATCTCGTCATCGGTCAGGCTGCGCTCTTCCGCCGCGGCGGCATTTACCACCGCCTCCATCTCGGCGATTACTTCGTTGCGTTTTTCGCGCATTCTTTTCAAATTTTTTTTCATTTTATTTTCCTTTCAGTTTTATTATCTCAATTTGTTTTATCAGCGTGGACAGCCTGTCCGGTGCGACTGTGCAGCGCACCTCGGCAGCGCGGATCTCTCCGGATGCGGCGCGGACGTCCACGGTGGTTGCTTTGTACGCCGGCATTTTTGTCAGGATTGACACCTCATCTATGTCGATATCCGTCAGGCGGCGGTGCTTGACGCCGTCCTCTACCGTCCACTCGTCGGCGCGGACGTAAAAGCGGAAGCTCCATCCGGTCAGCCTGCCTGCGCGGGCGGCTTCGACGGTCTCGGGATCCGTGACCGCTGCCGATGCACGCAGGCCGATGCTGTCCTCATCCAGCACGAGATTTTCTCCACGCTTGCCGATGACGCGGTCGTGATTAAGCTTTAGCTCGATTTCGTTTTCAGCGCGGCGGAGCGCTGCACCGAAGGCACCCTCTGCAACGCGCTCATAAAAATCGCCATGTTTTGCATCATGTAACAGTCGGCTGTCGCGCTCGACCGCGTTGACGTATCCGCTGATGATGACGCTGCCGTCATCCCTGATTTCGGTTGTGATTGGTTTTTTCAATTTTGCTCATCGCCTCGCTTTATCTTCATCGTTTCGCCTGTGTTAGGCGTATAGATTTCATCGGTTTCGGGGTTGTAGTACACATCGCCCAAATTAAGACAAATCAGGTTAAATCCCAACTCAGGCAGGTCTTCGCGGTAACGCACCTCATCCCGTGTCATAAATCCGCCCTGTATCGCGGTGCGGTATGCCTCAAAGCGTGTTTTCATGTCGCCGCGCAGCAATTCGTTCATATCAAACGAAAAGTATTTTTCCCCCTTTTCGCTTTCCAGCAAAAGTGCACGGTTTAGGGCTGTTTCAAGCGCGGCGACTATAGGTGTTACCGCTGTTTTTACAACTTGCCTAAACACTGCTTCGGTCGCGGTACCGTCCAGCACGGATGCGGGCAAGTTTAACAATTTGCTAATTTCAGCGTAGTTGTTACGCTTGCGCTCATCCAGCTGCTGCTCCACAGACGTGCCGGATGCCTCCATAAAATCCATGCCGTCGTTTAGGACCATCGCGTCGCAGTTGGGCGATCCCCACAACTTTGCCCATGCTTTTTTGACTGCATCAAGCGCGTCTTTATCAAGCCTTTTTTGCGATTTCAGGAAGCCTTTTTTAGTGCCGCCCGTTTTAGCCAGGACACCCTCATACTTAAGCAGGTCGGCGGCGATGGTTAAACAGGCGTTGCAGCTGTCCACTATGCCTGAACCCGTCACGCCGTCCCGAGTATCTTTCAACAGGCGGACAAGGTACTCGCCTTCGATTTGCCGTCCGCCGATATAGTAGGTTGCGGTCTTAAAAATCGGGTCGGCATTTTTTTGATAGCCGACCTCAGATTGCTTGACGTAATGTATGCTTTCAACCTTGTTGCGCCGCCATTTTATATAGGCGTAGGCGCGGCCGTTTAGTAGGTAGTCCGTGACCAGCGCAGCCTTTAGCTGCACACCGTCCAGCAGGTCGCCCGTGTCATCGTTTATCAGTGCCGTGCGCGGATCTGCCAGCGGTTTGGTCTTGCCGTCCGCCTCCGAGTACAGCCGCACCGGCAGCATGGACACCATGCCGGCGATAAAGCTGACCCCCGCATACAGCGCGGGCACTCCGCGGGCTGTCGCCTCCGTGATCCTGTCACCGCGCAAAAGCGCGGATGCAAGCACATCATCCAGATCCAGCGACAGCTCACGCCTTTCGGCTTTCGCCCGCAAAAATCGCAGCGGATTAAATTTAGCGCCTTTTTTCATATCTGCGCTCCCCACGTCTCGTTTTCGTTTTTATCTTGCAGATATACAAAAACCGCGTTTAAAAGCGCGGCCACCATGTCTATCTTTCCGTTTGATTTCTTCTTCGAAATGTAACGGTTTAGGTTTGTGTCGTACGTGCATCGTGCATTTGCAAAATTAATTACAAACATTCTGTTATCTGCAAAATGCAGCTTGCCTTCCGCCACCAGCTCCGCCACATACTTGACCGCCGGAGACAGCACATAACTTTTTTGCTCGACTATGGTGCCGATCCACGGCTCATAGCCGTCGGTCGGATTTTCAAATTTATTCGCCGTTGATATACAATTCCAACGGTCAAACCCGAACCCGACTATGTCCATCTCCCGCTCTCGCGCCGTTTTCCGAATATGTTCCTCGATAAAATTGTAATTTACAATTCGGTCGCCGCATGGATAGCAGCAGCCCTCCTCAATCAGCCGCCGGTAGTCCAGCTTTTCGGCGGCTGACTTTTCAGCGATGCGATCCTCCGGCAGGTAGCCGATCGGCAGCACGTCGAGGCCGCCGTCCGCACTCTCGCTGATAAAAACCGCCGCGCAATTATCTTCCGTCATCGCAAGGTCGATGCCGAGAAAAGTGCGCCGTCCCTGCCAGTCGATAGCGTCCACACGGCCGCGCCGAAGGTCATCTATCGCTACATAGGTTTCGGTTGCGCTGCCCTGATACAGGATGTTGCAATGCTTGCACAAAAAATTTTCCCGCGCCGACCGCATCGTTATCGCCCTGCGCCGTTTTTTTAGCAGGTCATCATACACCTCCGGCACTGTCAAACTCAGCGGATTAGCTTGCTTTAGTATAGCCGTGTCAGTCTCCCAACCTTTCGGGCTGTCAGGCTCAAACAGCAAAGCAAACAGCGTTTCGTCCTTTTCGGTGCCGTCAAGCACGCGCTTTGCGTATGCAACTTCCTCTTCAAAAGGATTTTCTTCGCGCGGGTATTTTGTGGATATCACGCACCCGAGTTTGTTGCGGATGGTCAGCTGACCGGATCGCATAGCCTCGATGGCATATGTCGATGGCAGCGCACCCGCCTCATCAATCAAAAAAACATTCGGCAGTTTGCCATCAAGGCGGTCGTTTGAGTACGCGAGCGGAGTGTAAACGTTATCCGTCACCGGGCAGACGATTTCGTCCCGCTTGAGTTTAAACGCATCGCGAAGTGCGGGGCTTGCCCTCACGATTTCGCGGATTGATCCGTGCAGCTCTTTTGAAAGCTTGCCGTCCGGTGCGACCGAAAAAAAGCGCGAAAAGCGCGGTTCAAGGAAAAAAAGCAGGATGAAAACGACAGCTATCATAAATGTCTTGCCGTTTTTACGGGCTATCTCCAATATCACGCTCTCATACCGCCTGCGCAGTCTCTCATTTTTGTAAACAACGCACAACGGTGTAAAGTAAAAAAACCACTGAAAATCAGCGGTGCACTCATATACGCTTTTGCCTGCGGCAAGCCCTTTCGGCATTATCATAAGCTTTGTCAGCTGGTCGATAACGCGGCCGCGCCGCATGTCTATCGTGTACTTTTCGGATTCTCCGCTGCATACCTTCAAAAAATCCTCACATTGCAGTTTTACATACTTCGGCGCTTCCAGTTTTCCGCCCACGACGGCTTCGCAGTAGCCACGGGCCCGCTCAAAACTCTTGCTGGTCTTCGCCGTCATCATTCAGCCCCTCGATGATCTTCAGCAGCGGATTGCTCTTTTCTTTTTCTGCGTTTGCGTTTGCGAGCGCCATTTTTGCCCTGCTTTGCGGGCTCAGGCACAGCTCGCTGCACCCGCGGAAAAAATCCTTTGTGTATCTGTCCTTTGCTGCCATGACCGATTTCTCAAGCATCTTTTCCGGCATCGCGTTTATAGACCTTTCGATGTTTTGCAGGCGGTCAACCGCGATTGCAAAATTCGCAAGTACGTAATTGTCTATGCTGCACAGGATGCTGCTTTCCTTTAGGTCCGTGCAGACGGTCTCAAAAATCTCCCGCTGCGCATCGGTCAGGTAGTCGGGCGGGGTCGGCGGTTCGCCGGTGCTGATTCTCGCCTCCGCCGCTTCGCGTGCAGCCGCGTCCTCTTTTGACAGCTTTTTGCTCAGCGTGCTGACAGCTTTTGCCGGTCGTGCCATGCCGTCATCCTTTCTGCCTCGGTTTCGCGGGGCGGGTTAAATTTCTATTTCGGGGATTTTGTGTGCAGCGGGGTTGCACGGCGGTCTTGCCTTTTTGCGTGAGAGGATCGCGTTACCCCCGGGGGGGATGCTGCTTTTGCCCGAGCATTGCCGGCTGTGCCGCCAGTGCTGCAAGCTCCGCGCGCGGGATCCGTCCCGCATCCGCCTGTCGATGATGTGATGCGCAAAGAGTGATCAGGTTATCGTTGTCCAGCCTTTTATCAAAATCCGCCATGAGTGGGACTATGTGATGGACCCCCAGGTCGCGCATAGTGATCCTGCCCTCGGCAAGACACAGGCGGCAGCAGTACAAGTCACGCTCACGAATTTCGGCGGATTTTGCCGTCCACGCCGCCGTACTGCGGAAAGCATCCACATCTCGGCGGATTTTTTTGCGCACATATTTTTGCGCCGTAGGTTTTTGCGGGCATGTCTCGCCGGTCGCGTGTGTGCCGCCGCAATATCTGCATGTCTTTCGCATTTTTTAAGCAGACCGCCCGCAAGTGTGCATGACGGCGAAGCGCCGGCAGAGGCCTGCGGGAGATGTCTTTTAATACCTGTCCGCGATTGACGGGTTGTTGCCGTTGCAGTATGTCAGCACGGCAGACAGTGCAACGCCGACAGCGCCGATATACCACGGCATAGCAACGCCGGCAGTAACACCGGCACTGACAAATGCGGTGTACACCGCGGATATTAAACCGATCCAAAAGAGAGCGGATTTTGAACGACTTTGGTTTGTCATACTTTGTTTCCTTTCGTTTTGTTTTTATTGCGTTTGTATAAGTTTATTACGAATTTGAATATGGGACGCAACTTTTTTTGCCCGCCATCCTCAACCGCCGGCAATTTAAGTCCGGCACACCGCCCATCGATGCAGCAGACGGGCAGCAGTACATACAGCACATGCCTGCCCGTCCGCGCCGAAAAAGGAGGTAACATGAAAATCTCTCTGCATCTCTCTGCAAATTCCCACAGTAGCATTATACCACACTACAAACTGCAAAAACATGCAAAAACATGCAATCTTTAATCCTCCATGAGCTTTGCAAACTCGGACAACGCGCCGCCATGGATATAGGCGATCTGCCGCGCCGAGTAGTGCAGCGCCTCCGCAAGCCTGTCCAGCGGCTGGTAGGCGATGTATCGCCCTATCAGCACTGCACGGTGCAGCGGGCTTTGGAGCATGTCCATCAGCTCGCGGCAGTGGTCGCGATAGTCCACATAGTCATCTATCGCTTGATTGCACCTCTCACGGGCACGCTGTAGCCTCTCTACGGCGTTTGCCATACGGTCGGCATCATCTGTACCCTTGCCCGCAAAAAAACGTTTGTGGCACGCCGTGACGCGTGTCACGGTGCTTTCGATGCGCTCCAGCTCCAGCTGTGCGGCCGATGCAGCGTCATCCAGCTGCCGGATGCGTCTAAGATAATCTTTTGCCGTCATTGATTGCTCCTTATTCTTCTAAACAGTAATACTCTAACCCCAATCGCGCAAGCTCCGGACAATCGTCATCGTACACGCCCGCAAAAACGTCAACGCCCTTGCGCGTCACGTACCCTCGATATTCCGTGAAATCTTTCATTCCGTCCCACTTGGCGTAAAGGGCTTTTGCTTTGCCTATCGTGTCAGCCGCAACATAGCAGCCGCAATCATGGCCTTTCTCATAGCAAAAGTAAATGTTCATTTCGTCCTCCTACTCCTCGTGTCATGCTTACATTTGCCTGTCTCGTTATCCCAGTCGCACTTGCCACCGTCACGAGCATCACACATGCTGCATAGTTTCATGCGGTATCCACAATACGGGCAGTATATCGTGTATCCGTCACGGTTAACGTCCCACTTAAGCCACGCCTCGTTGCCGCATTCGGGGCATTGTTCCGTAACATCATTGTCTCCGTCTTCGACAGTCGGGGTGTCAGCAATCAGCCGCTGGATTTTTGTATGTACGATGCTGTTAATGTCACGGTTTGCCGCATCATTAATTTTTGATTGCACGAATATAAACGCTGCAAGTTCTTCTGTCGCCATCTTATCGGCATCAATCAGTCTCATTTTTTATTTCTCCTTTCAGCAAATTCCGCTCCCGTTAAACGTTCATTTTGCAAATCTTGTCAGTCATCGTACATGTCATCACCGAGATCCACGCCCATAGCACGCAGCTGGTCAGCCGTGTATGTGCGCTGTCTGTAATTTAACGCGGGATTTGCTCGCTGCGCCCGCTGTGATTGCTGCCTCGGCGCTGTGGTGCTGTACTCGTCGTCCCACCGTGCGCCGCGGAAAAAGGTCGCAGCCTGCATGACGTAGCGGTCTTCGACTTGCGCCTGCGTGACATAGTCTGCATACCGGCGCAGTCCCGCCTCGATGCGCTCCGCCGGCACGCCGCGCTTAAGTGCCGCCATGTAAGCCCGCTTTGCCGTCTGCTTGCCCTGCCGCCGTGCCCTCGGGTATAACTCCCAGAGTCGTTCGAACGCGGCGTCCGCGCTCTCGCCGCCGCATGGCGGTGTATGTGTATGTGTATGTGTATCTTTATTATCTATGTTATTAATATAATTATTGATGCAACTTTGTTGTATAGTCGATACAACTTTGTTGCATGGGTCATGCAACTTTGTTGTATGGTCGATACAACTTTGTTGTATGGGTATGCAACTTTGTTGTATAGGTCTTTCGGCATCGTTGCCGAAGTTATCCGCAGTTTTATCCACATGTGGATAAATTGCCGAAAGGACGGCTTTATAAGCGTTCACCCCGCTGCCGTCCAATGTTTTTACGATATATCCTTTATCAATGAGTGATTTTATACACTTTCGCACGGATTCGACCGTTGAGTTAGTCCAGTCCGCCAAATATTTCATACTTCCGACAAAGTCTATTTCTCCGTTTTGTGTGAATCCGTATATCACGGCATATATTAGCAACTCGTTGCCTTTAAGCCCCAGCCGCGTGAGCATCCACCCCTGGATGACCACATAGTTGCTGTCCCTGATGACTGACGATGCAGCCCTCACTTTTGATGCCATAATGTCCTCCTTTTGCCTTATATAATCCCGATGCGGCGATGACCGTAAGGTTTTCCTTTCGTCTTTTTTGTGCGCCAACACCTGCCGCACCGGGACTCTATCTGCCGCCATGCAGCAGCGATAGCAAATTAATAATTGCTTTTGTTCGTTGTGTAGTATCTGCATGAATCGCAAAGCCGTGTTGCACCCTCGATGCAGCCATGCCTCTGCGCCTGCGGGCACCGCTTGATGCGCTCATCCGGCACAAACTGCGGGCAGCGTATCACGTGGTAACTCATCTCCGTGTGCTTTCCGCCGCCGGTACCCACAGTCACGGGCGCAGGGAGCGCGATCCACCCCGGAACCGGTCGGAAGCTGCGGCTCCACTCGCACCGCTGCGCGACAGGTCCGGCTGCCCGCTGGCAGTTCCAGCAGAGTGTAGTGCTACTTTTTGTTTTTGAGCGCAATACACCGGAATTTTTACTCATTTTTCAAAACCTCGTTGACAACATTCAGCAGATCGGCTGCGGCCACCATGTCTATCGGGGTTGCAGTGTCAAGCTTGCGCTGCATGATGCGCTCGAGCGCACGCATTATCCTGTCATCAACGTACTCACGGTTGCCGCTATGGTCAACATCTGTGCGGTCCCGCAGCCTGTATACACCATAAAACCGTTCTCCGCCAATGTAGTTACAGGTCACTCTCCATTCGCTTTTCATTTCGTCTTCCTCCGTCCCTCTTTTGCGCCCACGCCGAGCCACATCCCGATGATGAGGCCGGGCAGAAAAAAGCTAAAAAATAGCCCGAAATAATTCATTTTATGCCTCCGTTTATGCCTCCGTTGTGCTTACCTTTGCTTTGCTGTCATACTTCAAAAGAGCTTCAATGCGATCCGCAAGCTCCAGCGCAAGATCGTGCTCGATGCAGCCCGGAAAAATGTCGCAAAGCGGGCATCCCTTACAGGATCCGCCTCCGGCAGCGTAGCAATACCGCGCTGCATCAACCAGCGTCCGCGTCGTTATGCGGGCATATATATTGCATTTACTCATACTTTTCACCCTCCGCTTTCGCGCTTCCGTCAGCGATAGGTACCGCAACGATTTTACCATCGTTAAAATATATCATCTGTTCGCAATATAAGAACCTGTCGGTCCAGTCGGCAAACTGCCGCGGGGTCAGGCTTGTAAAATCCTCGCCGGCAGTGCCGACGACCATAAACGTACCGCATATTACGTCTTGCACTTTACTTCTGCTGTCGCGCAAAGCGCGGTTTGCCGGCAGGCCGACGAGTTTTCCCTCCTCGTTGCAAACTATTACGGCATCATCGTTTAAGAGCCCGTCATGGACCACCTGGATGTAGCCGCCGACGATGTCCTGCATAGACCGTAGGCTCGGGCAGATGATCGCACCGTGCGGACGGAGGTGCGGCTCCACGATCAGCACCTGTATAGGCTGATGCGTGCACTCGTCTGTGCAGAGTGCGCACGGCGTGAACAAACGTTTTTCGTAGCAAGTTTCTTTCATGTTTTACCTCTCGTTTTATTTATTTGTGGGTATGCCCTGCGCCGTACCGCCACGCATGGCGGCACGGATAAGGAGGAGGTCCCGAACATCGAACGTGCGTAATAATACACGGCGCAGGGCACATTTTTTTAGTCGTCAACCCCGCAAAAACGCAGGAAAGGCACGCGCGGGATTTTTACGCGTCTGCCTACAACGCAGACCGGGAAGCCCAGTGCCTCCGGCGCTTGCCGCGCTGTCTCGCGCAGGTAGAGCGGATCGGCCTTAAGGATCGGCGCGATATCCGCTACAGTGACAAAAATCCTGTCGTCATTTTTTATGACGTCAAGTTGCGATGCTGCTGTCACTGCGCGTCACCTCCGATTTTCGAAACGTAATCGTTAAGGATTTGCTCACTTTTGGCAAGTACACGGTCCGGCTGCGGGCCTGTCCGACTGCCGCGCAGGATGTTGCACAGTACCGTATGCGGCACGGGCTCGCCTGCCTCTTCCAGCCGACGGCGCAGCCATGCTGTGGACAGCGTCTCCTGGACCAATTTCATTTTTATCTCCGTTCCTGTCATTTTTTCTCCCTTTTTCTTCGCTTTTTTGCATTGTCAATTCTTGACATTATCGCGCCGGACTGGTATAATAAGGTTGCCACACCGTAAAAATTTTGTCGGGCGTTTTGCTGTCATTTTTTGACAGCAATATTATATCGCACTTTTGGGCGATTTGCAAGGGCTTAAGCGCACAAATATGAGATATATTTTTTAGGAGGAGTCATGGATACATCCCGGATCGTCGCGTTAGCTAAAAAGCAAGGCAAAAGTATGACGCATCTATGTAATTTGATAGGCAAAGGAAGAGGTTATATAAAAGACGTCAGATATAAGGATCGGGATATGCCCGAAGAGTATCTGCAAGCTATCGCGGCCGATCTGGGCACCACGCCCGAGTATCTGCGCGGAGAGACGGATATAGTGACGCCGCCGCGCGATACGGACGGACTGACCTCGGAGGACCTTGCTGACATCACCATAGATGATGATATGATTGTTTTTCACAGAGACGGGAAGACGACAAAAATAAAAATGCCGTCGGACAGAATAGCAGAAATTGAAAAAATTGCGCAGGTCCTCGCAAACGGCGGAAACACTGACGATTTATAAAAAGGAGAAATATATGAACGACAGCAAAAAAGCTTTGCTTATTTTCGGCGGTTTTGCGGCGGCGGTCGTCATCGTCGTGGGTGTCATGATGTCAAAAACGGCTTTTTGGCTGGTCGGACTGCTTGCGCTTTTGGGCGTCATCATAGCCGCCGCAGTCGCCTCGGACGGCAGTCAGAAATCCGACGCGCCGCTGCGCGAGGATGAGATCCTCGATCCGGATGAGCGCTTAGGCTTTGCCTTTGCCGTGAAGGTTGTCGGTGTGTCGTTTCCCAATGACGATCCTAAAGCACCGCACCGGCAGGCGGTGCTTCGCGAAGCCTTCGAGGGCGGCGGTGTGCTGGATGATGATCCTGACAGCCGATATGTCCCCGGCGCACTGCGCAGGTACAGCTATCAGGGGCAGCCGGCACTGCATGTCGTCACACAGTACGGCTGCATCGGCAACATCGGCAGGGATGACCTTCCGGAGATCCTGCCCCTGATGCCCGATGTGCGCGTCATAGTGCGTGTGCACTCCAACAATTTTGACGATCGGCAGCTGTATAGTGCGGTTGCGAATATATTCACGGCGGAGACGGAGGCCGACGCCGATTAAACGTCTTCACTGCGTCCCGGATGTGCTCCGGGACGCTTTTTGTGCACGGATGCGGGCCGTATCAGCGACTGCGCCGATGCGCCGCGATATAGTCGGCAAAGGCCTCATATACCTGCCGCTCAAGCGGCGACAGCAAAAAACAGCTCCGCCCGCGGGTCATCAAAAAAGCTCGCTCGCGCTCATACAGCTCCGCCATGCGGGCAGCACGGAAGCGTGCTGCCGGAAGGCTGATGCTGCACAGCGCCGCGATCTGCTCCGGGGTATGCACACCACAGCCCCAAAGCACGCACGCAGGCGCAAGTAAACGCGAAGCGAAGACGTTTGCTGCCTGCTCGACCGCCGCATCACCGTCGGCGGGCTCGCGATTTTTAAGTCTGCCGCTATGATGCAGCATGATGTGTCCCAGCTCGTGTGCGATGGTAAACCGCTGCCGCTCCGGCGTGCAGCGGGTATTATCATAAAATATGATTTTACCCAAAGTAAAGCCATCGTTTTCGGCCGCGTGCTCGGTCAGTCCGTACTGCCGGATCAGCGGATCCGCATCGTGATAGCTGATGACTGTCAGCCCCTCGGCGCGGCATATCGCACCGACCCTGACGGGCAGGGCAGTGACGTCGTGCTTTAGCAGCAGCCGCCATGTCATATCGCGGGATTGTCTATAATCTGCATAGTCCATATATATCACCTCCGCGGGTGATTATACACGCGGAAGCGCTGAATGTCATGTGGTAATATATGGAACGAATTTGCAGTTGCAAAAAGCAAAAAAAAGATATAAAATGTTTTCGGGGGTAAAATTTATGATCTGCAAAAAGTGCAAAAAAGATGTGCCTGATGGCCGATACTGCATAGCCTGCGGCGCGGACCAGTCCGCGTCAAAAAAAACGCGCCCCCGCACGCGTCCCAACGGCACCGGCACGGCGTACAAGCGCGGCAGCACGTGGACGGCGCAGGTGACCGTCGGCATCAAGCGCGATCCGGATACGGGCCGTGTGCAGCAGGTCCGCCGCACTAAAGGCGGATTTAAAACGAAGCGTGAAGCTTTGGAGTTTTGTCAGCAGTTAGCAAATGCCGCCATGCCCAAAAAGCATGTCACTTTTGGCGATTTGTGGGAGCAATACGAAAAGACAAAATTTAGGCAGCTCAGCGCATCAAAGCAGTGCGGCTATCGCACTGCCCTAAAGCGGCTCGGCGATATGATCTATACGCGCATCGATGCCGTGACCATAGCAGACCTGCAAGGGCTGGTGGACGGCTTGACTTTTTACTGCGCACAGGATATAAAATCGATATTGCGGCACATGTACCGTATAGCCATGATGCAGGGATGGACCAGCCGAGATCTGTCTGAATATATTGTATTGCCGCCCAAAAACGAACACGAACGAACGCCCTTTAACGATGACGAGATCCGCGCTATATGGCGCGGGTATGACGGCGGTGACACATGGGCAGGCTATATCCTGCTGATGATCTACACGGGCATGATGCCCGGAGAGCTGCTGCACTGCCGCAAGGATATGATCCATCTGGACAGTCATCAGATAGTTGGGGCGGGCCTAAAGACAGCTGAACGCAAGGCAAGACCTATAGTAATAGCAGATTTTTTAATGCCGGTTGTGCAGGCGCTAATCGACTACACAGGGGACGCGCCGCTGCTATGCGACACGTACAAAAAAGCATTTTACAAAAAATATTATGATTGTCTTGATCGCTGCGGATGTCGCAGACTGACCCCATATTCATGCCGCCACACTACGGCTACAGCCTGCGCTGTCGGTGCAAAAATCGCACCCAGCGTGATACAGCGCATCATGCGCCACGCACAGCTATCAACGACGCAGTTGTATATCCACCCCGACGAGTCTGCCGTGCTGGATGCCATAAACACGTTAAACCCCAACCAGAGCAGCCCGGTGAATTAATATATTAATTCACCTGCACATGAAAATGTATTGACGCACAGCCGGCACGGTGGTATCATATATGCGTGGTCAGCGATGAACCAGTTAAGTCCACCACGTGCGAAAGTTGACTTTCCACGCATTTGCGGGGGTGATCCTGATAAAGATTTTTTGTCAACTTCGGCACGAGGTGCGCGGATTTAAATGAAAACTAAAAGTCGCTTGATGAAATCGGGCGAAAATCGTCGGAGTCCTGCTCCGGGAAGCACCTGCCGAAAGGCAGGTGCTTTTTTATTTGCCTTAATGGCAATTAAGCTCAGAAATTAAAAATATACTTTTGCTGTATGATTATAAGTGTCAAAGGGAAAGGAAAATCCCAAACACCAGAAATGCAAACAACATGAAATATACCGTAACATTTAGCTGTGGACATGAAGCAAAAGTTGAGCTTTTTGGCAAAACCTCAGAACGCGATCGCCGAATCGCATGGTACGAGAAGGAGGGTATCTGCCCTGACTGCTACCGCAAGATGAAAGAGGAAGAGCGCAAGCAGGCCGACGAAGAGCTTGCAGCGTACACCGAGAAAATCGAGACCGAGTACAACCTGCCCGTGCTCGAAGGCACGGAAAAGCAAGTTTCCTGGGCGAGAAAGATCCGCGCGGGCGTTATCCGCGCCTGGGAAGCAGAACACAATACCTTTTACAACGAGTTTGTCACGATTCGGCGCGGGAAGGTCGAAGAAGAGTCCAACGCATATAGGTACAAGATTAAGCACGGCGCAACCCCCGAAGAAGCGAAAGCCGCTGTGCTGGAGGTAGCAGAAACCAACAACACAATGCAACTGTACAAGCGTTGGTTTGAGACAACGTCAGCAGCATGGATTATCGACAACCGCGATTAACGATAAAACGGCGGTGCGCTGCTTTGCTTAGACACAAACCGCCTATTGACGGCTGGGAGGGCGTCGGCGTGAGAAGTAAGCGGGGCGGGTAGCCGTCCCGCGCGGTGGGAATGCTGTAGGCTATGTTGTTAGCTATAGCATCCTTTTTTATCTTTTTTTAGTCATTTGATGTACGTATCATAATAACTGGTGCACGATTAATAATTAAGCATTGAAATAGAGTTAAGTCCTTTGCGCTGGTAAGGTTAATTCTAAGACAGGTCAAATTTTCAGTTATCAAATATTAGCTTGCAATTTTTGTACACGCCCCCCGTGAAGGCGGCGACTTGGTCCGCATTGAAACACACGCTGAGGAAGAAATTGCTGTAATCACAATAAGGTTACGCCGACGTAAGTGTAAAATTTCGGTTTTGGTTTATCTGAAACTCAAGTAAAAGGACGGTTGCACACAAAGCTGCGGCGGATTAAAGCGGGCGGTGCCAGAGACTGGCATGGTTGAACAAAAGCTGTGGGAAAACGCCGGAACACCGTGCTGTTTTGTATACAAAATCATCCGTTTACGAAAATATGCATCTGTGGTGTTCTTCATGCAGGTAATCTTCTCTGTGAGTGTTTTTGGTATTACAACCATATCACATGGGCTTCCTTTGAGCCGTTCCGCTTTTCCTTTGACATGGTTGCCCGGACAGGA
>UMHJ01012157.1_pt1 | contig 14439 bp, 6 predicted proteins | sample 1965511 | NCBI WGS metagenome assembly UMHJ01 (sample SAMEA4836096, study PRJEB28245) | human gut metagenome | biome: gut microbiome; material: fecal sample | place: Denmark | collected 2008
TAGATACATCGTCGATGGTAGAGAGCCACCATCTGTCCGGGTCGTCGCCCACCAAAATGCCATAGCCCGCAAGCTGGCTGCGTCCACCACTCAAACTGGAAGACTCATTGTAATTGGTGGTAAGACCGGCAGTCAATGTCAATCCATGATTGCCAAACTGTCCGAGATAAGTCAACACATAGTCAGACTGTGCAGCAAGAGAGGTAGACTTGCTTTGGTTCACACTTTCTCTTTCAGTCAACCGTTCTTTCCCCCCCTCCACATCGGGATTATAAACATAAATCAGCGGAGAATATGAACGTCCCTGGCTGGAAGCATAGTCCATAGAGAAAGTTGCTTTGAACGTAAGGTTCTTCAGAATATCTATCTCTCCGAACACATTACCTGCCACGCGATAGTTTTCAGACTTGTTGTGAGCACCGCGCAGCTCTGTTTCAATAAGAGGATTCCACACTTGTGCACGCTGGAAGTCGGGCAGCGTATGTATCAGTCCCGATTCAAGGTCATGAGTAGGAGCAATAGGAGCAGCCTTCAAAGCACCATCCACACCCTTTGCATCAGGATACTTAGCACGAACTCCATTAAGCTGAAAACCAAAACGCAGGAAATCGGTTACGCTATATTCACTGTTCAAGTTTACGGTAAACTTATTGAGCTTTTCCGTTTTAATGGAACCTTCTTCCATGACGTAACCCAAACCCAAATAAAACTTGCTCTTATCCGTTGCACCCGTAATACTCACATTGTTATTGGTCAGAAAACCTGTCTGGAATATCTCATCCTGCCAATCAGTATTACCAGCCCATTGAGTATAATCATAAGGGTCGCTTCCTTGAGATATCAACTGCTCGTTGTACAGCATCTTAAACTCTTCGGCATTCGTCACACCTACACGGTCATAAATAACCTTCCAACCCACTGAAGAGTTGATGTTGACCATCGTCTTCCCTATTTTTGCCCTTTTAGTAGTAATGATGATTACACCATTGGCACCACGCACACCGAAAATAGCCAAAGAAGAAGGGTCTTTCAAGATTTCCATAGATTCAATATCCGCAGTGTTCAGATAATTGATATTGTCCGTAAACAGTCCATCTACCACATAAAGAGGTTTGAAACCGTTAATGGAGTTCGTACCGCGAACACGGATTTCAGGGTCTTGTCCTGCACGGCCCGTATTCACCACCTGTACACCGGCAACCTTACCCTGTATGGATGCCAGTGGATTGGTAGAAGGCTTAGAAGCAATCTCATCCGCTTTCACAGTAACGATAGAACCGGTCAAGTCGCGTTTCTTGGCACTACCATAACCAACTACAACCACCTCATCAATGAGCTGGCTGTCCTCTTCCATCTTCACATTGATAGTTGAACGCCCATTTACGGCAATCTCCTGCTCACGCATACCTATATAACTAAAAATCAAGGTAGCATTAGATGCCACATCAACAATCTGATATTTACCATTTATATCAGTAATACTACCTTTACTCTCCTGCCCTTTTACACGAACAGAAGCACCGATAACAGTTTCGCCTGTCTTGTCCGTAACGACACCCGAAATCGTAATTTTGTTCTGTGCCATCGAAGTAATGGCAAACAATAACATCACACATGTAATTAGTAGATTTTTCTTCATTTTGTATTGATTTAAAATTCTTTTGCAAACATACCGGAGAAGTTAATATATGTCAAAAAACAAGCTACCACAAGAGTACCACAGTTCACCAGAGAGGTACATCATTGCTACTACCGCATCACATAAACAACAGATTATAAGGAAGATAAAAATACAATAAATATTTAGGCACTATTCATATAATAGAGCAAGAAGATAGAAAAGCAAAGGAGTTTTTATCCTATTCTAAATAACTTTATCCCATTCAAGAACGTCATACCTTTCACTGCCTCAAAACCCACCGTAAGGTTTCCATCGGTTACGATAACACGCAATTTCTTGGATAGGCAACGGTTTCCACCTACTTCCATCGCTGGAGAAAAATGGTTCAGCCAAAGTCGACCGTTGACAGAAACATTGAAAACACTGCCCCGGAAATCGGCATTGCTGAGGACAGCAGTACCCCCCAAATCATAAGTCACCCGTTCGGAAGGTGCATTCAAGTCGGCAAAGAGGAGTTCCACTTCATACTCGCCGTCGGACAAGTCGAAGCGATAGGCTTTGATGTCTTTGCGTTTAGTCTGTAGCAAAGGAACATTACGAGTATTTTTCACCTCGGCTGTGGTTCCGATACGTCCCGGAGAACGATAAAAAACTTCACCGCCCACATAGCCCCAACTTCCAGGAGTATAAGCTTGGTCGGGAAGCCAACAAAGATCACTTTTGTCATCCATGAAGAAACAATTGCTACCTACGTTCACTGCAAGTTCCAACTGCCTAATATTGGCTGCTGCGATATGGCGAGGCTGTATCTTTACGAAAACATCCGAAACCTGCTCCACCTTCTTCCCTTGATAGATGCCGGATGCTACAAGCGTGTTTCTCCCCACAACAAGAGGTACCCGCCACCCAGCATGGCAATTCTCAATACCTTGTACAGAGAGTTTTTTCCCATTGACAGACAACTTCACCCTATCCAAATTGGAATACACCTTCACCGGATGTTCCACAGCTTCGCCGTCCGAAACTACAGTCCGATATTTCCAGTCATCCACAGCAATGTGCAGCACCGGAATATCCTTACGCAAAAATGCCTGAAAATAATAAAACACATCTTTAGGGCGGCGATCATTGTACATCAGCCCTTTATTATTAATGTGTGGCGTAGCCTCCTGGCGACTGGCAGAACTGAAATCAATGAAATTCCACTCTGTGGCGCCGACTATGAACGGCCGCTTCATGATAGCGGGCAAATAATATTCGAGATACAACTGCTGCCACTGCATGGAAAAATCAAATATCTGTGGCTCAAGCGACTGCAAACGCGAATCGGAACCGGTACCGAACTCACTGATTATTAACGGACGGTACGGATATTTACGGTGTTCTTCATCTACAAAACGGTCGAAAGACTTAAAGTCATTCTCATACCAGCCCTGATAAAGGTTCCAACCGGAAACATCGGTAATATTGCTAAGACCAATCTGATTGTAAATCTGATTGCCGTGATAAGCCATCGTACTCAAGCGATAAGGGTCTTCCATCTTCAATGTCTCTTCCAGATGCCGGGCAAGTGCCAAAGTGTTTTCATAAAACCCGTTGAGCCGTTGTTTCTTCACCCGATACTGCAACTGAATGACAGCTTCGTTCATATACCCCCACATAATGACAGAAGGATGGTTGTAATGCTGACGGATCATTTCGCGCAAGGCGCTCGTAGCATTCGTGCGAAACTCGTCACCCAAAGCAATCAAATCGACCACCGGAATCTCCTCCCATACCAGCATACCGAGTTCGTCGCAAGCACACAACACGGCATCATCCTGTGGGTAATGTGCCAAGCGGACAAAGTTTGCACCCATATCTTTCAGCAATTGCATATCCCTGCGATGCATTTCATCCGAAAGCGCTATCCCCATCGGCATCTGGTCCTGATGGCGACAAGCTCCCATCAGCTTCATTGGTTTCCCATTCAATTTGAAGCCTTCCTGCGCATCCATGCTGAACCAGCGAACCCCCAAAGGAACGCGCATCTCATCTTTCAACACCTTGCCACGTTCATCTTTCAAAGAGACTTTCACACTATACAGATAAGGAGATTCGGGCGACCACAGTCGCGGATTTTCCAATTGCAACCGTTCTTTGACAGCAAATGTCCCTTCCGCATCCAACCTGATATTGCGCAAGGACTGGACCACGGATTTTCCATCGGCATCCAGCACTTCGACATTCAACTTCAAAGCAGCACGCTGTACATCACGATTCACCAAAGTCCCGCGTACACTGATTTCTGCCTTCTCCTCACTCACGAAAGGCAAATCGACATAAACACCCGGAGAGGCGTAGTCGGTGAGGCTGATGTGTTGTTTCCCGACACTGATGAGCCATACATCCCGATAAATACCGCCAAAAATCGTGAAATCGCCAGATAAAGGAGGTATCTGATTGTTCTGATTATTGACGTGCACCATCAGTAAATTGGAGACATCGTTCCTTACTTTATCTGTAATATCTACAATAAAAGCAGAATAACCTCCCTTATGGGTCGTGAGTAACTCGCCGTTGAGATATACATCTGCCAGGGAGTTGACGGCATCGAATTTCAGATAAAGCTGCTTATCCCACATCTCTGCGGCTTCCAGCCGGAACTCTTTCTTATACCAGGAAGAAGCCCTGCGATAGTTACGGGTGGAATAGGCATCCGTATTCCAGGTATGTGGCAGATGTACCTGCTCCCAACCTTCCTCATGACATTGTACTTTCTGGAACCGATTGTCATTATACGCAACATAATACCAGCCGTCATTGAAACTCTGAACCACTCGCCCGGCATTGACAACCGGATACATGGCGGACAGACACAATATTAATAAAAATATTTTCTTCATGTTTTTCAATAGATTATATTATCTCACACAAGTCAGGCAAATACTACAAGAATATTGCAAAACGTTTGCAGTGAAAATGCAGACAATATGCAGCAACAATGCCATCTCAACGCAGTGGCTCGAATGCTGCATATTGCCGCCTTGGGAATCAGTTAGAGTAACTTGAACGCTGCTTTTTTTACGTCCCGGCAACTTCTGCCAATCATCACCTCAAAGTCACCCGGCTCGCATACAAAATCAAGATTGTAGTTGTAGAACTTCAGCAATTCGGGGGTAATCTTGAAAGATACTTTTTTAGATTCGCCGGCTTTCAGGAAAATCTTTTCAAAGCCTTTCAACTCTTTCACCGGACGGGTTACACTTCCCACAAGGTCACGAATATAAAGTTGAACCACTTCTGCACCGTCTCTCTTGCCGGTATTGGTCACAGTCACGGTAGCAGTCAGTTCGCCCTTATCCGTCATGCTAGTCTTGTCCAAAGCCACGTCGCTATAAGAGAATGTTGTATAGCTCAAGCCGAAACCGAAGGGATAAAGCGGTTCATTGTCTATGTCTATATAGTTGCTGCGGAATTTCTGGAACCATGCACCGTCGGCAAGAGGGCGGCCCGTGTTCTTGTGGTTGTAGAACAAAGGAATCTGTCCCACGCTCTTCGGGAAAGTCGTAGTCAGCTTCCCACTCGGATTCACATCACCAAACAATACATCACCGATGGCAAAACCTGCCTCACTGCCCGCAAACCATACATTCAGAATGGCCGGCACATTTGCCTGCTCCCAGTTCAGTACCAGCGGACGACCGGTAAACAGCACCAGTACCACAGGTTTTCCCGTTTTCAATAATTCCTGTAACAGTATGCGTTGGGTGTCCGTCATTTCAAGATTCGTGCGACAACTGCTCTCTCCACTCATTTCCGAAGACTCACCGAGCGCAGCCACAATAACATCCGATTTGGCAGCCACGGCAAGAGCCTCGTCCAGTAACTCCTTGTCCGAACGATTGTCACGGTGTAAAGAACGTCCGAACATAGTGGCACGTTTCTCATATTCGGCATCACTCATCAAATTACAGCCTTTCGCAGTCAGTATTTCGGCTTTACCGCCTGCTACCGCCTTCAAACCTTCAGCCAAAGAAGTTGCATTCTTCAATACAGCAGCCACACTCCAAGTACCCGGCATATTACTGCGGCTGTCTGCCAACGGACCTACCACAGCAATAGTGCCTTTTTTGGCCAGCGGAAGTACATTACCCTCGTTCTTCAGCAACACCAAGCTCTCCGAAGCAATCTTACGCGCAACGGCACGATGCTCTTTGGTAAAGATTTGCTTCTTAGCACGCTTCACATCACAGTATTTATAAGGATTATCGAACAAGCCCAACTTGTACTTAGCTTCCAAAATACGGCGACAAGCCGCATTAATAGCTTCTTCTGTCACTTTTCCTTCTGTCAATGACTTCTTGAGCGTACCTACAAATGCATCGCTCACCATATCCATATCGACACCAGCATTCAGCGCCAACGCGGCAACAGTCTGCGTATCGCCCATGCCATGGTCGGTCATTTCTGTAATTCCGGTATAATCTGTCACTACAAAACCGTCAAACCCCCACTGCTTACGCAATACATCCGTCATCAACCACTTGTTTCCAGTAGCGGGAATGCCATCGACCTCATTGAAAGAGGCCATCGCACTTCCCACACCGGCATCAACCGCCGCTTGATAGGGCAACATGTATTCATTGAACATGCGCTGATGACTCATATCTACTGTATTATAGTCACGTCCTGCCTCACCGGCACCATACAAGGCAAAATGCTTTACACAAGCCATAATCTCATCATTACGGTTCATATCCTTTCCCTGATAACCACGTACCATGGCCTGCGCAATGGCTGCTCCCAGAAACGGGTCTTCACCGTTGCCCTCGGACACACGCCCCCAACGGGCATCACGGCAAATATCCACCATCGGACTGAATGTCCAGCAAATACCGTCAGCACTGGACTCAATGGCTGCAATACGTGCCGATTCTTCAACCGCCTTCATATCCCATGTACACGACAATCCCAAAGGAATGGGAAACACCGTTTCATATCCATGAATAACATCCATACCAAATAAGAGAGGAATACCCAAACGACTTTCTTCAACCGCCTGCTTCTGTACATCGCGGATACGTTCCACGCCTTTCAGATTGAAAAGCCCGCCCACTTCACCGGCACGAATACGTTTGGCCACATTACTACTTTTAGCCTGACCGGTCGTAATCTCACCGGTAACCGGCAGATTCAACTGACCTATTTTCTCTTCCAGGGTCATCTTCTTCATTAAATCGTCGATGAAACGATTCATATCGACCGGAGATTTCTGCGCATACGCACTAACAGCAGTAAACACCAACAAGACTAAAAATGATTGTAACTTGAAAAGTAAATGCTTCATGTCTTTCATGCTTTTAATTTATAGAAATATTATTTTGCTGCAAATAAAAGAAAAGCATGCGACAACCTCCACATCTCGCACTACAACAAAAGTACACCCATCACTAAGAAACAAAAGAGGAAGTACAATATTAATACTTCCCCCATTAATATTCCACTGTAAAACAGTTATTTAAAATTTATAAGGAAATCAGTCAGACTTTCTTCCGGAAGCAGATTGAATTTCTTGCGCAACCGGTATCTTGCAGCATCAACCCCACGCGTGGAAATGTTGAGCAACTTCGCTATCTCCTTTGTCGGCATATTCAAGCGAAGCAATGCACAAAAGCGCAAATCTCCTGAAGTCAAATCTGTATATTGAAGTTTCAGATTCCGGAAGAAATTTTCATGTATACGGTCAAAATTAGCTTGAAACATTATCCAGCTCTCTTCATCAGACACTATATTATTGTTAACCAAAGCGAGAAGCTTATCCAAATTCTTACGACTATGCTGTCCGGACAACTTTTGCTTCTGTATCTCCTCTTTCAATGAATTCAAAAACTCCTGATGAGCGATATTCATCATTACCACGCTGGACAATTCTTTGCTTTTAAAACGCAAATCGGCCTCAAGCTGTTCCTTTTCCAACTCGATAATCTTCTTCTCTTGCCGTTCAAGCTCTGCCTGATGGGCTACACGTTGCTGCTCAATCACACGATCCTTCTTTTTCTTCACAAAACGATAAACAATATATTGCAGCAAGGCCAGCAGGCACAACCCTATCAGAATGTAGCTTCCCACAGCCCAATAAGACAAATACCACGGAGACAAAATCTCAAAGGGAAACTCTACCGATGCCAAAACTCTACCAGTATCATATATCTCCGCCCGAAAAACATAACTTCCATAAGGAAGACGGGCATACTTTTTCTGCAAATTGCGTCCATCGGGTATCCACTGATCAGAATACCCTTCCAACCGGTATCTTACTTTATAAGTATAATCGTTATAAACCGGATAGCACAATGTAAAACTCACTGTATTAAACTCATGTTCGACCTTGACTCCCGACTGCACGACCAATGTTTTCCGTTTATCACTGAATTCCTCAGTAACCTGCATCTCTGAAATCCATAAAGAACGCCTAGTCTGAGATTTATATAACGAGGAACTATCTGTTTCAATACGGGCAATAGCATTATTCAAGCAAAGATAGGAATGATTATTTCTCTTGTCATAAACCACGCTTCCTCGTTCTTCCACAGCCAGACCGTCAAACAAAGAATATGGAATCCGAAGTTCGATATTGAAAGTATTTATCGCACACTTCACCAAATACACAGTCCTGTCGCCCACAAACCAATAGTAATCTCCGTTCGCATGACTCACAGTCTTGATTCCCTTCAATTCCATCAATTGTTCATTCATTGTTTCATAGGGAACAATCGAATCAGTCATATCTTCGTAAGTATAGAAATATTCCCCATTAGAAAAAACTACCCGACCATTGATTTTGAACAAAGTAAAACTCCCACCTTTCACTTCTCCCAAACTCTCATACTTCCGCACATCCTTTACCTGCTTCATATCCGAATCAATCCGAAAGCGATACAAACCATTCCTTAAATGTTTCGCCCAAATATTCCCTTGATGGTCCACTTCTATATGACGAATCATGTGACTGAACCCACGTAAGGACCGAGTAAAGCAATACTCTCCCGAAGCAGTCTCCGTATATAAATTCAGAAGCGCATAAGCTCCCTCCAACAAAAAAGATTGTTCCTTCAATTCAATTTTTTCCATACACATCCCTCCTTTTACATCAGATGCCAGCTTTGATTTCAGTCCTGATATAAGGAAAGTTCCCTTGTTGTGCCCGCAGAAAATCTGTTTTCCCCATTCATCGACGAACCACGCTTGTTCTTCCAAACCCGGAACTAATTCAGTCTTTCCATCCCTAAGCCAATAAAGTCCTTGATTAGAAGCAATATAAGCTTCATTTTCCCTTACCAAAACATCATATACCATGCCTATTTTACGAAATGGAGGTTCATAATAATAGATTAAAGAATTGTTGTGTATATAGGCAATACCTTCATCCAAAGCTGTCCATATATTGTTGTCATCATCACAATACAATCTCAAAACAGTATTGTTCTGTAGTTTATTATCCGTATTGACCTTCCAAATCAGCTTTCCCTTTTTATCCAACGCATATATGCCATCGGATATTGTGCCAACAACGTAGCAACTATCTTTGGTCATCACCGCACGATTAATGGTATGCTTCTTGAATATATCATCACATTCAGTTTCCCATTTTTCTACCCTCCCATCTCGATACAGGAAACCTCCCTGATTACGGGTAAACATTAAAACCGCATCATCATAAGGGAGCCCGGCCAGGACATCACTATCTCCAAATGCCTTTCTGGGAATAAGTTCTTTCATTTCCCTACCGGCAAAGACATAAAGTCCACCGTTTATTCTTTGAGAATAAAAAGTATTTCCAACCTGGAACAAATTCAGTGGAAGGTTCTTCATTCGAATACCTTCTACCGAATTTCCATTATAAAAAAAGAGAGAACCGAATGATTGAAATACAATTTCTCCTTGAACGCAAGCAATATCCCAGATTTCGTCATTATGAAACGCAAAATCTTTCACCTTATTTTTCAATGAATGATATTCAAGAGTGTCATAAGGAGTACGGACAAAATAACCGAATTCTTCGTAAGAGCCTACATAAATTCTTCCATCTTCACTGATATATATAGCACGCACAATTCCTTTTGTCGGTAATTCATACAGCCGCCAAGCACTTCCATCAAATTCCAACAGCCCACTGTTATTACCGAAATACATCACTCCTCTTTCGTCTTGAGCAATGGCCCAATTCTGAATACCGGCATTATAATCCGACACCGAATAGTTCCTCACTATAGGAGAAAAAGGTATGGGTGAAGCTTGCAGCAAACTACTGAAAACCAAAAACAAGAGAAACGTTATTGCAATTCTCATGAGTACTGTTTATAGGTATTTACCAGCAAAGATAAAGCTTTTTGCGTTTTCGTAAAAACAAAATCGCAGATTATCCTCTTTTATAGAAAGATAACCCGCGACAACTGATAACTCACTTTATTAATTTTCAGCCGTTTTCTGTTTTCCCAAAGGAATAGACCCCCCCAAGTAAGCATTGACATTCTTCGTATTCTTGCCAAAGAACATATAGTCTGTTCCCGCAAAGAAAGGACCCAGTTTCAGTGCCAGACCGAAGGTTTTACCGGCTCCTTGAAGTACGGAATAGCTGGCAGCTACATTGAAAGCATTCGTCGGACGGATGCAGGCAGAGAAAGTCAGCTCATTCAAAGTTTTCGGTTTGGCAAAACGACCGGTATACAAGGCACCCACTACCAGCCAATCATTCAGTAAGGCATATTCAGCGCCAAGAACCATTGTAGAAGTCAATCCACGGGTACAGCTCTTCTCAGAAGCCTCCTCTGTCTTGAGCTGCAACATGTCATAGTTAAGAATCTCGCCGCTGTTCACAATATTCATGAATTCCTGCTGCGAGGCCGGATCAAGAAGATCATAAGTCTGCTCCGCATTGGCTCGCGCTATACTGGTATTCGATTTAGACCATTTGATAAAGCCCAAATCAAGAACTGAAGCAGAAAGTGTCAATTTATCCAGTAACTTGTAAGATACTCCCAAATCAATAGCCCCACCATATCCGGCAAAACCAAAACTGCCAAAATCGATTTCATCGATATAATCACCATTCTCATTCTCGGGAAGTTCTAACAGCTTTGACGAGTTCTCCAAAGTTGCATCCACTTGAATGGAAGCTTTACTCGTCACTCCTGAAGAGCCGACAGAAGGAGTTTCCACATGAATCTGGTTGATGTTCAGCTTTAAGTTACCGATACCCAGCAGCATCTTCACTTTACCGCCCACAGCCAGCCGGTCTGTGATATTCCTTGCAAAGCCAAGGCCGACTTCCGCATAGGAATTTATCTCAAGCTTCTGTCCATTAATGGTTTCGTTAATACCCAAATAGTCAGAAATATTGTCACCAAACTCCCGGCTGCTCATGTTATTCATAAACTGGAACATGGTTTTCGGTATGGCGGCACCGATATCATTACGCATCCCCACATTGACTGACCAGAAGTTCTTTCCTTTATACCATCCGGCAGACAGAATGTCGGTACTCAAATTCACATTCAAGTTATTGGTAGCATCCAGTCGGTTCATAAAGTCATTGCTCATGAAATAGTCGCTATCATCACTGTTCTCAATAATGTCCATAATATCCCTATACCCCAGGGAACTGGAGTTGACGGTAGCATTCAACGAACCTATCACGGGAATATTCAGATAACCGCGTCCCGGCATCAAGGCCGGATTGAGCTGCATACGCTGGTTACTTCCTTCCATAAAGTAGGAAGTGCGCAGGAACTGGGCTTGTCCGGAAAGAGAGAAGCAAAGCAACAATACCACAGACAGCCATACTTTCAGAGAATTCAATTGTTTCATAACCTTGTCAATATTTTCATTATCACCTGCAAAAATATAAAACAAGTTAATACCCTACAAACAACTTAACCGAATAGTCGTGTATAAAAGGCTTATACAGAGACTATCCGGTATAAATTAAGGAGCAAATAAAAGAATCCTCTTAAGAGTGTCCTTATACTATTTCATCATAAACATGTTCATTTGCTCTCGTAGCGGTACTCAGAAAAACCGGGGCTGTCTCCTTTCTTTGTTGCAGAGACATTGACGTCACTGCCGGAGCAGTCAACATTTCCTTGTATTTTTCCGGAGCAGTGAGTATCTTTACAGCCTCTTTCAAATCATCATCATCTTTCAACTGCTGGATAATGCTTCCACGCTGGAAATAATAACGCTTGATGATTTCTACCGCAATCATGCTCTTGATGTCCTTGGAGAAATGGTCAAGGTCACGGTCCAGATTATGCGACAATTTTTTCTCCAACGCTTCAAACTCTTTCGAAGCATCAGTCAGATAGCCCTCAAATTCGGCCATCTCCTTCAGGTTCTTCAGCATCTTCTCTGTCTGCTGGTCGTATTTGAAGTCCGCCTTTTTCACCATCGCCTTGAAGTCCGCATAATCGGCATCTGTAATTTCAAACTTCTCTGCTGAAGGAATGGTAGGATGTTTCAAGCAATAGTCCGTAGCATAATTGAAAATAAGATTGTCATTGACAAGATAGAACAGAATGTTGGGCAGCTTCTCCTGCTTCACCGCAATGTCCGGAGTCACGCCTCCACCATCACGCACTTCACGTCCGGCAGCCGTATGGAACACGGTAGTAAGGCTGTCTGGAATACGTCCCACACTGCCGTCCTCATTCCGGTGCTTGTAGTCGATAGCCTGCACACAACGGCCGCTGGGAATATAATATTTGGAAGTCGTCAGCTTCATGGTACCACCGTATGGCAACGGACGGGTGGTCTGCACCAATCCCTTACCGAAAGTACGGTTACCGATAATGACCGCACGGTCAAGGTCCTGCAAAGAGCCTGCAAGGATTTCTGACGAAGAAGCCGTTCCGCCATTGACCAGAACAGCCAAAGGAATTTCCAAATCCAACGGCTCACGCAATGTCTTGTAGGTATTGCTGGCTTGCTTAATCTTACCCATTGTCGTCACAAGTGTTTTTCCGCGAGGCAGAAAGAAGTTGGCTATCTCTATAGATTCATCCAGCAAGCCGCCTCCATTGTTCCGCAAGTCAATCACCAACGAAGTCATCCCCCGTTTCTTCAAGTCCAGAAAAGCCTGCTTGAACTCCTTGGAAGGATTCCCCGAGAAGGTGCTGAGATTGATATAACCTATATTATTATCCAGCACTGTATAATAAGGTATGAACGGCAATTGGATGGAACGGCGCACAATGTCGAAATCCAACGGTTTCTCTGTACCGGGACGTTGCACTTTCAGCTTGAAGCTGGTACCCACTTGTCCGCGAAGCATCTCGCTGACTTCTTGGTTGTTCTTTCCGGCAAGGTCCTTTCCGTCAATCTCCATCAAAATATCTCCGGCTTTCAAGCCTACATCGGCAGCAGGCATATTCTCATATGGCTCAGATATCATGGAACGTTTTAGTTTCGGATTCCAAGTAATCACAGAACCTATACCACCATAGGAATTCTTCAGCATCTGCTCCAATTCGCTTTGGTCATCTTCCGGATAATACTCCGTGTAGGGATCCAGCGAGTAGAGCATGGCATCAATGCCTTCACGGATAGTCTTGTTCGGATCAATCGTATCCACGTAGAACATATCCAACTCTTTCACAATGGAATTGAATATATCCAGATTCTTTGCTATTTGGAAACTACGGCTATCACCACTCTTAAACCCCCAAAAACAAAAGGCTCCTGCTACAATCAGCAAGGTAATCATCCAGCGTATCTTTAAAATTCTTTTCATAATATGTCTATGTGATAATATGCTAATTAATTAATAAAATTTCTTCCTTGATTTTTTCCCATTGTGCTACCTGAAGCTCCGTACCCACCACTTGTATCACATCTTTGGAGAGAAGGGAGCCTATCTTGCCACATTTCTCCAGCGAGTAACCACACGTCAGTCCATACAAGAAACCCGCCGCAAAATAGTCACCCGCTCCTGTAGTGTCCACCACTTTCTCTACCGGAGCCGCTTGTACCTGCACCATCTCTGTACCTTTACGAATCAGAGAACCATGGGCACCCACCTTTACAATGGCTATGCTACACATTTTGGCAATGATATCCAATGCTTCCTCCGGTTCCTTACCCGTAAAAGCCTTTGCCTCTTCCTCATTGGCAAAAACAATATCCACATATTTGTTGACCAACAGAGAGAAAAATTCAAGGTCTCCTTCTACTATATTGTAGCTCGCCATGTCCAAACATACTTGTAAGCCGGCCTCTTTAGCCAGCTCAATGGCACGGAGAATCATATCATGGTCTTGCACCAGATACCCCTCTATAAATAGGTAAGCATATCCTTTGAACATATCCAGCGAAAGATCTTCCGCCTTCAATGTAGAAGCCGCCCCCAAATAAGTGCCGAAAGTGCGCTCTCCATCAGGAGAAATGAAAGTAGAGGCTACACCGGACGGAAGGGTAGTGGAAAGCAATAAATCCGCCTCTGTCCCATGCTCCAGCAGACTATCCCGGAAAAAGTTACCATAAAAGTCATTGCTTACTTTTCCGATGAATCCCGTACCCGCACCAAGGCATGCCATTGCCCGAATTGCGTTTCCGGCAGAACCTCCGTTAGCCAGATGCGTCTCCATCCGGCTGAAATACTCACTAATTTTCAAGAACTTATCTTCATCAATCAGAGTCATACTTCCTTTCGGGAGCTGCATCTCCGTCAAAATATTATCATCCTCAATGATTGCCAGTGCATCAACCAAAGCATTGCCCAACCCAATTATTTTATCCATCTTCGATATTTTTTTTGCAAAGATATTGCATATTTCAAAATA
>UMHJ01012980.1_pt1 | contig 14387 bp, 22 predicted proteins | sample 1965511 | NCBI WGS metagenome assembly UMHJ01 (sample SAMEA4836096, study PRJEB28245) | human gut metagenome | biome: gut microbiome; material: fecal sample | place: Denmark | collected 2008
TGTATGTTGCCGGAGATTGGCAGAAGAGAAATAAGTATACGGACAACTCCGCGGTAGATGCACTGGACAAGGCCTTAACACAGCTTGAAATTTTTAACAGACTCACCAATAACGGCGCTGCACAGGGCATTTTCTTGAAAGATGGAAAACTGTACCTCAATTTCTCGTACGCACAAGGCGGAACCTTAAAACTTGGCGGAGTCAACAACGGCAACGGTCAAGCGGAAGTGTATGATTCCAGTGGAAATAAGATCGGAAGCTGGAACAAAGACGGTTTTAATTTGCAGAAAGGTTCCATATATGGTACGCAGATCCACCTTGAGTCACAAAATGACTATATACAAGGCACGGTCAACGGAAATGAAGCTGTCAAAATCTCCACAGGCGGCGTAAAAGTTAACAGTACGGCTAACTGGGGACTTGGCGTTACTCGGAAAGAATATATTTTTGAAATGAATCCGTACTTATTCCCTGGCGTTCGATTGCTTGATCGATCAACGGGAGCTGGAATTGGCAGCACGTGGACAAGCGGACACTTCGGAATGTGTTACACGGACGATCTTTCAGGATATTCCTCTGTCACTGATTCGCTCTCGAATTATGGTGTATACATGAAAGCCGGAAAAGAGGATGCAAACGGCGGCTTTTATGCAATAGGAAATGGACTTGTAAAAGGTTCACATGTAACCGCAGAGGGAATCTACACTTCTGGAACCAAAAATAGAATTGTAGATACCGAAAACTACGGTCAGCGTCTCCAGTATTGCTATGAGATGCCAAGCCCGTTCTTCGGAGACATCGGAAAAGCGGAAACGGACGAAAACGGCCTGTGCTACGTTCAGATTGACGATATTTTCGGCGAAACAGTGCTGAGAAATGACAAGTATAACGTGTTCTTGCAGAAAGAGGGATGCGGCGACCTGTGGATCGAGGAAAAAACGGCAGACTACTTTTTGGTCAAAGGAACACCAAATCTTAGCTTTTCATGGGAACTGAAAGCTAAACAGGCAGATTACACGCTAGAAAGACTGGAAAAGAACGAAACTCCATATGAAAAAGAGCCGGAATTGGACTACAGCGAAATCGGCTATCAGACGTATATTGATTATGTAGAATCGAAAATTATAGCATGAAAGGAGAAACAATGAAAGTCTTAACAAGTTTTACGAAATTAGTAACCGGCGAGGGCATCCGGATCGCTTACACCTATTCAGAGGTGGACGATTCCGGCGACCTTATCAGTCAGAATAACCGCGGCAATTTTGTCGCGGTTAACCCGGATTTGAAAAAGCATATCGCCGCAATTGATGAATATATTGAAAATAATCAGCTCAATAAGGAGGAAAACTAATATGGCAAAATTCACAGATTACACCGAAAAAACAGAACCGGTAGACACTGACCTTGCTCTTATCTACGACACCCCAGCCAAAGTGAATAAAAAGTTTACTTTCGGAAATCTGTGGAAATGGATTGCTAAGAAAATCGTGTCTGAGGGTATCTCTCAGCTCGATACGACTAATAAGACAATCCCGGGCGCCATTAACGAATTAAATAGTAAGACAATAACATATAAGGACATTGACATTGACATATCCACATTAACCATGCAGCAAAATTTTGGTGGTTATTATACCAATATTCCTATAATAGATTATCTGAAAGCAGATAAATTGATTTATTCTATTTTTATTATAAAATGGGAACGCATATCAACGTATACTGCTGTATGTTTAGATACATCTGCGACAAAAATTACTATATATCAAGCAACAAATAGCAAACAAGGTATATTAAAAATTCGTATCGTATATAAGAACTGAATGCGGATTTAATTTATTAAAAATCTTGCTTAAATCTTGCTTTTTTGAAAAAAGACTTCCTATTTTCAAACAACGTGGTATAATGTAAGCACAACAAAAAAAGGAACCGGGCTATCCGACCAAAGACACACCCGGTTCCAAACTGCACCACAAAGGGTACGTGTATTATTATATCACAATACCCTCCCTTTGTGAACCACAAAAGGAGGTTTTTTTATGGCAGATTTTGCGACCGAGTTTATTACAAAGTTGAACGGCAAGCTCACACCTGAGCAGATGAAAGTTGTGCTTAACGAATTGGAGATCTTTTCGGACGATTACAACATTGAAAAGAAGTGCAGGGATGTAGCGGTTCCGGATGATCTCTTACCAGCGTGCTATAAGGTCTACATGGTATCGAAAAAGATTGAGGGCATGAGTCCGCAGTCGCTTATAACTTACAAATGTTATCTTGAACAGTTTTTGTACGCCGTCGGCAAGCCAGTTGAGAAAATCACGGCAAACGATATCCGCTTATATTTGTACGGGCTGGTTGGGAAGAACTCGGATCATACCATTGACACTAAGCGCATCGTTATCAATACGTTTCTTGACTGGTGTTGTCTGGAATATTACATTCCGGAGAACCCATGTGCGAAAATCCACGCCATTAAGTACGAGGAGAAGCCGCGAGAGCCACTTGATGGCATCGAGATGGAAATGGTACGGGATGCGTGCGTTGATCTTCGAGAAAGAGCAATGATCGAGTTTTTCTACAGTACCGGATGCCGTGTTTCGGAAATGGCGATCCTCAAAAAAGAAGATATTGATTTCTCCACGAAAGAAGTCAGATTATTCGGAAAAGGCCGCAAACACCGAGTCTCTTATCTTAACGCCCGCGCAGAATACACTCTGCAGAAGTATTGGGCTACCAGAAAAGACGATACAGATGCCGTTTTCTGTACAATACGTAAGCCTTACCATGCTCTGCAAAAGCAAGCTGTAGAGCAGGTCATCCACAACATCGGCGTGCGATCCGGCATCGGGAGACCGCTATTTCCTCATCTGATCCGGCACACCACAGCTACAAATGCGATAGACCACGGCATGGACGTGACAGATCTGCAGAAACTCCTCGGTCATACGCGGATCAGTACCACGATGATCTACGCAAAAGTAACGCAGGAAAACGTAAGATACAGCCATCACCGATACGTAGTCTAACAAGCCTACAAAGAGCCGTGAGAAAAAGAGTACAATGTTCCTAAGAAACGAAATTTCGGGAAAAGGAGCATCGACAAATGAGAATTGACAGATCATTAATCAGTAACACGAACACTTACAGTGAGAACGATCCTAAATGTATTGTAGTCCACAACACGGATAACTTCGCCGCCGGAGCAGACGCGCTGGCACACGCACGAGCGCAGTATAACGGCAATTTTCAGAATATGTCCGCCCATTATTACGTGGATGATGGTGACACCGCCTATCAGGCGGCACCGCACAGCCGTGGGTGTTGGCACGTCGGGGTTAATTACGGCGGTAATAACCTGTTTGGACGCTACGGCAACCGTAGCAGCATCGGCGTTGAGATGTGCGTGCAGGCGGGATATAATTACGAAAAAGCGTTTCAGAACACGGTAGCGGTCGTCAAAGAGATCATGCGGGAGACTGGTATTCCGGCAAGTCGCGTATACCGCCACTACGATATCTGTAGCAAGCACTGCCCGAGCCAGATCATCGAGAGAGGGGATTGGGAGCGGTTTATGAGCTTGATCAGTGGTGCGGCATCGGCCGAACAACCAGAAAGTGGAAAATATGAGCCGGGTATCTACAAGGTTAATACCGACCTTAATATTAGAGAGCAGCCGAACGCAGACAGCCGTATCGTTGGAATGATCACGGATCAGGGCAGCTATACGGTAACAGAGATCCAAAATACAAGCTGGGGACGGCTGTTATCCGGCGCTGGCTGGATCAACTGCCATTCAAAATTCTGCACGTATGGCGGAGCGGCCAAAGAATCCACCTCAAAAGCGATCACAGTCGATGGTGTGTGGGGTCATGAGCTGACCAAACGCTTGCAGGAGATTTTTAAGACTGGAGTAGACGGCGTGATCAGCGATCAGCCAACAGCCAATAAAGAATACTGCGCTGGCATCGCGGCGGCCGAATGGTCTGATAAACTGTCCGGCGGCTCCGATCTGATCAAGGCCATGCAGAGATGGGCAGGAGTAACCGCGGACGGCTACATCGGACCGCAGACCATCCGCGCGCTCCAGAAAAAGCTCGTCACACCGGTAGACGGCGTGATCAGCTACCCGTCTGCGATGGTCAAGGCTTTACAGGAGTGGTGTAACCGCCAGTAAAAAAATATAAAAGACAGCAAAAGGCGTGGGGATTTCCCTACGCCTTTTTTTATTGCAAAAAAACTGCAAAAAGTTTAAATAACCTATTGACGTATACGCCAATGTGTGGTATATTATAATCAGCAACAGGGAGATAACCAATAAGGAGGAAATAAAAAAGAATGAAAATAAAAGAAATCCGGAACGCCTCCGGCTTAACACAGGAGGCGTTCGCAAGAAAATACAACATCCCGAAGAGGACTCTTGAGGGATGGGAGGCGGGAAAAAGAAACCCGCCGGGGTATGTGCTTGAACTGCTTGAGAGAGTAGTAAAAGAGGATACCGAAAAAACAGAAAAGGAGAAAACAGAAATGTATTACAATACGATAATTTTAAAACATGGTGTAGGAAGCTACACAAAGAAACAATTTGATAATTTCGTCGAAGGAGATTGTGTTTGCGGTGAAAACGCAAATCCGGAAGAGCTGAAACGCTGGACGGGCGACCAGTACGGCTTGGCAAAAGCCGAGCTTACTAAATATAGATGCTCGTACCGCAAGTCCGGTGGATACGTATTCGCCGACGAATACGCGCTCGAATACTGCAACACAGACGAGGACGGGGAATTTCTTGATGGATCAGACCTCGATATCGCGGAAAAAGAAGCTTAAATATATTTGCAAGATCTTAATTATATTGCATCAGACGCGAGTCTGTGAGTTGAAAAACATTATTGAATAAGTGCCATAAGGTAGAAAAATAAAAAAATTAAAATAATCTATTGACGTATACGTCAATGAGTGGTATAATATAATCAAAGTTAAGGAACAGCAAATAAACAAAGAAAGGCGGAAACAATAATGACAAAATACGGAGAAGAGTACAGATTAAATGAAGAGGAAATGGAGAATATTGCGAGCTATATGAACGACGAAATCAGAGAAGACCTTCATTTCAAAATGGCTCCTTGCGAGCCGGAAGAATTTCTGAAGGCTTACGTAGAAAGAGATCCAGATTTCGAAGAACTTCTTAGAAGTGAATTTTCAATTGAGATGTAAGGAGAGAAAAAGATGTACTGGAAAGAAATCTTACAGGCTTACGAAGACATGGGAGTAGAAGATATTATCCCAATCGCGCACACGCGAGTTAAGCCGAATATAAAAGTATTGCTGGATGAAAGCGGAAATTTCGTCGGTGCAATGTTGAATCAAGATCGTTTTACGATTCCGTGCACGATTGAATCGGAGTCAAGAACGAGCGGATGCGCACCGCATCCGATTCACGATAATATGCAATATTTATGCAATGAGTACGATGACCAAAAATGCAAAGAAAAACACGAAAGCTATATGAAACAGCTTAAGGAGTACATTGAGGAGGTAGACGACGAGCTGGCAAAATCGGTATACCGTTTTCTTGAAAAAGGACTTCTTCGAGATTGTATTAAAGATCTTTTAAAAAAAGTGAACCTGCCAGAGGAAAAGGTTGTGGTTTGCTTTGCAATGGTAAGTAGGGAAGCCTTGACAAGAGTTTCTGAGTCGGAAGAAAAATATAAAGCGTATTGCTTGCACGCATTGCAGTCGGGAGACGGGCAAGATTTCCAGTGGCGCGACTATTACCTGAAAACGCTGGAACCAAACGGCGTGTGCAGCATAACAGGAAAACCGGATTTCATCCCGCCAACTTATCCGAAGGGAATAAGAAATTCGCGAGACTCAGCAAAATTATTTGTCGGCGGATCAACAAATAAAATAAAAGAGAACTTAGACGGAATGCCGACGATCAATCCGGGATATGTGATCACGCAAAAGATCGCCCACACGCTACAGTGCCTAAATTATGAGGGAGCACACTGGGGCTATCAAGTGGTTCGGGACAACAAGGGAATAACAAACGAAACTGTAAGAAAAATTGAAAACGAGCTTGAAATGACAGAGGAAGAAAAGAAAAGATTCGAGAAAAGAATAGAAAAAAGTTTTCACAAGATGGCCAAAAATAAAGAGTGGATGGCGAAGAAAGACGGGGAAGAAAGTTATGACGATTAAAGAGATAAGAGAACGCTCCGGACTTTCACAAGGAGCTTTCTGCAAACGGTATGGGATCCCGAAAGGGACCTTGTGTCACTGGGAGAGTGGAGAAAGAAAGCCGCCGTCGTATGTGCTGAATTTGTTGTAAAGAGTTGTTGAACAAGATAAAATAAGAGGGGAGAAACTATATGAATTTAAAAGATGAAAAAATTTTATCGGCGTGGGAAGAAAAACAATCAATAACAGGTGTGCATAAAATTACTGGGTATAATTGGCAACAAATAGCAAAGGTATTATCTACGTATGGAATTGTTGCAAATGATACTCATGAAATTATTTTGAATTTGTATGATCGAGGAAAAAATGCAAAAGAAATTTCTAAAATAACTGGTTATGCAGAAACGACAGTTCATGCCTATTTACCGAGGGTAAGACCTGCATATAATGAAAACATTTCTGAAAACGCAAAACGGATAAAGAAATATAGACAAAACAAATAATATACGTACAAAAGACCGTGTCAAAAATTGACGCGGTTTTTTATTTGACAGGATAGACACAATGTGCTAAGATCTGAATGTGTCATTTTTGTGTCATGGGCTTTCGCAAAAATGGCGTATTTTCGGGCATCTTAGGCGGTAAGGAAACTTGACTTTTAATCAAGTTGTCCGGGGTTCGAATCCCCGATGCTTCACTAATTGAAAAGGCTGGAAACCCTAGTAAAATCAAGGGTTTTCAGCCTTTTTACGTTGTCGGAATGAAATTATCGGAAAATCAAAGTAAGGTATTGTAGAGGAATGTAAAGGAATGTAGATGTGTCATTTTCGTGTCACATGGAAAGAGCAGCTTCTACCGCTCCGGCGGTATCCTCTTTTTCCAGCATGATATGATTGTAAATCCTCAAAACCATTGCTTCGTCATCCCCCAGGAGAGACGCTATATTCTTGATTGAGATACGCGGGATCTGGTAGCAGAGCGATGTACAATAGTTGTGGCGGAAAATATGGGCTGTGAGTCCGCAGACGGGCTTTTCAGCGACTCTATTCATTTCCTTTATGATTCTTTCCCACTTCCGGCGGTAAGAGGATTTAGACACCATTTTGCCGTCCTGCATGGAAAACAGAAGCGTTCCTTTCATGCAAAACCGCACGTAGCTTTCAAGTGACGTATAGAGCTGCTGCGGAATTGGAACCTGCCGGAATCCGTTCTTCGATTTCGGTTCTTTGATGCTCGGCTTTCCGGCATCATCAAATTCAACTGCTTTGTTCACATTGATGATCTTTTCGGAAAAATCAATATCAAACCGAGTAAGGGCGAGCACTTCTCCACATCTTAATCCGGTACAGTACAAGATATCCACAAAGATTCGATCAGATGGGGATAATTCAGCGTCTTGCATCGCCTTTTTCTCGTTTATGGTCAGTGGCCGCTTTTCATCTGCCTTGTAGTCGATTGGCTTCATCACGTCCTTGAGATCTTCGAGCAAGTTGGCTGGATACAGGCGGTCATGCACCGCAGCTTTCATGATCTGCGAGAACGTGAGTTGTAACTGCTGCTGAATGCGTTTCTTTCCGGCCGCGTCGTTAAGGACTGTCTGGTAGTGGATCGGCAGGACATCGCAGAGCCGCACGCCGTCCATCTGCCGCAGATGCTTTTCGATGATGTTCCGGTACATCCGCTTCGTGTTGTTCGCCGCTTCGGCTTTGTAGACTGTCAGCCACCGCCCGGCGTAGTCCAGGAACAGGATGTTCTTGTCTCGGACGGTTTCGAGGTTCTTAATCTTGTCGTTGTAGGCTGCCACCTTTGTTTCCAGATCCTTACTGCTTTTCTTCGATCGGATCGTGATGTAGTGCTTTTTTCCATCAACATAACTTCCATCCCACACACGGGCTTGAAAATACCCGTTCTTTTGCTTTGTATATTTCGCCTTTGCCATCTATAGGCTCCTTTCGTTTAGTGGCTGGAAAAGCCACAGAGACGGCGCAAAATGGGTGCAAAAAAGCGGCCGCAAACAGACGGGAAAAAATAGTCGAAAAAAATCGAAAATTTTCCCGTTCCACTTGCGAAGCCGCCGGAAGTGTGATAACATAATCATGTTCATTAGATTATTCCTTCCGGGGAGTAACCTCTTATGAAAGGCCTAACAGATTGCGCCACAGTCTGTTAGGCCATTTTTTATTATCTATACATAATACGGATTCGGTTTTCCTAGAATCGTAAACAGGTCGATAATCCAGCCGATTCCAAAAATCCCCAGGGTACAGAGGTACAGGATACCCATTCCGAATTTTCCTTCGTAGAATTTGTGTCCGCATAAAGTAAAAAGGCACAGGAAGAAAGCAACCCATTTATTTTTTGGTTTTCCTGTGACGTATACTCCTTGGCTTGCACTCGCCGCTGCCGCTGCTGATGAAGAAGCAGAAGAGGATGCGCTGCTACTGTTGTTGTTATTAATAATAACGTTCTTCTGATCTGTTTTAAGATCCTCAACCTGCTTTCCACACTTCGGACACACGACACAATCCGCGTCAATAACCTGTCCGCAATGTTTGCAATATTTTGTCTCTGCCATATTGATTCCCCCTATCTGCGCAGAACCGTGATAACCACGCCAAATATAACCCATTCCCTCATCTCGTCCGGGTTGTTGTGATCTATGGTTATGATATCCCCATACCCGTTTATCGGCTCCATTCTGCACGGTTCCGACTGGATAAATTTACGGATGTACGCCCGCCCGTTCTTTTTATTGACCAGGACGCATGTATCACCGTCCCTGGGCGGCCGCTTCGAGATTCCGATGATGTCGCCCTTGATATATACGGGATGTAAGTGGTTCGATGTTATCCGGATGCCACAGTGCAGCCGCTCTCCGTATTTCTTGATATATTCCGGGCAATACACATGCTCTTCATGTGCGGAATCCAGAACCATCCCATCTTCCATGTTTCCTGTCAGAAGCAGGACATCCAACATGTTCGCAGGGTCTTCTTCTTTGGCTTTCATCTCAAGCTCGAATTCTATTTTGGCGGTTATGTAGGCTTTCTGCCGATCTGTTAATTTGCGGAATTTATTCAGCACTTCAATCTCGATACTGCGTTGCCCGAACATCTCGTATAAGAATCTTCCTGTCAGCTCATAGAGTTTCGGCGCAAGCATGATACTGAACGTGTCCACGCGGCGGGAAATGATGTTCCGGTAAGAAGATGCCGAAATCCCCAGCTTTTTCGCGAAATCACATTGAGTATACCCGAGCTTTATGCGCTCTTTTTCCAGATTTTCCGCAAACGTGTCTAACATCTCTTTCTTTGTAGTCACCTTAAATTCCCCCTTTGTATCAAGATTCTGACGAAAATTATCAAGCAAAAGAGCAAGCACACATGAAATTACGTCAACATCTTGTGCGGTATCCGGTGTAATATAAGTATAAAGATGTTATACAGAAAATTTTATCATATTTTTAAAAACTGTCAATAAGGGGGGAGAAAAAAGTTGAAAAATTAGAGATTCTGTATATCGAAATAGGCAGATACGTGGCGCACGGTTGACATTATCGAACAAATGTTCTATAATCGTGGTATCACTATTTTGATTGGCACTGTCAGGGAGGTACATAATCATGAGAGATGAACAACCGGAAGACAAAAAGAAAGAAATAAAACGGATGGTAGACGAAATTTACAATCCAGCGTACATTGATATGATTTATGGCTTTGTAAAAAGATTATACGCGGAAAATAAGAAGCAGGGGAACTGACCCCTGCTTCTTTTATTTCGAAAAACGATCCATGAACTTCCAAAAAAGTTCCTTGTCTTCTTTTGACAGATGATAATATTTCATAATTGCTTCTTTGGCTTTCAAGTCTTCAATTCCGATTTCAGCACATATAGTTCCGAAGTCTACATCAACATCACGAAACATTTCACCTTCTCCATCGCGGAGCCATTCTTCCCGCACATTATATTTCTCACAAATTAATTTAATGACGGCATCAGAAGGGGTTCGCCTTCCCATCTCATAACTTGAGACGTTCGAAAACGATATCCCAAGATCGTTTGCGAATTTTTGCTGGCTACCTATGTTTAAGGCTTTACGCAGCATTTTCAATCTTTCATGCAACATTTTCACCTCCTGTCTAATGATAGTTTACACCAGAATGAGCAAAATATCAATAGAAAAAATCGTACAAAGTACGAAAAAACATGTTGACAAAGTATGTACATGGTGCTATATTGAGAATGTACAAAGTACAAAGGAGGTGAGTACATGGTAGCAGAAAAAGATAAAGAAGAGTGCAAGAAATTTGCAGATATTTTCATGTCACTGCCAGAAGACAGTAAGAACATGGTTATCATCTATCTTTCGGCACTTCGCGATAGAGAAGAAGCCGATAAAGCCCGGTTACAGAAAACATAAGGAGCGGAAAAGAAGTGAATAGAGATGTAGAAGATCCATGCTTCGATGAATCCGGCGAGTACGAATTTGACGAAGACGACCTGCGGCGTATCGAAGCATGGGAGAAAATCGTTAAGTGTACGAGAAGGGCGCACATTGGCTCACTGGTTATGCTTGCGGCATCACTCGTATCACTGGTTGTTCAGATCATCAATCTTTTTTAGTTTCTCTACAGTGTCATCAAGGTGACGAATGGAACGGGAAATGCTTTCGAGCTGAGTGACTATACCGAGTTTAGGTTTTTTGGTTTCGTCAAGTTGCTCTTGAGCAATTCGGTTTGCAACGTTGGTTTGACGCGCCGCGAATATGGCGCTTGTGACACTGACAGCAACTGATACAAGATTGATAACATTCGAAATATTCAATTATTTCACCTCCTCATAAAGAGGATAACACACGAAAGGTGTAAAGACTATGGGAATCTTGAAAACGTTACTTTCGTTACCACATCTGGCGGACGATCTGGAAAGTGAAGAGTATGCAAGTGCAAAACTGTTCGGAAAAATCGCAGATCTGGAAAAGAAAATCGAAAAACTGGAAGCCGGAGAGCCGCGGCCGATCACAAAAGAAGAACTTGAGAAAGTCGCTGCGGCAGATGAACTTTACCGACGCATCAGGCACTGGAACGAGAAATATTAAACAGCAAAACGCAACTAGGAACATTGCAATTTGCTAAGTAACGTTATCATAACGTTACGCTAACAGAGGTGTAGCGTCACAGTAACGCCCCTAGAATAAGAATAAGAATAAGAAAAAGATATAAAAACATATATTGAGCATCGCAAGCGCTGCTCGGTAAGCAAAATAGCTTTTTCTTGACCACAGAAAGAAGGTGGAAGCATGAACGAGTTGAAAGGATTCTACTCAGACCAGTTCGGAGCGATCCGGGCGGTGAATATTGACGGCGAACCGTGGTTCAATGCTACCGACATCACAACCGCATTGGGTTACAGAAACTCGCGGGATGCGATTGCAAAGCACGTAGCGAGAGAAGATGCACGGCTTTTCCTAAAGTCGCAAATCGCGACATTAGAGGATTTCCCAAACAGAGGGCTTACATTCATCAACGAGTCCGGGCTGTATGCGCTGATCTTCGGTAGCAAGCTGGAGAACGCAAAACAATTCAAACGCTGGGTGACAGCCGAGGTTCTCCCAGCGATCCGGAAAACCGGCGGGTATCAGCAGACAGCACCGCAGGGCAAGGAGTTACTGGCTCTGGCAGTCCTCGAAGCGCAGAAAACCATTGAGGAGCAGAACCGAGCCATTGATCGGATGCGTCCGAAAGAGATTTTCGCGGACGCAGTGAGCGCAAGCAAAACGTCAATCTTGATCGGCGACCTTGCAAAGCTGATTAAGCAGAACGGGGTTGACATCGGCGAGAAGCGGCTCTTCCAGTGGATGCGGGAAAACGGTTATCTGATCCGGAAGGACGGAGCCAGTTACAACATGCCGACACAGAAGAGCATGGATCTCGAGGTTATGGAGATCAAAGAGTCGACGATCACCCAGCCGAATGGGAGCGTTCGGATCAGCCGCACCCCGAAAGTGACGGGGAAAGGTCAGAAGTATTTCGTCAACAAAATTCTCGCCGCGATGGAATAGCTGAGACGGCCACGCTAAGGAAAAGCGCAGCGGAGAATTGAAATGCGAGGGCAAGGCAAAACGTTGAGCAGAAGGGCTACGGAATAGCGATGCACCGACATGCGCTGGAAGGCAATAGCGGAGATACGGCTACGGCATGGCGCGGAACAGCAAATCGTGGCAAGGGCATAGAACAGCGGGACAACGGGCTGAATGGCTAGGGAAAGGAATAGCAGGTCGGGGCAGAGGATATGCACAGATGTGCAGTGCGACGGAATAGCACTGGAAGCCAGGATGAGCAACGGCATAACAAGGCAATTCATCGATTAGAGTGGACAAGCAAAGGAAATGAAGTGCGGCGGATTGATACGCAGGTGCGCAGCGAAGAGGGCAGAGCGCCGAAATCAAAAAATAAAAACGAAAAGGAGAAAGCAACATGCAGGAAATCAAAGTAAGATTAACATTCACCGAGGAAATTCTCGGAACAGCGGCGGCAGATAAGGAGATTCACAAGACCTATATTGCGTCTCTGGCACCGAACGCGCCGAGCAAGAAGGAAGAGGTCGAAGCAGTAGGCGTTGAGGAGACGATCGAGAAAGCAATGACCGTATTCCCGAGAAACAAAGATGGCGTGCCGATCTATTGGGACTACCAGATCAAGGGATTTTTCAAAGATGCGGCCGGAATGCTGCGCAAAGTCCCGAACACGAAAAGCTCGAAAATTAAAGCTTACAAGAAAGAGATTGACGGTCTGATCTTCGTAAAAGAGCGTCAGATCCCAATTCATTTCGACGGGGAGATCGGAAACTGCGAGCGACCGCTGAGAGGACAGACACCGCAGGGCGAGCGCGTGGCGTTGGCAAACAGTGAGAGCATCCCGGCGGGGGCGTGGATCGAGTTCACCGTGCAGTGCTTGACGGATGGACTGGCGGGAGCCGTGACAGAGTGGCTTGATTACGGAGTGCTCAGAGGTCTTGGACAGTGGAGAAACTCAGGGAAAGGCCGCTTCCAGTGGGAACGAATCGAGTAAGGAGGAACATGGAAGAAACGACATGGGAGCAGGCGGAAGGATTCGCAGTCAGCGTGATACGAGAAGCCAGAATAAGAGCAAAATTCTGGTTCGGCGCTTGGCTGGTAACTTTCGTGGTGCTGATTACGGTTGTGGCGGCCGTGTTAGTGATGTAGTAAGGAGGTTCCCCGGATGGAAGAAATTACGAAAGCAGAAGCGGAAAAGATGCTCTTTATGTTTCTGGGACGAGAGGTAAGGATCAGAGAGAAAACAGAAGAAAACCGGATTCGATATCCGGCGAGGTATATGCGGAAATCGGAGCTGCTTAAGCTGAAAAACCCGTTATTGGGCGAAGCGGTACTTGAACGCGCCGAGAAATACGCACCGGCGGGGGTTGTGAGGAAAATCAACCCGATGAAGAAAAACAGCCCGCTTGTGTTCGACACAGTGGAGCTGGAGAAATGGAGGGCGAAGCATTGAAGAAAAAAATTGTAGCAGCAGAAGTGATTCTGTGGGTTACGGCACTCGTGGCCATCAGCAATATCAATTGGGGCGGGTTCTTCTGGTGCTTTTCGCTGATGATTCTCGGATATCTTGCTTTTCTGGCGGTTGACGCGGAGGAGAAGAGAAAGAAAACAGAAGCCGAAAAGGCGGAAAAGAAGAAAGACAGAGTGTTCCAGATGTGGTTGAGAATGTAAAAATGCCCTCCGGAGAGACGAAGGGCATCTGTAAAAAGACAACATCATCATAGCACATGAAAGGAGAAAAGGCAATGGGAATGAAAGGATTTAAAGGATTCGAGAAAGATTTTTCCTGCAGAGGGAAGCAGTACGAGGAAAACACGACGTATGAGGAGCACGGTGTGGGATGCTGCCATAAAGGCGTTATGCACTTCTGCGAGGACCCGTGGGAGGTTCTGAACCATTACGACCTCGTGGATGGCAACGGAAATTTTTCTGAATTTGCGGAAGTAGAAGCATTGGGGCAGGTATGGAATGACGGAGAAAAGCGGGCAACAAATAAAATTCATATCGGAGCTAAGCTTGGCTTTAAAGATTTTATTAAAGCATGCATTGATTTTACGATCGAGCGCACAAAATTTGACGGCTCGTCCGGTAACTACGCGCAGATCGGCTCGTCCGGTAACTCCGCGAAGATCGG
>UMHJ01008719.1_pt1 | contig 14161 bp, 12 predicted proteins | sample 1965511 | NCBI WGS metagenome assembly UMHJ01 (sample SAMEA4836096, study PRJEB28245) | human gut metagenome | biome: gut microbiome; material: fecal sample | place: Denmark | collected 2008
GCGTATCTTTCGACTGATATTTTTGGATGAAGTCCAGCGCCTCGGTGAAATATGCTTTGACCTCGCTGCGTTTCTTACCCTTGAAAAACTCCGGGCTGGCGGTCACCAGCGCCTCCACCACGCGCACGCTGTCGGAGCGTGTGCGGCAGCCTGCCGCAGCGATCTGCTTTTCAGCTTCGGCGCGGTACTTGCGCTCCGGCGTCACCAAATGGAAGTTCAGGTGGCTGCGGGCAGTGTCTACATCCGGGTTGCTGGCGTATTTCTCTTTTGCCCGTTCATTATGGGCTTCGATATGCCCGATTTCCGGGCCTTTGTACTTGGCAAAACGGAGAATGGCGTATTGTGCTTTCATCGGTTATCCCTCCGTTTCTGCCATACGATGTCATAGCCCAGCACATCGGCCAGTTCCACGACTTCTTTGTATCGGATGCTTTCCCGCTGCAGCTTGGCGGAAAGATTGGAAACGCTGTCGCTCCAATCGTATTCATCGGACAGCCTGTCCACCAGTTCCTGCATGGTAAAACCGGCGCGGACGATCTGTGCCTTTATCTCATTTCTGATGTTCATATCGTTCCTCCTGATTTTGGAAATGAAAACAGCAAAGCCGATGCGCTCTCAGGCAAACCGACTTTGCTGTGTGGTGAAATATGCTTTTGTGTCTGTATCTGCTCAGATTTGGCGGCGTGATGTCCTGTCCGCAGGTAGGCATATCGGACTTTACGGAACCGTGTGACACTTCTCAAAACCGTGCAGATGCACACTCTTTAGGAATGCCGGTGCTCGTTTTCGAGAAGCGCGGTTCCGCGAAATCTTTTCGTCCTGCAGAATAATTCTTTCCTGTTTTCATCTATCTTGAAAATACCCCCGCTTTTTCAGCTCCTGCAGATCAAAAACCACATCTTCTGTGGGTCGCTTTGCAAGGCAGCCGAGGGTATACATGTCGTAAGTGTCATCGATCAGAAGCAGCGTCATCAGCAGTTTCTGGCTTCCGGTCAGATTGCTTTCATAGATATGAAACAGCGGCAGTTCCTTGTAATATGGTTTCTTCATTGGATTCCCCTTTTTGTAATTGAAATTAAAATAATCCATCCCATCCGCCCATCTATCCCATAAGGGATGCTTGGGATGGATGGGATAGGGCTTTTCGTGTTTGATCTCATAAAATCGGCGGTGTCACCAGAGCTTCGATACCCCAGAAGCCGTTGACCCGCTTGCCAAGACGGCTCATGATGTGGTTGTCGTGCTCCAGGCCGAATTCGTCGGCGTGCTTTTTGAGCGTCATGCTCACCGTCCGTGCCGCCAGCGGCTTGTAGGTGTTGTCATTGCACCACATGGTATAGATGGCGTACAGATCCGCCGAAGTAATAGTGCTGTCAGCTTTCAGTCGGATATAGCCTTCCGAGTGCATGAACAGCAGTACATTGTCCGCCTCTCGCTTAGCCTCCACACGGTTGTCCCTGGTTCGGTCGCTTTCGGTGAACCGGTAGTTGTTTCCAATCAGCCTCCGCAGACCATCCAGACACCAGAGGAAGATCCCCTCGATTTCGGCACAGAGCTTGTCCGCAAGAAAAGGATCGTCCTCACGGTCAAGGGGCTTCTTTTTCACCGACAGAATCAGCTGCCTCCGGTAAAAGCCGTCTGAATGGTCGTATAAGGATTCCAGATCGCCATTGGAAAAGGCCAAAAACCGGACATACATCTGCCCCTGATAGCTCTGCTCGCCCTTTCGCTCCAAGTCCATGGGTATCTCGGCAGTGATCAGCGATTTGAGATAGTGGGTGGATTTCAGCGCCTCCATCTTCATGTCATCGTCTACCATGACCAGCTGATGCTCCAGATCGGCTCTGGCAAAGGGACTGCGCTCTACTTTGGCGATACTGCCATTTTTCAGATTATCGCCCAGCATCTTCTGCATCACCACACCGATGCGGCTCTTGCCCTCGCCGCCGTTGCCTTTGAGCAGCATCATGGTCTGCCCGCGGTTGGTGGGGATGAGGCAGTAGCCGAGATACTCCTGCAGGGTCAGAATGTCCTCATCCTCCAGAAGCTCCGACAAAAAATGCAGCCATGTTACAGGCTGCGGAGCATTGGGATCATATTTGACCGGCAGGCGGTTGCGGCAGAACTCCTTGTGATCGGTGAACTCACCGTTCAGAAACAGCGTGCCGTTGGCCACATGGAGCCGGTCTTCGTGTACCGGCAGGTTCGGTGCATAGGCTTCCAGTCTGAGTGTTTCCAAAAGGCTGGATGCCCGTTTTGCGAGACCGCAGTTGAGATAGGGGCGGAGCATTTCATAAATCTGCTTGCGGATGCCTTCTTCATCGGCAACACGTCCGTCCTTGGTGAAGAAACTTCCGCTCACGCACACCATGGGATTCTTCTGCAGAAAGTCCTCACAGAATCCAACCTCGTTTAAAAATTTGCCGTCATACCAAAACGGACCCTCGGTTGGGCAATCACTTTTGCTCATCGGCTTCCTCCTTGATTTCCTGCAGACGTTCCTGCAAGAGCGCGATTTTATTGTCTTTCATCATGTCGGCTACCAGTTTCGTTCGTTCCTTCGACGAACCGATGGTCAGCAGATCTACCATATATTGCGTACATTCGAGCATGTGACAGGCTTCCACATAATGCTCGTGCGGCTCTTCCTGGGGTGTCTGCGGTGCGTATTTCTTTTTCCAGTCCTGCAGGATGTGCAGATACTCCCGCAGCACCCGGAAGCAGAGTTTTTCGTTTTCCGCCTGCGTCTGATACGTCTTCAGTTTGGCCAGCACAGAGGGCCGCGCCTCCCGGATGCCGAAGTCGGCAGCCAGCTTCTGCGCCGCCTCCAACGCCGTGATGCCAAACAGCTTCGATGTGAACTCAATCACATCACCGTTGGCCTGACATCCGAAACAATGAAAATGGTCATCGTAGAACTTCATGCTCGGATGCCGGTCGTCATGGAATGGACAGCAGGCCATTCCGTTTCGGCTGACGCTCAGCCCGAAGTGTTCCGCCGCCATCCTCGGCGTGACCGTGGATTTGACGGCTTCAAAAATTGTCATAGGCATTTCTCCTTTCGATTTTTCAGACAAATTTTCTTTGTCATCTGAATATACGGAGAAAAAGTCTTAGACCGAAAAAATCAGGCAGTTGTGCAAGAAAACAAAAAAGCCCTCCCGAATTCTTGCAAAAATGCAAGTCGGAAGGGCGGAAATATAAAAGTGTGATATCAAAGATCAAAACATGCTATAATAATGTGAGATTGCTGCTTGGCAAACATGAAAATTCACCTTGTGAAGTGAAAATTCACCCCGATAGAGTGAAAGAACGGAATGGAATCAATAAAAATGTGATTCCTTTATCATAAAAACCAATATTTTTGTGATACCATTGCAATTTTGGCCCGAGGAGCGTATAATAATAGTGTGAAATCAAACGCGAAATATCCGAGAAAAGTGTGACGGAGGGATTCTATGGAGCGACTGATCCTGAAACGACTGCTGGAATGGAAAAACTCGCCTTACCGCAAGCCGCTGATCCTCAAAGGAGTGCGGCAGGTGGGCAAAACGTGGATTCTCAAGGAATTCGGCAGACGTTATTATGATAATACAGCCTACTTTAACTTCGATGAACACGAGGAGTATAAGCAGTTCTTTGAAACGACCAAGGACGTTGACCGGCTTCTGCAAAACCTGATGCTGGCCAGCGGACAGAAGATCACACCGGAAAAGACACTCATCATTTTTGACGAAGTACAGGACTGCCCGAAGGTCATCAACTCCATGAAATATTTCTGCGAGAATGCGCCGCAGTATCACATTGCCTGTGCCGGTTCGCTGCTGGGCATCGCGCTGGCAAAGCCGTCCTCTTTCCCGGTGGGCAAGGTCAACTTCATGCAGATCGATCCAATGACGTTTACGGAGTTTTTGCTGGCCAACGGTGATGAGAATCTTGCAAACTATCTGGATGCTTTGGATACGCTTGAACCGCTTCCGGATGCTTTTTTCAATCCGCTGTATGAGAAGCTCAAAATGTACTATGTCACGGGCGGAATGCCGGAATCTGTGCTCATGTGGACGCAGGCGCGCGACGTGGAGGCCATGCAGGAGGCTCTGTCCGGAATTATCGGCGCATATGAGCGCGACTTTGCCAAACATCCGAATGTCAGCGAATTCCCGAAAATCTCAATGATCTGGAAGTCTGTTCCGTCGCAGCTTGCCCGGGAAAATAAAAAGTTTATCTATAAGGTCGTCAAAGAGGGCGCGCGGGCGCGCGAGTATGAGGACGCGCTGCAATGGCTGGTGGATGCTCGGCTTGTCCACAAGGTATACCGCAGCACCGCGCCGGGACTCCCGATGTCGGCCTATGACGATCTGTCAGCGTTCAAAATCTATCTGGTGGATGTGGGATTGCTCCGCCGTCTGGCGCAGCTTGCACCGACTGCTTTTGGTGAGGGCAATCGTCTGTTTACCGAGTTCAAAGGAGCGTTGACTGAAAACTATGTGCTGCAAACACTCATCACACAATTTGAGGTGATGCCCCGTTATTGGAGCCAGAACAATCCTCCCTATGAGGTCGATTTCCTGATTCAGCGCGAGAATGATATTTTCCCAGTGGAGGTCAAGGCAGAAGCCAATACCACCAGCCGGAGTCTGCGAAAATTCAAGGAGCTGTTCCCGGGGCAGGTAAAGCTCCGCGTGCGCTTCTCCTTGGACAATCTGAAGCTGGATGATGATGTGCTGAATATTCCGCTGTTCATGGCAGATCAGGCAGACCGGCTGATCGGGCTGGCGTTGGAGAAGAAAGCGTAAAGGGGAGTATACTATGGCCATCAGTAAAAAGCTTGAGATTATATATCACAATGGTCAGCCGGATGGGATTCGCTCCATCCGCCGTCACCTGTCAACAATGACTACCTATGAGTGGCTTGGTGCTGATTCTATTAAAGATAATCTGTCTACGATGAAGCCAAAGTTAGAAGCGTTTATGCATGGTTGGAATGCCAAAAGCAGTTCTGCTGGCTCGGTAAGAAACCCTGATGTTAATGTAACCGTTAACAACACAGTTAATATTTCAATTTCATTTGAAGAAGCCCGCCAAAAAATCGAAGATATGACTGCTTTGAGTCGAGAGCAGACGGACGAAATCCTGGAAAAGATCAACGAGTTGGAAAAAATCTCAAAGGAAAACACTTCCCGCAAAACCAAGTGGGAAAAGGTCAAGCCTATTATTGCATTTGCGCTGGACAAGGGTGCAGATGTGGCCATCGCCATTCTGTCGCTGGTCATGCAGATGAAATTGGGGGCATAAGCAAATAACCTTTGAGATACAGAGAAATCGAGGTGTAAATACTATGGAAAACTTACAGTGGATTTTTGATGGGATCGGAACCGAACTTATAAGTTTAGCTATTGGAGCGATAGCAGGTGGACTGGCTGGATATAAGGCAGGAATTAAAAGAAGTGCAAAGCAAATGCAAAAAGCTAAAGATGGAACTAAGCAGAGGCAAGAATTAGTTGTTGAAGAAAGCACCTCTACTGGAGGACAGAAAAATGTACAAAGCAGCATTAAGCAAACTCAAAGGGCTGGTAAAAATTCCGAACAAGTGCAAATTGGGAGAATCAACAATGGAAAACAGTAAACAAATACAAAAGGCTGGTGAAAATTCGCAACAATATCAAGCCGGTACAATTATTATCAATCAAGGTGTAACAGAAGAACGCGTTAGGGCAATATTTTCTGAAATGATTCCTACTGCACTACAATCGTATACAAGTGACGCCTATGCATTGGCAAATCAGAGAATTGGCAAGTTGGAAGACAATGTTTGGCCTAAACTGGATAAGGTGGATGGTTTACTTCAATCTTTTGCTGACCCTGCATTCCAGATACTGCTGAGGAAAGCACAGCAGGCTGCTGCGGCAACAGAACGAGAAGACGATTATGCATTGCTTTCAGAATTGCTCGTCTGCCATGTCCAAAAAGGATCAGACCGAAAAAACCGTGCGGGTATTAATCAAGCAATCGAAATCGTGGATCAAATTGATAATGATGCGTTATGTGCTCTAACAGTTGCCCACGCAGTCACCAATTTCCTTCCTGTTTCTGGTGATTGTATGGAAGGATTGCAAGTGCTTGATTCGCTTTTCTATCAGTTGATCTATCAGGAATTGCCTGTTGGAACAGCTTGGCTCGACCATCTTGATGTTTTGGGAGCCATGCGCGTCTCAATGCTGGGAAGCATGAAGTCATTTTCTGAGTATTATGCGCCTAAATTAAATGGTTATGTGTGCGCAGGAATCAAAGCCGGTTCTGATGAATATAAAGAAGCGGTTGAAATATTGGGAAACGTCCAGATTAACAGCGATTTCCTTGTTCCAAATGAGTGTTTGGATAGCTATATGCGCTTAAAAATCAGAAATGACTCCTCAATAGACGATTTAGCTCTGAACATTGGTCCAGTCAAAATACCCTTAGCAGATAATCAAAAAGATGCAATTAAACAGGTTTGGAAGTTATATGCAAAAGATTCTAATTTGCAACAACAGGCTACAGCTAACTTTATGAGATTGTGGGATGGGTTTGAATCATTACATAAAGTACGGCTATGGTGGGAAAGCATACCAAATGCATTTCAGATTACTCGTGTTGGACAAATTTTGGCTCACACAAACGCTAAGCGCTGTAGTCCAGAGATACCTGATTTACTCTGATATTTAGAAAAAAGGTGATCACATGAGCTACGATTATTCCGAAAATATCCTTGTCCAGGAAAGCGCCGGTCACTTGCTCCAGAATGAGCTGGGTTGGGATGTAGCTTTTGCCTACAACACGGAGAAACTGGGCGAGAACGGCACCTTTGGCCGTAAAAGCTATAAGGAGATCCTGCTGACCCGGTATTTTCGGGAGGCTCTGCTGCGCCTGAATCCGTGGCTCACCCCCGCGCAGGTCGGCGAGGCGCAGCGCACACTGGAGCACCGCCTGTCCTCTGCCTCCCTGATGCAGATCAACGAGGAAAAGTATTTCCTGATCCGGGACGGTATCCCGGTCACCGTCAAAAAGCCCGGTGGAAAAACGGAAGAAAAGCGCGCCGCTGTCATTGATTTTCAGAATCCCGGGAACAACCATTTCCTCGCCATCAAGGAGCTGAAGATCCACGGCGATCTGTATCGCCGCCGTACAGATATCGTTGGCTTTGTCAACGGCATCCCGCTGCTGTTCATAGAGCTGAAAAAGAACACGGTGGATGTGCAGGATGCCTATACCAACAATTACACCGACTATCAAGATACCATTCCTCACCTGTTCTACTATAATGCCTTTCTCATCCTCTCCAACGGTGTGGAGGCAAAGGTTGGCACCCTGGGCAGCAAATTTGAGTTCTTCCATGAGTGGAAGCGCCTGTCTGAGCGGGAACAGGGCAGCGTGGCGCTGGAAACCATGCTGCGCGGCATCTGCGAAAAGGAAAACTTCCTTGATTTGCTGGAAAACTTCATCCTGTTTGACCACTCGGGTGGGCATACAGCAAAAATCCTTGCCCGGAACCACCAGTATCTCGGCGTCAATGAGGCGGTCAAAGCCTATGAGACCCGCAAGCTGAACAACGGCAAGCTGGGCGTTTTCTGGCATACGCAGGGCAGCGGAAAGAGTTACTCCATGGTGTTCCTGGCGCAGAAGATTCGCCGTAAGTTCTCTGGTTCGCCCACCATTGTCATCCTGACTGACCGGGACGAGCTGAACGCCCAAATTAGTGATACCTTTGAAAACTGCGGGTTGCTGGGCAAGACAAAGGCCAGCCAGTTTATCGCTTCCAGCGGCGGCGATCTGGAGCAGAAGCTGCGGGGCAATCCCAGCTTTATCTTCACGCTGATTCAGAAATTCAACAAGACGGATGTGGAGCCAATCTACCCCGACCATGACATTCTGATTATGTCCGATGAGGCGCACCGCAGCCAGTACGGCATTTTTGCGGACAATATGGTGCGCCTACTGCCAACAGCGTCCCGAATCGGCTTTACCGGCACGCCGCTTCTGTCCAATGACAACATCACGGAGCGCACCTTCGGCGGCTACATATCGGTGTATGACTTCAAGCGGGCGGTGGAAGACGGCGCAACGGTGCCGCTGTACTACGAAAACCGTGGCGGAAAAATTGCGGACCTCCGCAATCCGGAGATCACTGACCGCATTCTGGACGCCATCGAACAGGCTGATTTGGACGTGAATCAACAGGAAAAGCTGGAGCGTGAATTTGCCAAGGAGATCCATCTGTTGACCGCAGAGCAGCGGCTGGATTCGATTGCAAAAGATTTTGTTGGGCACTATTCTGACCTGTGGACCAGCGGCAAGGCCATGTTCGTCTGTCTGAATAAGGTAACCTGTGTCCGCATGTATGATTTGGTCCAAAAATATTGGGCGGCTGAAATTGAAGCACTGAAAATTCAGATCAAACACGCCACGCAGCAAGAGGCCCAGGAGCTGGAACGCAAACTGCAATGGATGCAGGAAACGGAAATGGCTGTGGTCATCAGTCAGGAACAGAATGAGATCCAGACTTTCCAAAAATGGGGATTAGATATCAAATATCACCGTGAAAAGATGGAAAAAAGGGAGCTGGACAAGGAGTTCAAGGATAAAGAGAATCCGCTTCGTATTGTCTTTGTCTGCGCCATGTGGCTCACCGGTTTCGATGTGAAGTGCTTGTCCTGTTTGTATCTGGATAAGCCGCTGAAAGCTCACACGCTCATGCAGACCATTGCCCGCGCCAACCGTGTGGCCGAAGGGAAAAGTAACGGCCTGATCGTCGATTATATCGGCATCGTCAAGGCGCTTCGGAAAGCGTTGGCTGACTATACCGCGAATGTGAATGGCAACGGCGGCGCTGACCCTACCGTGGATAAGGAGAAGTTGATTGCTCGTATTCTGGATACTATCTCCACAGCGGAGGCGTTTCTGGCCAGCTACGGCATTTCTTTGCGGGATTTGGTGCAGGCACGGGACTTCGAAAAACTGGCACTGTTACAAACGGCAGCAAATGCAGTATCCTCTACGATTGAGGAGAAAAAGACGTTCCAGACCTATGCCTCTGAGCTACTCCGCCTGATGAAGTACACCAATCGTGAGGATATTGAACTGGATTCTCGAAAGCGATATGAGGCCATTGCGGCTATCTATGGCGAGCTGAAGAAAAAGCGAAAAACAGTCTCCAATGTGGAACTGATGGTGGAGATCAACAACATCATCAGCGAGTATGTTCAGGTTGAACAGGCGGCAGAAGGAATCGTTCCGTCCCGGCAGTTTGATATCAGCCAAATTGACTTTGACCTGCTCCGGCGTGAATTCGCCAAGGCGAAGAAAAAGAATCTGGTGATGAAGGACCTCGAGGACATGATTCGTGTCCGTCTCGATGCCATGCTGTTCAACAATCCTGACCGTATCAAGTATCACGAGCGATACCAGCAAATCATTGAGGAGTACAACAGTCAGCAGGACAGAGCCACAATTGAGAAAACCTTTGATGAACTGATGCAGCTGGTCAAAGACATGGATCAGGAGGAACAGCGGTATGTCCGCGAGGGTTTCTCCAGTGACGAAGAGCTGTCATTATACGATATGCTGTTCTCTGAAAATCTCTCAAAACAGGACATTCAGAAGATAAAGAAGGTAGCAGTTGACCTCCTGCAAAAGGTCAAATCCAAAATTGCGGAACTTGACCACTGGACGGATAAGCAGGAAACAAAGGCTACAATCGACAACCTTATTCGAGATACTCTGTGGGCCGAACTTCCTGAATCCTACGATGAGGTTAGCATTTCTGTATACCGGCAAAAAATCTATGAGTATGTGTACACACGGTATAAAAATGTTGCGTGACAGGACAGCCCACCGATCATCGGGTCTGTCCCAAATTCTGTGTAAACACCGAAATGCGGTGCAAATAGAGCAAAATTGATTCAAGGCGGAAGTGGCGCAAGCTGCTGCCGCCTTGTTTTCAAAATAGCAGTGGATAGTGGGCATGTCAAGGGCGGGGGCGCCAGCCCCCGTTCATCTTGACCCTTGACATGCCGGTATGCAGCAGGTTATTCCGGCATGCGATCAGCAAAGAATACTGCCAGCTGAGCATGAATCATGCTCCAGTCCTGTCTCCGGCCAGTCCATTTCTTTGTGATATCGATCATGGCCAGATACAGCATTTTCAATAGGCTGTCATCGGTGGGGAACACGGATTTTGCCTTGGTTACTTTCCGAAGCTGACGGTTGAATCCCTCAATTGCATTGGTCGTATATATCAAGCGACGAACATCTTGGGGATACTTGAAATAGGTACTCAGATTGGGCCAATTATCCCGCCAGGACTGAGAAATTTTGGGGTATTTCTTGTCCCATCGCTCAGCGAAGGTGTCCAGTGCGTCCAAAGCGGTAGGCTCATCTACCGCAGCGTAAACAGCCTTCAAATCGGCCATGAGCGCTTTCAAGTCCTTGTAGGATACATATTTGCTGGAATTCCGAAGCTGGTGAATGATACAGTTCTGAATCTCTGTATTTGGAAACACTGCTTCAATCGCAGCGGAAAATCCGGTCAGATTATCCGTACAGGCAATGAAAATATCTTCTACGCCCCGGTTCCTCAAGCCGTTGAGCACCGTTGCCCAGAATTTGGCACTCTCATTTTCGCCGACCCACATGCCCAAAACATCTTTTTTGCCGTCCAGATTGATACCAATGGCTATGTATACGGCCTTTTTGACGATTTGCCCCTCACTGCGAACATGATAGTGGATGGCATCCAGGAAAACCACTGCGTATACGCTTTCCAAAGGCCGCTGCTGCCATTCTTTTGCGATGGGAAGGATCTTATCCGTAATGCGGCTTACAGTTGTATCTGAGACTTCTACGCCGTAGATATCCTGAATATGCGCTTCAATATCACCTGTGGTCATTCCTTTTGCATACATGGACAAGATCTTTTCCTCGATGTCCTGACTGATGCTGGTTTGGTTTTTCTTCAGCACCTGAGGCTCAAACTCGCCTTTTCGGTCTCGAGGCACCGATACCGCTACATCTCCAAAGCTGGTCCGCAGTGTTTTATGACTGTGCCCGTTGCGGCTGTTATCTGTGTCCTTATTCTTGTAGTCATACTTGCTGTAGCCTAGTTCATCATCCAGCTCTGCTTCCAGGCCATTCTCCATGAATTCTGAGATTGCCTCCTTAAACAGGCTCTGAATGTCATCCATGCTGCCGATGTTTGCCATCTGCAGCAGTTCGCGGAATTTCTCCCGCCGGGCGTTTTCTTCTGGGGTACGATTCTTTCTGGTCATATGTAAAACCTCCGATGTGGTGCTTCTATTCTACACCACATCGGAGGTTTACACAAAATTTGGGATGGTCTCCGATCATCTGACCGGCGGGCTGTCCTGCGTCTATTTTGTTAATCCAGCAACTCAAACCATGATCCTCGCTATGTACCGAACTTTGATCTCATGCCCCACGGCAGTCCTGTCTTTACGGGTATAGTTCGCAGTTCGTACGGTACGCATCTTCTTGACCATCTGTCCGCCCACGGAACCGGCCTCGCGGGAGGTCAGGTCGCCGTTGTAGCCTTCCTTCAGGTTGACGCCCACCTCGCTGGCAGCCTCCATCTTGAACTTATCCATGGCGGCACGGGCCTGGGGCACGTTCAGCTTGTTGGTATTCTTGGTAGACATGATTGCGTTCTCCTTTCTTGCGTTTTCAGCGAAAACCGCTGTTCGGGTATCGCAACCATAGATTGTGCCGCCGATGCCCTGAATATGCGCCGGGCGCATCTGGTAAAATTTTGCGCCGTTCTGTAAAATCTCAAAAAATTTTAGAAACCCCATCGCTTTTTTTGGTGGTCTGTGCTATCATGGCCTTGATTGCACAGAGAAAGCGAGGAACGATCACATGCTGGATATTTTTGATATTCTGGGACCGGTGATGGTGGGCCCGTCCAGCTCCCATACGGCGGGAGCGGCCCGCATCGGTAGCATGGCCCGCACCCTGCTGGGCGACGAGCCGGTGGAGGCCAAGATCCATCTGCACGGTTCCTTTGCCGAAACCGGCTCCGGCCACGGCACCGACCGGGCGCTGGTGGCGGGCCTTCTGGGCATGAAGCCCGACGATCTCCGCATCCCCTACGCCTACCAGGAGGCTAAAAAGCGTGGGCTGGAGTTCACCATCGACACTGTGGAGCTGCGGGACGCTCACCCCAACACCGCCGTAATCGAGGCCTGGGACGCCGGCGGCAAGCGGCTGGAGCTGCAGGCCTGCAGCGTAGGCGGCGGCCGTATCCTGGTGAACAAGGTGGACGGCATCGACGTCAGCTTTGACGGCATGTTCAACACCCTGGTCATCCGGAACCAGGATGAAAACGGTGCCGTGGCGGCGGTAACCTCGGTGCTGAATCAGCTGCGCATCAACGTGGCCAATATGAGCCTGTGCCGCCACAAGCGGGGCGGCGACGCGCTGATGGTCATCGAGACCGACCAGCATATCAAGCCCCACCAGGTGGCGTTTCTTTCGGAGCTGACGGGCATTCTGTCGGTGACCTATTACGATAAGGAGGACGATGACGATGTCGCTGGATTCGATGAAGGAAATCTTTGACCGCATGGAAGCCGAGCACAAGCCCTTCTGGGAGATCGTGCTGGAAACGGACATGGACGAGCGCCAGGTGACCCGTCAGCAATCCATGGCAAAAATGCTGACCACCTGGCAATATATGGTGGACGCGGCGGACACCTACACCGGCCGCCGCCGCAGCGTCAGCGGCCTGGTAGGCGGCGACGGCCTGAAAATGCGGCAGTATTCCATCCGGGGCCGGGCCATGTCCGGCGGCTACGTCAGCGAGGTCATCGCCGAGGCCCTGTCCATGGCGGAGTCCAACGCCTGCATGCGCCGCATTGTGGCGGCCCCCACGGCGGGCGCCTGCGGCGTGCTTCCGGCGGTGCTGCTGCCCATGTGCAAGTATGAGGAGCTGAGCCAGCACCGGATCCTGGAGGCCCTGTATGTGGCCAGCGGCATCGGCGCGGTGATCGCCTACAAGGCCTGCATCGCCGGTGCCTCCGGCGGCTGTCAGGCGGAGATCGGCACCGCTTCCGCCATGGCCGCGGGAGCCCTGGTGGCCCTGCGGGACGGCACCGGCCAGCAGATCGGCCACGCCGTGGCCATGGCCCTGAAGAACCTCATGGGCCTGGTGTGCGACCCCGTGGCGGGCCTGGTGGAGGTCCCCTGCGTCAAGCGCAACGTCATCGGCGCGGTGAATGCCATCAGCGCGGCGGACATGGCCCTGGCCGGCATCGAAAGCCGCATCCCCGTAGACGAGGTCATCGACGCCATGGGCGAGGTGGGCCGCCGTATGCCGGTGGAGTTTCGAGAGACTGCCCTGGGCGGCTTGGCCGCCACCCCCACCGGCCGCCGGGTCAAGCAGCAGATGCACCCGGAGCGGGAGGAATGAGCAGGGCAGGGGAGAGGCCCTGTGCTGCGATTTCCGGCCATCCAGGCTGAACCGCATATATAAACCAGGCCCGGCGCAGCGCGTCGGGCCTGGTCTTATATATGCGTCTTTACTTTTTCCTGGCGTAGGGGGTATTTTCCAGGGGCAGGGTCAGACGGCGCTGACCGTCCAGCCGGTAATAGGCGTCGGCAATGGCGGGAGCCGTGGGGATGGAGGTGATCTCGCCGATACCGATGGCGCCTCCAGCCACGTTGAGGCCGGGCTTCTCCACCACGATGGCCTGGATCTCCGGCGGGATCTGGTTGGCGCGGAACAGGCCCAGGGTGCCGTATCTGGCGGTGGGCTTGCAGGTGTCGTCAATGGGATACTGCTCCGTCAGGGCGTATCCCATGCTCATGACCACGCCGCCCTCGATCTGCCCCTCGCAGCTCAGAGGGTTCACGGCCTTGCCCACGTCGTGAGCGGCTACCAGCTTCTTGATGCGGCCGGTTTTCTTGTCCAGAACGCACATCTGGGTGGCGTAGCCGTAGGCCACATGGCTGACGGGGTTGGGCACGTCCGCGCCCAGGGGGTCCGTCTTGGCCAGGTACTCGCCGTAAAACTCCTGGCCCACCAGGTCGCCCAGGGTCTTGCCCTCCAGGGCGGCGCTGAGCTTCTCACAGGCCCGGCGGGTGGCCTCGCCGGTGACCAGGGTCTGGCGGG
>UMHJ01017127.1_pt1 | contig 13857 bp, 10 predicted proteins | sample 1965511 | NCBI WGS metagenome assembly UMHJ01 (sample SAMEA4836096, study PRJEB28245) | human gut metagenome | biome: gut microbiome; material: fecal sample | place: Denmark | collected 2008
CTTGACGGCCTGATCCATGTTTCGCACTTGCTCCTTACGGCGGGCAATTAAATCATCAATCTTGTCAAAGATCGACGCAATTTCCATCTGCTTATCCATTGAAAATGAGGGGATTGGGTATTCTTTTAACCACTCTGTACTCATATTCTTTTGAGCTACACCTTGGGATGCAAGGATGCATTTATTCTCGAAATAATCAGAATTCAATAGATGGAACAGAAATGGCTTATATATTACGGCTGGATTTCTTATGCGAATACATGCAACACGCTGGTTCAACGCGGCTGGCAACATTTCAGCACTCAGTAGGCCGACTCTACCAACGTTGCCTGTTAACGACATAAGTAAATCGCCTTCGCAAAGCATATACTTCTCAATTTCCCGTTGCTCACTTACTGGGTAATACTGAGGATTTGTATCTTCGACAAAGCCCTTCTGAACATTTGTTATTCGTATTACACGAATTCCGTCAGCGACATATTTACTGCTTTTAAATGCATAACCGTTTAGGATGTCGCAAATATCCCCAATTCTCATGAACTCGTTCATGCTGCCACCTCCATCTTACCGCAAAGTTTTGATTTGTCGGTCTGTTCGACGAAGGCTACAAACTGCTCCTGCAGCTCCATTGATGGCACGGGAATGCGAATGCTTTCGACTATTCCCTTGGAGATTTCCTTAAATGTCGCGCCCCTGCCAAGTGAATTTAAGTATTCGACGTTCAACAGAAGAACGGTATACAAATATCGCGGTGTTATGCCTTCCTTGCAAATGATGTTTTTGAAGCCCTGATTGCAATAGAACGTATTTCCCGCAATAGCCACTTTACCAATCGGTGCACGGGAAGATAAAATTACCGTTCCGACAGGCATTTCTTGTAATGAGCAGCTTTCCACACCTGCTTTTGTTAGCTTCCTTACCGAATCGTAAATGTATCCACTATCGGCATCTAATTCCGCGGGTGTGATCCAGCGGTACGAGCCACCCCAGTATTCGTCATGATCTGTTTTCGGGGTAGCGCCACCGACAACCGTCCCAACTTCCTTTATGGGAGCCCATGATTCCTGCGGGTGTGTCAAATCATAATCACCGAACAGTTCGATAAATCGGGACTTGACGAGCTGATCAATAAGTTTGATTTGTTCCTTACGCTGCTCGATTGTGACATCTAAAGCTGCGAGTATTCTTACAATTTCGGCCTGCTTTTCGCTTGAAGCAAGCGGTATTTGTATATCCGCAATGTTTTTCAGGGATAAGTTCAGTTGCGCTACACCTTGTTTTTGCTTCTCTGACTGCTCCACTACTGCACGTGATTGCAAAGCGTACAACACGAACTGGAGGTTAATTGCATTTGATGGAATACGGATTATAGCCAATGCTTGATTTGTATTCGCTGGTAATATGCTTTTAGGCACAATGGCGGTTCTACCGATTGCCCCTGCAATGGAGAATAATATATCATTCTCTTCCAATATTGAGCGGCCAAGTTTTCTGTTGCACTCGTCAGTAATATGTGCAAACCTATCTGGCAGGAAATTGCCAGCTTCATCGATGCTTTCAATCTTCACAAAGTTTATGCCCGTATCAACAAACGGAAATCCAATGGTTGTGGGAGTTGTTCCTTTTGTGATCGTCGTTGCAATATCACCTAATCTGATTTTCTCCATCATGCTGCCGCCTCCATCTTACCGCAAAGTTTTGATTTGTCGGTCTGTTCGACGAAGGCTGCAAACTGTTCCTGTTCGGCATGCGGAACATCATAAACCATCATTTCTTTCAGTGCTGATATGGTCAATGCTGCATATGCTGTGCCAGAAGACATCTCCGATTTATACGCACTAATCAGCGTTTCCAATAGGTGTTTAAGATATTCGGGTACGAATTTCTCTGTTGCAGATACCCGTAGCAGGTTTCCATCCTTGAAGTAGAAATCATTTTTTCCGTCTACAATCCAGATTACACCGATTGTCCCTACAGCTGATATCAGTAAATCGCCTTTTTGGGGTGCTCCGTATTCGCTGCGGATTTCGTCATATCGCTCTTTTGTAATAAACAGTTCGGTTGTAATCCTATTACCCTTCGATAGTTCCACTATTTCCTTTGTGCGATAAAACGGGATTCCTTCGCTGACATATTCCTTTTCGAAGATTCTCTTACTTGATCCCACTTCGGCTAAACTACCAAGGGGCACCCTAGGATATCTATCATCTTCTATGAGGGGATCACCGAACAGTTCGATAAATCGGGATTTCACGAGCTTATCTAGCTCCTCCAGTTCTGCCTTTTGTAGCTGAATTAAGCGCAATAACCTCTCAAAACGAGCAGCTATTCTTTTTTGTTCCTCTACCTCTGGCAGTGGAATCTCAATATTCTCCACGATCGCCTTCGAAATTTCCTTAAATGTTGCACCTCTTCCAAGCGAATTGAGGTAATCTGTTTTGCCGGACAAGAAGTAATAAAGATACTTGCTGTCAATTTTTTCACTGCAAATAAGGTTTTTAAAACCTTGGTTGCAAAACATTTCGCATCCAGCAATGGCGGTTTTGCCAATTGGCGCTCTCGATGAGAGAATTACTGTACCTGCAGGAAAAGACTTCAATCCAGTTTTGGCAACGCCCAGTGCGGTGATATGCCGTTCTGAATCATTGATGATATAGGTGTCATTGCTCAACTCTGCAGGGGTAATCCACTTTATATCTCCGTCCCAATACTCTGGAACGGTACTTTTGGGGGTGCTGCCCGATACGACAGTACAAACATCGCCCAATCTCGCTTTCATAACATGTTCCTCAATTCTTTCAGCTCAGCAACAATCGCTTCTTCCAGTGCATCTATTCTATCCATGATCTCTGCGGTAGGGGGGTATTCCACAGCCACATACTCTGTTTTCTTGTATTTGTTGATGGAGAGGTCGTATCCATTGTCTACGATCTCCTGCTTCGGTACAAAGAAGCTCTGCTCAGTGCGCTCGCGTGTGGTTTCCTGCTCCAGATGGTGGAATCTCTGAATGATATCGGGGATATCGTTATCCGCAATCTCAGAACGCTTATCGTCGAGGCTGAAACCATCGGCCTTCATATCATAGAACCATACTTTATCGGTACCACCTGCACCGGTTTTCGTGAATACCAGCACAGCGGTGGAAACACCTGCGTATGGTTTGAATACGCCAGACGGCATTGAGATCACTGCACGGAGCTGGTGGTTCTCGACGAGCTCTTTGCGAATGGATTTATGCGCCGAGGACGATCCGAACAATACACCATCCGGAACAATGCAGGCGCACTGGCCGCCCTTTTTCAGCATTCGCAGGAACAGCGCAAGGAACAGAAGCTCGGTTTTCTTCGTATTTGTTACCGCTTTCAGATTATCGTGGATGCTCTCTGCGTCGATCGTTCCCTTGAACGGGGGATTCGCCAAACACATCGTAAAGCGATCGGAAATCTGATTCTGCTTCGACACGCTATCCTTATAATCAATCTCCGGATTGCTGATAGAGTGCAGCATGAGGTTCATCGCAGAAATGCGGAGCATGGTGTAGTCTGTGTCAAACCCCGTAAATGCGGGGCCTGCAAAATGCTGCCATTGCTCGGAGGTCATGGTATCCTCGTAGTTGCGACGGATGTACTCTGAGGCAGAAACCAAGAAACCAGCCGTTCCACATGCAGGATCGCAAATAGTATCATCCGGTGTCGGCTGCAGCAATTCGACCATCATCTCTCGAATATGCTTCGGAGTGCGGAACTGTCCGTTCTGGCCTGCTGTAGCCAGCTTGCCGAGCATGTACTCATACAGGTCGCCCTGCATATCCAATTCTGCGATATCGTGTTCGTAAAGGTCATCCAATCCCGTGATTATTTTCTGAAGCAGCTGCGGGGTGGGGATGATGAACATCGCATTGCTCATATACCGAGCAAAAGCGGTCGTGCTTTCGTCTACCTTGCCGGGTTCGTCTTCGATCTCTACGAGTTCACCCTTTTCATTAAAATCAGGGAGACGACCGTACTTCATGCGTTTAATCGCAGGAAATACCCGCTGGGAGATCACATCGAAAATCTGGCGCGGATCGTCGTTTTTGAATTTGCTCCAACGCATTGATTGCCCGACGGGAGATTGTGGGAAAATCTTTGCCATCTTTTCGCCGGTCATCGTTTCAAATTCCTCGGTCTCCAGTTCCTTTTCATCGAGGGAACGGATGAACATAAGGTATGTAAGCTGCTCGATAACGGTCAGCGGGTTAGCGATGCCGCCAGCCCAAATGTCAGTCCAGATCTTATCGACCTTATTTTTAATTGCTCCTGTAATCATTCCGCGTTTCCTCCGACAATATTGTTAATGTGTTCTCTGTACTGCTCGATCACGTTGGGTGGGGAGATGACCTGCATTCTGTTTCCAAACTGCGCCAGCCATCCGAAAAAAGGAGGGCTGATCTGCACATGTACGGTTGCAGCGCAGGTGGTGTCGTTCACTGACATCATTGGTGTGTCTTCGCCAAATTTATCAAACACGGGGCCGATAAGCTGCTTGCTGAACTGTATCACAACGTCCTCCAGCTCGCCGCTGAACATTTTAAAAACCTGCTCCGTATACTCTGCCACGCCATCAATCCGGGCTACAGCTTCATTCGACATTACCGATTCTTCAACAACGGTGAGATGATCTATGCGATCAATGCGATAGTTGGCGGTGCTGTCCGGATGCTTGCTGCTGTATGCCATCAGATAGTAGTTATCTTCATTGAAGATAAGGGCGACCGGCTCCACGTAGTAGCGTTTCTTGCTGCCATCGCTGGCGGCGACATATACACGCTCTGACTTTTCATTCAAATGGAAGTAGTTGAATTCGATCTTCTTCCTGCGAATAATGGCATCCTCAATGCCGTCCACCGTGTAGAGAATGGCCTCGTTGGTGTGCTTCCGGGTGTTGAAGCAGACCATGTTTTCTTTTAGCAGTTCGGCTTGATGCGATCCACCGAGAGCGGCAACCTTTTCTATCAGCTCGGCTGTTTTCTTCTCAGTGATAAAACTGGCCGCTTGTACCGCGTCAATCAGTATTTTTATCTCCGGCACGGTGAGCTCATGCTCCGGAACATAGTAGAACTTTTCCTTATCCTTCAGGTAGCTCATGATCTCGAAGCCATTTTCCTGCATCACTTCGATATCCAAACTCAGCGTCCTGACATTACTGGAAATGCCCATCTCATTCAGCCGTCTGCAGAGCTCGACGCGGGAGATGGGATGTGCTTCATCCGTCTCTTTACGCAGCAGCTCATAAAGCTTCAGCAGCTTAATCTTTTGCATATTAGCAGCCATGCTGTGCCTCCTCTTTGAAATGGGTATAATGATACTGATTAAGTATAACACAAAACTTCCGATTTTTCAAGGCCTCCGCGTAATTATATCATTACCTGAACTGGATTTTTCGCAAACATCCGGTTCAAGTCCCATACCCTAAACACATTTAGTAGTTGCTTGCAAAGCAAAGAAATTCTATGTGTACACCGGCGTTTTCGGACTGTTTCTGCCGCTGAAAGCAAAAAATCGGGCTTCGGAGCAGCCGATCGACCACTCCAAAGCCCATTTTTCTATGATTCGCCTTATATTTTGCCCAGAAAGCAAGAAAAAACCTCTTTTGTCTTGGTAGACAAAAGAGGTTTCTTTTATGGTGGACGATACAGGACTCGAACCTGTGACCCTCCGCACGTCAAGCGGATGCTCATACCAGCTGAGCTAATCGTCCGTGTCAGCGTTGGTTATTCTAACGCATCTGCATCCTTTTGTCAACCCCTTTTTTCGACGGCCCCGATTATTTTCGGAGCCGTCGAACATGGGGCGCTTTACTTCGCCGTGATATAGACCGTGCAGTCGGCCTTCACGCCGCCGCACTCGGCCGTGATCGTCGTCGTGCCTTTGCCCACGCCGGTCACGACGCCCTTGTCGCTGACGGTGGCAATGGATTCGTCCTTACTCGACCACGTGACAGCCTGATCGCCGCCGGCCGGATAGATCGTCGTGCTCAGCGGCACCTCATCGCCGACCTTGGCCGCAAACTCCGTGCGCTTGCTGCCGAGGAACGTGATGGTGATGCTCGTGACCGACGGAGTCGGCGTCGGAGTCGGGGTCGGCTCCGGTGTGGGTGTCGGCGTGGCGACCGGCGCGGCACTGGAAACCGTCGCCGGCGGGGTCGGCTCGGCAACGCTCGGGGTATTTTGACTGGCGTTCAGGCTCACGGTGATTAGCACGATGACGGCAGCCACAACCGCGAGGAGCAAAATGCCGCCGAACAGCATCTGCCACTTCGTATTGACCGCAGCGTGCTCCGCCGCCGGCGTGCCCGCATTTTCACTGGACGTGCGCAGCGGTATGCGCTCTGCGGATTTGCTGCGTCCCGTACCGCAATATGGACAGCGGCTGCGCAGGCCGGAATACTCGCGCCCGCAGCGCCGGCAGGTGATCTTGGGAATGACGCTCATGAGAAGCCTCCAATATGTAAAGATTTGATACGCATTTGTTTTCCCTATCATACACTGTTCGGTTTTTTTCGTCAAGAGGGAGAGCCTGCCGCTCCCCCCTCTTGCGCGGCGCATCAAAACTGCATCTGCACCCCGCCGGACACGTCCGATGTCTGGATGCGTTCCTGCTGCCCGGTGCGGGCATTGACGGCGATGACGCAGCGCTGCCCATCGTCCGTTTCGCACAGATACTCATAGCACAGCGTCTCCCGCGCGCCGTAGAGCCGGAGAAATGCCGTGCGCGTGTCCACGACCTGCAGCGCGCCGGGCACGGCCGCCTGTCCCGCTTCCGCGCCGATCATATCGGCCGGGAGCGTGCGCGCCCGGTGCGTGTCCAGATACGATGCCGACGAGAAGCCGCAGACCGTCCCGTTGTCGAGCCGGACGCGCACGCGCAGCTGATCCGCCGTGCACAGAACACCGTCCTGCACATAGCAGAACGTGCAGATGAGTGACTGCCCCGCGTCCTCCGTGTCGATCAGGCGCATGCCGTCATAGCCGCGCGCGCGCAAAAACGCCGCGGCCGCTTCTGCCGCCTCATCGGTCGAAAGCGCCGGTTCGCCGCCGGCACAGGAGGAGTAATAGCGCAGCACTTCCCCGCCGGAGACCGTGACCGCGATATAGGACGTATCGTCCCCGTCGTCGATGTCAAAGTTCCAGCACGGTACGGCGCCCTCCGAACGGCCGGTCGCCTGCAGGCGCGCCGCATCCAGGTCCAGAAAGGCCGCGGCCGCAGCCTGCGCCTGCTCCTCCGTGACCTCGTCGCGGCCCGCCAGCATGGCATAGTCCGCCGCCGTGCGCACCTGATAGCTGCCGTCCGCGATCGGGAGCGGCAGCTCCTCAAACGAATCGGCCAGCGCCGCAAGCTCCGCCTCGAGCGTATCGGACAGGTCCGCCTCCGATCCCAGGTTTTCCAGTGACTCCGTGCTGCGCACGTGCGCCGTCGTCGTGACCGCGCCGTCATAAAGCGACTGGCCAAGCGCCGCGAGCTGTGTGCTCAGCTGCTTTGTTGCATCGGAAAAGGCGCGCAGATGCTCCAGCTCCTCGGATGTGAACGTTCTGCCCTCCGCCGCATTGCGCGAGAGCGTGCGCGCGTAGTCCCCGGCAAGGGCGATGTTGCGCGCGATGCGCGCGAGCGCATGCGAATTGACCGGCAGCACACCAAGCGCCATCTCCGCCGTCTGCGCATTGCTATAGATATCCGTGCAGACCGTGCACTCCATGGCCGCCGTCGTTGCATACAGGCTCTTTTGCAGCGAGCTGTCGAGCTCCTGCACGGCGTTGAGCACCTCGCCGTAAGCGTGGCGGTAATTGGCATCCATGGCCGTCTGGCGGCGGTTGGCATCCGTGCGGCAGGCGATCAGGCCGACCGCAAGCGCCGCGACGAGCGCCGCCGTGTAGGAAATGATGAGCACGCGCGTTTTTTTCTTCATAGCAAAACACCCCTTCCGGACTAGTGTTGCCGGAAAGGGTGGTTTTGATGTGCAATTTTTCTCAGTCGGCGATCTGCAGCGTCTGCGCCGAGGCAAGTAGGCTCTCATACCAGCCCGCCGGCGCCGTTCCCGCCCGGCAGAGCACGACCGAAATGCAGCCGTACGCCGTCGGGATCAGGTATGCCTCGAGCTGCCTTTGCACCGTGGCGCCGTTGACGCCGTAGGCATTCAGATCTCCAAGCTTGACCTGACCGAGCGACTCCGTCGTTGCGATCGTGCCGTAGTCATTGAGAATCGTACCCGCAAGCGTCTGTGCGTCCGCGCCCGGGTGATAACCGATCTCCAGATAGGCGTCCATGCTCGCATCATCCGCGCGGGCAAAGCAGCACTTGCCGTCCATTTCCGTGCTCAGAAACACGGAAGTATCCAGATACAGCGAGAAATCCGGGCCGCCACGCTGGGCAAACGAGCCGGTCACGAGCTGCATAGTCTTATCCTCGCCGCCGACGGAAACTGCCTGCTGGGCGTCCCGCGACGGGGCCTGTCCACTGCCAAGGATCAGCTCCGGCTCGTCGGAAAACGGAAACTGCGGCAGATTTGTCGCGGCCGGGGCCTCCGGTGCAGACTTGTGGATGCGGATGCCGGCTGCGTTGACCACGATCAGCGCGATCGCAAGCAGCACGACCACGACGGCCATGACGATGACCGCCCGCTCCACGCCCGTGCGTTTTTTCATGCCGCTCACCCTTCCAGTTTGGCGATGCCGGCGTCGATCCGGCGCAGGGTCTCGTCCCGGCCGAGGATGCGGCAGATCTCCACCGCGCCGCCGGGCGTCACCGCGCGGCCGGACACCGCAATGCGCACCGGCCACATTACCTTCGCGTTTTTTACTTCCAGCCGCTCGGCCAGATCCTTCATGGCCGCAAGCAGCGTCTCATCATCCCACGCCGGGAGCTCGGCGAGCAGCGGGCGCACCGTTTTGAGCATCTCGAGCGAGACGGCGGGGTCGGTCTTGGACTTCTTATTGGTATAGAGCGCGATGTCATACTCCGGCAGCGCGTCGAAGAAATCCACCTTCTCCGGAATGTCCGTGAGCACCTCGCAGCGCTGCTGCAGCAGCGGCGCGATCTGCGCGGGGTCGATGGTGGGGTTTTTCACCGTCTGGCGGATATAGGGCGCAGCCACGGCGGCGAACTGCTCCGGCGTCATGGCGCGGATATACGCGCTGTTGAAGTACTTGAGCTTGTCGATATCGAAGATGGCCGGAGACTTGGAGATGCCCTTGATGTCGAACGCCTCCACGAGCTCGGGCAGTGAATAAATCTCCCGCTCGCCGCCGGGCGCCCAGCCGAGCAGTGCCACATAGTTGACCACGGCCTCCGACAGGTAGCCCTGCGCGATCAGATCCTCATACGACGGGTCGCCGTGGCGCTTGGACATCTTGTTGTGCTGGTCGCGCATGACCGGCGAGCAGTGGATATACTTCGGGATCTCCCAGCCGAAGCCCTCATAGAGCAGGTTATATTTCGGCGTGGACGACAGGTACTCCGACCCGCGCACAACGTGCGTGATGCCCATGAGATGGTCGTCGATGACGTTGGCAAAGTTATACGTCGGCAGACCGTCGCGCTTGATGAGTACCTGATCGTCGAGCGTGTCGTTATCGACCGTGATGTCGCCGAAGATCTCATCATGGAACGTGGTCTTGCCCTCGCGCGGGATCTTCTGACGGATGACATAGGGCTTGCCGGCCGCGAGATTGGCCGCGATCTCTTCCTCGCTCAGGCGCGAGCAGCGGCCGTCATATTTGTGGATGACCGCGCCGTCGGAAACATTTTCTTCGGCAGCGTCGTCCTTATCGCAGAAGCAGCGGTAGGCGTGGCCGCGCGCGATGAGCAGCTCGGCATATTCTTTATAGAGCCCACGCCGCTCGGTCTGGACATACGGGCCGACCGGGCCGCCGACATCCGGGCCTTCGTCATGCGTTAGGCCGCAGGCGCGCATGGTGCTGTAAATGACATCGACCGCGCCCTCGACATAGCGCCCCTGATCGGTGTCCTCAATGCGCAGGATGAACTTACCGCCGGCGTGCCGCGCGATCAGGTACGTATACAGCGCCGTGCGCAGATTGCCGACGTGCATATAGCCCGTCGGGCTCGGTGCAAAGCGGGTGCGCACCTCGCCGTGCGGGATGCGCTGCTCCATGTCTTCAAACCACTTTTGATCTTTCATATTCTCTGTATCCTCCGGATAGACGATTCCTAAATTATTTATATCTTATTTTACATCGCATGGATTGTCAAGGAACTTTCTGTGTTGTATTCCACCACAGGTTGTGGTACAATATTCAAACAAATACGAATTTTCAGCACAACAGTTAAGGAAGTAATCAAAATGGAAGAAAAAACAGCAAAAAAAGTGATGCTCTCCGGCATCCAGCCCTCCGGTGATCTGACGCTCGGGTCTTATCTGGGCGCGATCAAAAACTGGAGCGAGCGCGCCGAGATCTTTGACTGCTATTATTTCATGGCCGACCTGCACTCGATCACCGTGCGGCAGAACCCCGCCGACCTGCGCCGCCGCACCATCGAGCAGCTCGCGCAGTACATCGCCTGCGGTCTCGACCCGGAAAAGAACACGCTCTTCATCCAAAGCCATGTGCCCGCGCACACCCAGCTCGGCTGGGTGCTCAACTGCTACACCATGTTCGGCGAGCTCTCGCGTATGACGCAGTTTAAGGACAAGAGCGCCAAAAACGCCGAGAACATCAACGGCGGCCTGTTCACCTACCCCGCCCTGATGGCGGCGGACATTCTGCTCTATCAGCCGGACTACGTTCCCGTCGGCAGCGACCAGAAGCAGCACGTCGAGCTCTGCCGCGACGTGGCCACCCGCTTCAACAACATCTACGGCGACGTGTTCAAGATCCCCGAGCCGTACATTCCGAAGATCGGCGCGCGCGTCATGAGTCTCGTCTCGCCGGAAAACAAAATGTCCAAGTCCGACAAGGATCCCAACGGCACCGTGTACCTGCTCGACCGTCCGGAGGATATCATGCGCAAGTTCAAAAAGGCCGTCACGGACTCCGACACCGAGCGCTGCGTGCGCTATGACCTGGCGAACAAGCCCGGCGTGTCCAACCTCATGAGCATCTATTCCGCCTGCACCGGCAAGACCTTCGAGGAGATCGAGGCGGAATTTGACGGCAAGGGCTACGGCGCGTTCAAGCCCGCCGTCGGCGAGGCAGTCGTCGAGACGCTGCGCCCCATCCGCGAGGAGAGCGAGCGCCTGCTCAAGGACAAGGCCTACCTCGAGAGCGTCTACAAGGCCGGCGCGGAAAAGGCGTCCTACATTGCCAACAAAACGCTGCGCAAAGTCTATAAGAAGGTCGGCTTCGTCGCCAAATAATACTTACATTATTGGAGATCAGTTCTCATGTTTCTTAACACTGCTGTCTGGATCAAAGTCATGCTTGCGATCCTCATCGCGTTCGTGGTCAGCTTTGCGCTGACGCCGGTCGTCAAGATCCTGGCGCAAAAAGTTGGCGCCATGGATGTACCGGGCGAGGCCCGGCGCGTGCACGATCACCCCATCCCCCGCATGGGCGGTCTGGCCATCTTTCTGGGCTTCATCGTGTCGATGCTCCTGTTCGTGGACATCACGCAGGAGGTGCGCGGCATTCTGCTCGGGTCGATCATCATCGTCATCACCGGCGTGATCGACGACATCATCTCCCTGCGTGCGTGGACGAAGTTTCTGATCCAGATCCTCTCCGCCGTCATCGCCGTGCTGCACGGCGTGGTCATCAACGTCGTGTCGAACCCGAACGTGTTCAGCAGTCAGGAGGCCATCGTCCTTGGATGGCTCGCCATTCCGCTGACCGTGCTGTGGATCGTCGGCATCACGAACTCCGTCAACCTGATCGACGGGCTGGACGGTCTGGCCGTCGGCGTGTCGACCATCAGCTGCGTGACCATTCTGGTCGTGGCGCTGCTCGTGTCGGAGCCGAACGTGGCGCTCATCGTCGCGGCACTCGCCGGCGCGTGCATCGGCTTCATGCCCTACAACCTCAACCCCGCCCGCATTTTCATGGGCGACACCGGTTCCCTGCTGCTCGGCTACGTGCTGGCAACGGTGTCGGTGCTCGGATTGTTCAAGTTCTACGCGATCGTCACGTTTGTCGTGCCGGTGCTCGCGCTGGCCGTGCCGCTATCGGACACGCTCTTCGCGTTCTGCCGCCGCATCCTGCACGGACAGAGCCCGTTTCACGCCGACCGCGGTCACTTCCACCACAAGCTCATGGATCTCGGTCTGAACCAGAAGCAGGCCGTCGCGATCCTCTACGCCATCAGCGCCACGCTCGGCCTCGCCGCCGTCGTGCTCACGACGAAGGGCTCCATCCGCATCGCACTGCTCGTCCTCGCGCTGCTGATCGGCTTTGTCGTGTGCGCCTTCATCCGCAAGAGCGTGCACAAGCACCACATTGACGTGGAGCTGCAGGAGGCGCAGGAAGCGGCCGAAGCGGCCGAAGCAGCCGAAGCAGCCGAACAGGCAAACAACGCCGATGCCGCCGAAGCACCTGCACAGGAGGTCAACGATGAGCAAACGCATTAAAGTCATGTCCGTTTTCGGCACGCGGCCGGAAGCGATCAAAATGGCGCCGCTCGTGCTGGAGCTGCAAAAGCATCCCGAGATCGAGAGCATCGTGTGCATTACGGCGCAGCACCGGGAAATGCTCGACTCCGTCATGGACTGTTTCGGCATTCGTGCCGACTACGATCTCAACATCATGCAGCAGGGGCAGGATCTGACCGCGATCACAACGCGCGTGCTTGAGCGGATGCGCGAAGTGCTCGGTGAGGTGCAGCCGGACATCGTGCTTGTCCACGGCGACACCACGACGACGTTTGCCGGCGCGCTCGCCGCGTTTTACGCCAAGATCCCCGTCGGCCATGTCGAGGCCGGTCTGCGCACGTACGACCGCTGGTCTCCCTTCCCGGAGGAGATGAACCGCTCGCTCGTCGGCCGCATTGCCACGCTGCACTTCGCACCGACCGCAAACAACGCCCACAACCTCGAGCGCGAGGCCGTGGAGGGCGACATTTTCGTCACCGGCAACACCGTGATCGACGCCATGGCCTACACCGTTCGCGGGGAGCAGTTCGTCTCGGACGAGCTGCGGCAGGTCGATTTTTCGCGCCGGATCATCGCCATGACCTGCCATCGGCGCGAGAACTACGGCCAGCCCATGCGCAACATCTTCACCGCCGTGCGCCGCCTGGCGCTCAACTATCCGGATGTCGAGATCGTCTATCCCGTGCACCTGAGCCCGGTCGTGCGCAGCACGGCGGAGGATCTGCTCGGCGGCGTGCCGAACATCCGGCTCATCGCGCCGCTTGACGCCGTGGACATGCACCGGCTCATGGCGCGCAGTTACATGGTCATGACCGATTCCGGCGGCATTCAGGAGGAAGCACCCGCACTCGGAAAACCCGTGCTCGTGCTCCGGCGCGAGACGGAGCGGCCGGAGGCCGTCACTGCCGGCACCGTCAAGCTCGCCGGCACGGACACGGAGGAGATCTACCGTCTGGCTGCCGAGCTTCTGGACGATCCGGCCGCCTATGACCGGATGGCCAAGGCCGTCAACCCCTATGGCGACGGGCGGGCCTGCCCGCGCATCGCGCAGGCGATCCTGAGCCATTTTCTCGGCGCACAGCCGCCCGAGCCGTTTGTGCCCGCGCACTAAAGAAACAGCATCCCGCCGAGGATGAACAGCAGCTCCTTGTCGCCGCTCTCGCGGTACATGAGGTATAACACCAGGATCAGCAGCAGATCCTCGCTTTCGAGGTCTGCGAGCGAAAATTTCTGCAGCAACTGCTGCAAGCCGCCGCCGGGCAAGCCCGGCGGCGGCTT
>UMHJ01030211.1_pt1 | contig 13802 bp, 10 predicted proteins | sample 1965511 | NCBI WGS metagenome assembly UMHJ01 (sample SAMEA4836096, study PRJEB28245) | human gut metagenome | biome: gut microbiome; material: fecal sample | place: Denmark | collected 2008
CGTGTCTTATCCATTGCAGCGCATCAGAATTACATCGCCATACGGCTACCGGAAAGACCCGTTTACCGGGAAGAGGAAGTTTCACGGCGGTATCGACCTGCACGCACGGGGCGAGCAGGTATTGGCCATGATGGAGGGGGTGGTCATCAAAGTGGGACAGGACAAGACTTCCGGCAAGTATGTGACCCTGCGGCACGGAAATTACACCGTCAGCTATTGCCACCTTTCACGGGTGCTGGCCGCCAAGGGTACGGTAGTCCGTCCCCGTGATGCCGTCGGTATAACCGGCTCGACTGGACGAAGTACAGGCGAACACCTGCACATAACCTGCAAGCTAAATGGCAAGAGTGTCGATCCGTCGGTCGTTTTCGATTACATCAGGACTACACAGCAGGAGTGCATTTCAGCTTTGAGCAGACTGTTGTAAGAGTGTTTATGTCGCCAAACGCTAATCGAAAAGAGTGTCATTAGGTGATGTGGTTTTCGATTAAAACAGGGGACTTTTCATTTTGGAACTTATCGTAATTTTTTATTTGAATGATTGTGAAACCAAGACCGAGTAGGGAGATCGGACTCTAACGGTCTATCCCGTTGCGGGAGAGGACGCCTTCCGTGTAATAATGTTTGACTTCTCGCATCTCCGTGACCAAGTCGGCTATGTCGATCAATTCTGCCGGAGCGTACCGTCCCGTGATTACCAACTCTGTCCCGGAATGTCGTCGAGAAATCGCCGTCAATACCTCCTCAATAGAAAGCAACTCGTAATACAGGGCAATGGTTAGTTCATCGAGCACGACCAGATTATACTCTCCCGAAGCGAGAATTTGTTTGCAGCTTTCCAATCCCGCATAAGCTGCGTCAATATCTTCTTGTGCCGGCTTCTTTTCAATAAAGCACCCCCGACCGAATTGCTGGATGCGGACGTTGTTAAACAGATGTTCGATCTTGGTTTCATTATATTTCATGTTCTTTACGAATTGTCCGATGAAGACGCTTCCTCCGGCACACAAAACTCGAATGGCAAGCCCAAATGCGGCCGTTGTCTTTCCTTTCCCGTTGCCAGTATAGACATGTATATATCCTTTGTTTTCCATATTGTTGATTTATGATTGCAAATGTAATCCGTGTTATGGTTCGGCGGAAAGATGGGCAAAACAATAAGTATAGGTTTGAATCGTGCCATCCTCAAGCCGGATGTCATAACTTTGGCTAAAGGGAGTTCCCAGTCGGAAAAGTACGGGTGAAGAGAATATCGGTCCGTCGTAGCAGAACGTGTGGTATTCTCCGTTTTCTCCGTTGGGGTCCATTTCCTTGGGGAGAGAGGCAATAAAGTCGGCATCTACCTCGCGACCGATGGCATCCATTCCCAAGCCATCGGCTTGCGTGGTCACGATGACCGTCTTCAGTCCGGAAGCGAGGTATTGCTGCATGACGATTTCCGAGGAGACTACTCCCCATAACGGCTCCACAACCTCTATTCCGAGTGGAGCGAGTTGTCGCTCCCGGTAGGCACGGACATCGTGCAAGTAAATATCCCCGAAAATAAAATGGGTTACTCCTTGCTCCTTGAAATGTAGGGCTGCGCAAGTCATGGCCTCTGCGTAATTTTCAAGGTTCCCCTGGGGTGTGAGATTCACGATATGCAGGGGAATACCGATACTGTCTGCTTGTGCCTGAAGCAAGGGGAGTGGGATACCGTGCATGGTGGAGCGTTGCGAGTCACGATTGATTGTGGTGAGCAGGGCAACGATGTCGTATAGCTCCGATTGACGAGCTCGCCAAAGGGCATGCGCGGAGTCTTTTCCCCCGCTCCAGTTGAATACGGCTTTTATCTTTTCCATTCGATGTTCGTAAAACTTCATGCTTCCAATAACTCACTCGTTTTTGCCCAATAATAGTAGGCTTCCGGTAGGTTGCTTCTCAGCTTATTCAGTTTGTTGGGCAGCGAAGGTCGGATGACCATATCCTTTATATCGGCAGGGTTGTTGGAATAAGATTCTATTTCATTGATTCCCTTTTCAATTAACGTGGCTAAATAAGCCGCCCTTGCTGCATCAATAATGGCATGGTCTATCAGATAACGCTGATTGTACATGAATGATTTGACACGGATGATTCCGTCTTGTATCAGGTCGAAGTCTCCTTCTCCGGCTTTTCCCCGTGTGGAGATACAAAGTGCCGTTTGGCGGATGTCATTGAAAACTTGCCCTATGTCCGTTCCGAAAGACCGGTATGAAAGTTCGACCACCGCAATCTTACGGAACGCTTCTTTGGTAATCTGCAAGTCTGAAACATTTTCAAACAGCCGCCCCACATCATAAAGCTGTTTGGCTATCTCCATCGAACAGGACCTTCCATTCTTGTAATAAGGTATTCCAGTTGTGTTGGGAGCGAAAGCCGTCAGTTTATCGCCCAAAATATCTTCTGCGGACGGGACTGTTACCATCAATGGTTTTCCTTCCAACCGTATGAACGGGCAGTCGATAGCTATTTGTTGGGTACGGAAATAATGAATGTCCTCGTAGAGTACATCCAGCAGGATATAGGATTGTGCATCGGTGTCATTTCGGTAGGCAATCTGATAGAAAAACTTGGAATGGCTCTTGGGAATATCCGCATCATCCCGTTGCTTGCGTTCCACAAGTTCCAGATTGATGAAGCCGAAATCGGCAAATGATTTCAGATAGTCTTCAATGTTGGTTCCAGGGGGACAGATAACATCAATGTCGATTGACAGACGATGAGCAGATTTCCCAAGTATGAGCATAAGTGCCGTTCCTCCCTTTTATGGATAGTAAATCGTTATGTGTAGTAATTTGATTAATCCATTAATACTTAATGCGATTATAGTCAAACTACTACACATAATACTTAAAATGATTTAAGCCATTCCAAAAGCTCTTTGTCTTTTTCCCACAAAGGGGTAACTTTCGGAGACACCTCAATATAGGCTTTTTCCAAAGCTTCTCTTTTCTGCTTAGAGTCGGCTCTCGCATATATTTCTGTGGTTTGAATTGATACATGGCCGAGAATATCGCGGATATAAACAAGATTCAAGCCTCCTTGAAGCAAATGCATGGCTTTTGAGTGGCGCAGAGAATGGCAGCTAACCACTTCGGGAATGACATCAGGATTTACCTTTCGTGCTTTTTCCACGTATTTCTTCAGAATATGGGTAATTCCTCCTCTGGTAAGTTTTTCTCGGTGGCTGTTCATAAACAATGGATATGGACGAAACATGTTATCCATAAGCCCATTCTCTTGCATATATTGACGCAAGATAGTTGTTTGTTCCTGTAACATAGGGACATTTCGTATCTTCTTGCCTTTTCCTTTTATCATGATAAAAGAAGGATTGCTCAAATGAACATTTTCTACCACAAGGTCTGCAATTTCTTGTACACGACACCCAGTATCATACATCAATGATAGCAAGGCAAGGTCTCTACGGCCATGCCGAGAACTCTTGTCCGGCATTTCAAGTAAAAGTTTGATTCCTTCTATTGTCAAATAATTGATTTTAGCCATGTTATGTTTCTTGCTTTTGATGGCAAGTACACGCTGGAACTCGTAAAGATTATCCGGATGTACACGCTGTACATACTTGATGAACGAGTGGATGGCAGCGAGCCTTCCGTTACGGGTTGAAACACTACAATGACGTTCAATCTCTATCCAATCCAGGAAAGCGACCACGTTTTCCTTTGTTATGTCAGCCAAAGTAAGTTTATTGATTGACAATTTTTTGTAAGTTTCCATATAGGATATCAATTGGACAAAAGCATCCCGGTAAGCTTTAATCGTATTATTGCTAAATCCTCGCTCGTTGATTAAATATATTGTCATAAAGTCCGAAAGGTACTTTGCGAAATCAGTTGTCTTCATTGCGTAATGATGGATAAACGTTTGTAAATATAGCATCCACATTCTGAACTAAATGAGGATACATTTCCACGGTCAATCTGACATAATTATTGGTAGCCTCGATTGATTGATGTCCCAAATAGGTTGACAAAATTGGTAGGGAGCAATAGATGTCCATACCGCTATCCGCCATCTTGAGCAGGGATTTTACAGCAAAAGTATGCCGGAAGTCATGAACGCGAGGTCCGTAATGATTACCCTTAAACGGTATTCCGGTTTTTGATAGGATTTTACGGAACACCTTGTAAATTTGTTCTGAAGAACACTCTCTTCCCCTTGCAGAAAGGAAAAATTTATCGCAAAGAGGATTAGGGTTCAACCTGTCACGATGCCGGATATATTGACGCAAAACATTTTCCATAGATTCTGAAAACGGGAGTAGTCTTTCCTTTCCGTTTTTAGTATCGCGTAATACTGCTATGCGGAGATCTAACTTTACATCCTCTTTGCGAAGGCTCAAAGCCTCGCCTATTCTTACGCCTGTAGAAAATAGGAAACGAAGAAGTGCCGGCATTACAAAACGTATGGAATCAGACCTTACTGGGGTACACTCCATATTGTCACAGGTCGCAAAAATGAGTTTCATCTCATCTTCCGTGTAGATATGTGGCACGAATGTTTTCTTGGGTTTGGGAGCATAACATGTCGCAGATTCTCTATCATGCAGACTTAGATAACCCGCAAACTGGTTGAGAGTAATGCAGCGTTTATAACGGTAGGCATCACTCTCGTTCGGACGCTGTTTACTCCATTCACGTGCAAGTTCCTTGCTGATAACATTTTCATGTTCGTTTCGATCGACTGTAAACTTGTCAAAGAGATAAAGAATTTTTTCTTCCGCGATATACTTGTACCCACATTTTCTTTTCAACTCGACAAAACACTCTATATCTTCCTTGAAGATACCTGTTAAACGTATAACTGCCATGATTACCAATTGAATTGATTGTAAAACATTTCGTTGACTGTCGGAACCTCAAGAGGACAAACGCTTAGTGAAGATACATCTACACGGAGATAGAACATGGTCGAATCCGTGTCCGTGTGACCTAACACTTCCGATATAACTGGCATCACCGCCTGTCCTTCAAGCATCCTTGAGGCAAGGGAGTGTCGCAAGGAATGTGAACCATGACGCCTTCCGGCCGTATCAATCCCTGCCTTCTTAAAGTATTGTGTTACTACATTATAAACTGAAGTTACATGAAAAGGCTCGTAAGGGGCGAAGGTTTTAAGCAATACATACGATTGTGTCGATTCTGCTCTCCCGTATTTGAGATAATCAATTATGGCATTGCCAATTTCAGGAAGTAAGGGCAACTCCACGGGAACTCCGGTTTTCACTTGAATGAACTTGATTAGATTTTCTTCCCAGCATAAATTTGAAAATTGTAAATTTGTAATGTCGGAAGCCCTCATACCTAAACGTGATGCCAACAATAGAATAAGATAGTCACGCTTCCCGACAGGATTACTCCTGTCCACACTCTTGAGAAGGCGAAGGATTTCTTCGCTGGAATATACTGATGGTAAATTAGGCTGTTGAACAAATTTGCCACTTGGAATCTTAATGCTGATGTTGGTTTTTAGATATTTGTTTTCGTGTAGCCATTTTAAGAATCGCTTTGTGAACGAAATGGCAAGATAAGTATCTGCCTTGAAGCCGCTTTTCAACTGGCGGATATACATAAACACGTGTTCTTTGCAAAGCTCTTCTACCCGTGTTATCTTTTGGGCTGTTAAAAAATCAACAAATCGGGATAGTTGCATCCTATAGGCATTTAGCGATGATGGTCGTATATGTTCGACCTCTTTCTCACTAATGTATTCAAGTGCTTTTTGCCCGATAGGACTTGTAAAGTCAAAAGATTGCCGCGGTTCACGCATTGTACCTTTCAGAATAAACTCTTTCAGAAGTTTGACCGAATACTCAATGCTTCTTAGCATGGCAACCTCTTGAATGGAGGTTTTCATTAAGAACTGGTTAAACGCGATTTCCAATGATAAAGCATCACCAAAATCACACTCTACATTCTCTTGGATACAGAAGTCATGAAGCCGTTGCCAATTGATGCCATGTTTTTTCCTTGTATCATAGGAAAGTTTAGTTTTGGCAAGATAATTCTGTGCCTTAGATACTATCTGCCATCTTTTGATTGTTTTAGTTTGTTCCATATATTTCTGTTATTAGACAAATTATGACCTCTAAACTACAGAAATATTATGTATAGCAAATGGAATACAAAAATAAATTAAAATGCTGAATATTAATAAATATATAGCAAACGACTTTACATAACGGTTTACTATCCATAAAAGGGTTTATGTATAGCTGTATATAATCCCTTAAAAACCAGTGGACACCCGGCTTTAACCAGCATTTCAAGCAGGGACAGGGCACGGATTACTTTCTCTATCAGATTTTTATCATTATAGTGCAATTCGGATGAAACCTGTTCGATCCATTCTGCCGTAAAACACTCCTTCTTTATCATTTTATGTTCAGATTTTCTAATATGGACAATATTTCTTCTTTTGCCTTACGTCTGCCGGCATACCTGAATAGCCGATTTCGATTGACAGCGTACAGGTTAAAGGCATTTTCAAAGATATGCTCGCTTTCACTACCTTGTAGGTAGAAGAAATCCGCATCCCTCAATATATCCACCAACAGCTTTTCCAGTGTAGGCATCGGTACATCTGATACTTTCTGCAAAGGAGCTTCCGAGACCAAATTTTTCACAAAAAAGACACGGCTGTCCATATCTACATATCGGTAAATCATATCTTTGTCCGGTCGCAGATAGACGTCACGGTTCCCGTCTTTCAAAAAGTTGAAAACCGTTTCTGCCGAATCCCTGTCTGTTTCCACATAGACAACACGGTTGGAAGAAAGGTGATGCTGCAAGGGTGCGATAATATCCCCCTGATAGACGCAGAACTTCGCAAATGGGAAATTGACCAGCAACGAATCGTAAATTTCTCTTACTTCACCTATGAGTTTAGGAACAAAGGGCTGTTTCATGACTTTAGCATACATTCCGCGTCCGGTTCTGACCAGTGCATTTTCATTCACGAGCTTGAACAGATACCATGACAAGGAAGACTTGCTTATACCAACCTTTTCGTGAAGATAGGCAAACAAGTCATCCATGCTGAAATCACGGTGTACTTCAGCGTATTCAAGTATGGATGTCGTTGTTTTATTACTCATATTATATCCTGTTTTTGCCTGCAAATATAGCAAATTTTCGGCACTATTCAGAAATAGTGCCGAAAATTTGTATTTATTTAAAACAATCTATATGTAAATAACCTTTTGTCATCATCTACTAAATATCGGCACTAAATTAAAATTGTGCCGATATTTAGTGGTTGTTCAATATTGTACAATGACAATTTACCAAATCGTATTTTCCTGTTTTATTGTTGTCACATCTCGTTTATCGGCAGGTCATTCTTTACTCTTTTCGTCGGCGAATGTAGGACGAAGCGCATAATCGCCAAGCCGCATTGCATTCGGATGACGAAAACAGACTGTTGCACGGTCGGTTTTCTATCCGGGTTTGGCTTATGATGCCACAGCTTCATCCTCTGGCTGCCTCAAAAAGCTGAAAACAAACCTGCACGGCAAACGAAAGCAGGGAAAAAGAAAAAATCAGCAGAAAAGTTCAACCAATTAAAAGTAAACAAGTATGGTAGAAGAAATTAGACAAGACGGCAAAGTGATATTGTCGAGCGAAGACGTTTTTTCCGTCCCTATGATTTTCAACAACCTTTGTGGAAAGAATTTCATTGGCAAAGAATACAAGGACTATATCAGGCATATAGCCTTTGAGGAAATGGGACTTAAGCCGGGCATCGTGTCCCATTATCGGGACGGTGTTCTATATAAGAACGGCACAATCCCGGAACTTTGAACAGGTAAACCCAAATAGGAACAGCAAAAATCAAAATTCATATAGATATGGAAACAACAACTATCCATCCGGCAGAAGCCTATCTCCGAAACGAGCAGAATCCCGCCTCTTTATATGTAAGGATTGCAGGCCAACGCAGGCGATTATTCATCAACCGCAATGAAAATGTTATCGGCATTATTGCGCCCAAAAAACGAAAAAGCGGGTACATCTTCACAGATTGGGCAAGCATTGAGAAGATATACTATCCGTCATCCTCTCCCGAAGATGCAGCGGACATAGAAAAGAAACTGGTCTTGAAATACCAGAAACTTGCCCGGCTTGCCACGCATACAAACGACTGGCTTCGCAAAATCGCTAATGCCGATTTGGATAAATCCCTTTACGAGAACCGCATCACGACCGGCACACGCATCGACGGCAAGTGTATCGGACTTGCCACCATCGAGAAGTATTGCGGCAGTTGGGATATGGCTCGTTTCAGAACGGCACTGAAGCAAGGCGAAAAGTTTTCCACCGGACGTTTCGACTTTTGTGGCTATGACGGTACGTTATGGTGTGAGCCGCGCGAAAACGGCGATATGGCGGCTGGATTCAGCAAAGAATACCGGAATTGCGGTAACGGCTACTATTATCTGCTTATCAACGATGAATACATGATAGGCTATGACATAGACTGAGTTATATGCAGGGTAAGGACAGACCGTATCGGGCAAAGTCTCGGTACGGTCTGATGTTCCCGTCCGCCAACGACCTTTTATAGAACTCCTGTTCTCCCTCTTATAGCCTTACATCCTGCGGCCAGTTTGCTTCAAGCAGCCTCACGCATTTTGTGTAACACCTTACATAAAGTGCGTGAAGCCCCTTTTTGCAAAAGGACGGACACGGACAGACTTGGCATTACAGGGGGCGGGATAAATCCTGCCCTCTGTAGTCCCAAGACAGTCCGTCGAAAAGTCCGTCCCGGCTGGCCGCCTTATTCTTTTACCCATAATCTTTCCTTTTTCTAACGGATTCCCATTAAACCCAAGTCCGCTGCCGTGCGACCTACGGGATAGAATTTTCCGCAAAGGTAACCGGCCGCTCCAATCTTGCCAAGGCCGGCGTGCCGCTGCGAGTGACACGTAAAAATCTTCCTCTCCGTCTGTCGAGCGTATTTTTTCGGATCAGCCTTGTCCGATTGTCCCTCACCACCTTCTGAAAGCAGAAAAATCTTCCCGGCGGTCGCAAACAGACCGAACAAAGGGAAATAAAAAGAAAGGTTAAATATGAGTTACAACAAATTGAAATCATTGGTGGCAAACGTGGAAGCGATAAAGACAGCGTTACAAATCCACATTCAAGGCAGACAAGCCACAACAGAGGAAAAAGAGATTTTATCCCTATATTCGGGGTTTGGCGGTATCAAAGAAGTATTGAACATCGGCACGGAAAAGCCTGTAAGTGGCGACATGGTAGAACCGATACAAAGATTGCAGGAGCTTATCGACACCTACCCACATTTCACAGAACCCATGCGCCACAACGTCATGGAGGGTATCAAAGCCTCCGTCCTGACAGCGTTCTACACCCCGAAATTCCTTGTTCAAGCGGTAACAAAACAAATACACACTACATTCAAGGATAACGGACTGCAAATGCGCTTATTCCTCGAACCGAGTGCAGGCATTGGCGGTTTCCTCCCGGTAGCCATGTCCGACACCTGCGGCTATGCTATTGAAAAAGACCCGGTTTCGGGTCTGATACTCTCCCTGCTGAATGACAACACGATTACACGGACAGCCGGGTTTGAAACGATAGACGAACAGGGTTTTAAACATACGAAATTCGATGTCATAGCCTCCAACATACCTTTCGGTAACTTCCGTGTGTTCGATGCGGAACTCTGGAAGAAAGGCGGCATATACGAGCAGGCTACCAAGACCATACACAATTACTTTTTCGTCAAGGCTATGGAACTTTTGAACGAGGGCGGTCTGTTGGCTTTCGTCACATCAAGGGGCGTGGCCGACACACCAAGCAACAAATTCGTGCGTGATTACCTTGTGAGCCATGCTGATTTGATAAGTGCCATTCGTCTGCCCGACATGCTTTTCATGCAAACAAGCGGTATCGAGGTAGGCAGTGACTTACTTGTATTTCAAAAACATACACACAAGGCATCACTTTCACAAAGGGAACAGCTCTTTTTGCAGGTCGGCAGGGAAAAGGCAGATACGACAGGCACAATGACCGAATACGCCAACAAACTTTTCACATTGTCGAAAACCACCCTTGCAACAGGCAGCCGCATTGCGATGAACCAGTACGGCAAGTATGTACGCAAATACCAGTGGCAGGGTGATGAAAACGCCATGTCGCAGTACCTCGCCGCATTGCTCAAACTCGACTTTGGCCGCTATTTCCGCAAAAGCCTTTTCACAAGTGAGGGACAGGACGGCATACACACGCAAATGTCCCTTTTCGGTAGTGTGGCCGTTAAGCAACCACCAAAAGGCAGACGAGCCTATACGGACGAGCCGGAAGCGTGGATGAAAGAGGGCGCAATGGTACTGTTCGAGGGGCAGGTGGGCGTTATCCAATACCGCAAATCCGACCTCTACCAAGAGACGGCCACCGATTTTGTCCCGGTGGACGAGGGCAAGGTGAACACCGACAGGGCAAACGACTATTTCGCTATCCGCAAGGCATACTTTGAACTTGCAATCAAAGAGCAGGAGAAACAGATGGAACAGCCGCAACTGCGTGAACGACTGAACGCTTGCTATGATGCTTTTGTCGCCAAATGGGGCTTTTTCCACGAGAACGACAACAAGGAATTTATCATGCTTGACAGCCTTGGCGTGGAAGTCTTTACAATAGAAATGCAGGTCAAGGGCAACATATTCAAAGCCGACATCATGCGTGAGCCTGTAGCGTTCAAAAAGATAGACACGACCGTGCAACTCACACCGGCCGAAGCGTTGGCAAGCAGTCTGAACTTTTACGGCTGTGTGGATATGGGCTATCTGACACAGACCACAGGCAAAGACGAGGACGAAGTTATCGACGACCTCAAAGGCGAGATATTCTACAACCCAGCCACCGGAGAATGGGAACACAAAGGCAAGTTCATAGCCAGAAACGTCATTGCCAAAAGCAAGGAAACAGGCTCTTATCTTCCCGACCTCACAGGCAAGGAAAAGGACTGGGCGGAAACCGCTGTAAAGGCATTGGAGGAAGCCATGCCCGAAGCGATACCTTACGAGGAACTCGACATCAACATGGGCGAGCGTTGGATTGACACGAAGCTGTACGCCGATTTTGCCACAGAGCTTTTCGGAACGGAAACCGATGTGATGTATTTTGACGTGAACGACACCTATCTGGTACGTCTGCAAGGATATTCCCCTATAGTCTATAACACCTATTCCGTAAAGAATTACAACGGAGAGGACTTGTTTGTACACGCATTGCAGGACACCGTTCCCGAAATAACCAAAGAGATAGAGCGGAACGGCGAAACGGTACGAGTGCCGGACGAGGAAGCCATACAGGAAGCGGCCACCAAGATACAGGAGATAAGAAACCGTTTCAACCAGTGGCTCGACTGTCAACCGATAGAGGTAAGGGACGAATTGGTAAGGGTGTACAACGAGCGGTTTAACTGCTATGTCCGTCCGCATTATGACGGCTCGGCACAGACCTTTCCGCAGCTCTCTTTCGAGAATTTCCCATACGACAGCCTCTATCCCTCACAGAAAGACGCTATCTGTATGATTAAGCAGAACGGCGGCGGTATCTGTTGGCACGAGGTAGGCACAGGCAAGACGATGATAATGTGCGTTTCAGCTTACGAAATGAAACGCCTCGGATTAGTGCAGAAACCACTCATTATCGGCTTGAAAGCCAATGTTCACGAGATTGCCGACACGTTCCGCAAGGCTTACCCCTCGGCAAAGGTGCTTTATCCGGGCAAGGAGGATTTCACCCCTGCCAACCGCAAAGAGGTATTCTCGAAAATCAAGAACAACAACTGGGACTGTATCATTCTGACGCACGACCAGTTCGCCAAAATACCGCAGTCGGAACAGACCATGATAGATATATTCACGGAAGAACTGGCCGATGTGGAGCGCAATTTGGAAGTATTGGAACAATCCACCATGCGCTACCGCAGCGGAAAGATGCAGGACGGTCTGGAGAAGCGCAAACAGAACCTCACGGCCAAACTTAAGGAGTTGCGAATGAAAATCAACGACCGGAAAGACGATACAGTCGATTTTCACTCGATGGGCATAGACCACATATTTGTCGATGAATGCCACATTTTCAAGAACTTAATGTTTCAGACACGCCACACGAGGGTTGCCGGTATAGGCAATACCAAAGGCTCGCAAAGGGCGATGAACCTGCTGTTTGCCATCCGTGACATTCAGCACCGGACAGGACGTGACCTCGGCGCAACATTCCTTTCGGGCACGGTAGTAGTTAACGCACTCACCGAGCTATATGTGATGTTCAAGTATCTTAGACCAAGAGAATTGCAACGTCAACAGATTTCTTGCTTCGATGCGTGGGCGGCGATATTTACGCAGAAGACAGCCGACTATGAACTGAACGTGACAGGTGCAATCAAGCGTAAAGAGCGTTTCCGCACCTACATCAAAGTGCCGGAACTGGCAATGTTCCTGCGTGAGATTACCGACTACCGCACCGCCGACATGATAAACCTCGATGTACCGGATAAAAACGTGCGCTTTCTTTCTCATGCGCCCACTATCCAGCAGGAGGAAATGATAGGCCGTCTGGTTTCCTTTGCACACAGCGGACAGTGGGAGGATTTGGGACTTGATACGCCCGAACCCGACAATCTCGATAAGGCTAAAATGTTGGTCGCTACCAACGTGGCACGGAAAATGGCTCTCGATATGCGTTTGTTGGGCGACAAGTTCAGCGACGATGCCGACAACAAGGCTTCAATCTGCGCAAGAACAATCTATGACTATTATGTGAAATCGAACGCCAACCGGGGTACGCAGTTCGTGTTCAGCGACCTCGGCACATACAAGCCGAATGAGTGGAACGTATATACTGACATTAAAAAGAAGTTGGTGAACCTCGGCATTCCGGCCGATGAAGTGCAGTTTATCCAGTGCGCCACCACCGAAAGGGCAAGAAAACGCCTGTTCGAGGACATGAACAACGGCAAGGTGCGTGTGCTTTTCGGCAGTACCACCATGTTAGGCACAGGGGTAAACGCCCAACAGCGGGCGGTAGCGGTGCATCATTTGGAGATTCCCTGGCGACCGGCCGACATGGAGCAGCGCAACGGCAGGGCGGTACGCAAGGGCAACACCGTGAAGCTGTGGGGCGGCAATGTGGTGGATGTGGTGATATACGGCACGGAAAAGACACTTGACGCCTACAAATTCAATTTGCTGAAAAACAAGCAGATGTTCATCAACCAAATCAATAACGGCACAATAGCCGTGCGCCGTATCGACGAGGGCGGCATGGACGAGGACAACGGCATGAACTTCGCCGAGTTCGTGGCTGTCCTTTCCGGCAATACAGATTTGCTGAACAAGGCAAAACTTGACAACAAGATTATGCAGTTGGAAAAGGAACAGGCCATTTTCAAGAAAGAACGCGTCCGTGCCGAGCGCAAAATAGCTTCCAATCGTGAAGAGGTTGAAAAGGCACGGCGTACAAAGGCCGGTTTCATCAATGATTGGGAATACTTCAACTCTTACGAGGGCACAAAGGTAACGCAGCTTCTCAACCTGCCACAAGCCACAACCGAGGAAACAGGCCGGGAATTACACCGCATCGCTAAAACCTACCGTAGCGGAGCGTATGGCACGATTGGTACGTTTGCAGGACTGAACCTGTTGGTACGCAGCGAGTACAGTATAACAGGGGTATTTGACCGCAACACGTTCTTTGTCGAGGGGACAAGCGGGCTTAAATACCGTT
>UMHJ01032954.1_pt1 | contig 13555 bp, 10 predicted proteins | sample 1965511 | NCBI WGS metagenome assembly UMHJ01 (sample SAMEA4836096, study PRJEB28245) | human gut metagenome | biome: gut microbiome; material: fecal sample | place: Denmark | collected 2008
CTCCATACTTTCTTCCGGCTCTGGTGAGATCTCCGGCTCTACCGGTGTTTCTTCCACATGATTCTGCGGTGCCGGCTGTGGCTCTACAGGTGTTGCCACAGGTACAGAAACCTGCGGCTGGGAAACAACCACTTTCTGACTGTTCATAATGGTCTGATTCAGGCGCAGTTCCATATCTTTTATTGCAATAATGATTTCCTGCAGCTTTGCGGCTATCTCTTTATCCTGTGAATGTTCCTGTTCTTTTCCATCCTTCTGCACCGAAGAAATTTCATCCTTACAGGCTGAAAGAATCTCGTCCTTATAAGCACCCGCAACTGTACCGAACCCATCCATTCCTTTCTGGAACGTATCAAACCGGTCCATCAGCTGTTCATATGAATTCATCAATGCATCGGTATTCTCATGGGACCGCTTGATAATTACTTTCGCTATTCCCTTCTGTGCATTAACAATTTCCTCTGTCGGAATCTTAGATGCCTCTTCCATATATGCAAGCTTCACCGATATTTCCTCAAAATATTTTTTCAGCATGAGATATGATGCCTTTTCCGACTTGAAAATACTCTCATACTGTTCCTCTCTCCGGGCATATTTTGTCTCATATACTAAAATCACGCCTCTGATTGCAACATACAGGCATATCAGATCTGCTGCTGCCAAAACAACCAGAACAATAAACATCTTCGGGAAATTGACTATGGCATACAACTCTGCCATAAAAATAAACGCAAACAAAAGTATCCCGAAAATCATCTGCATCCTTGCTTTCGAATCTTTATTCTTCATATGATACCGCTCCTTCCATGAGCCTGCTATTCTAACCACTATGCAAAATAAGCTCTAGTATGTTATATTTTACCATATTGTGTCGATTCTCACAAGGTTTGTTGTTTATTTCTGCCTTCTATAATATGTCATTTACAATCTGCTCTGCTGTCAGATGATTCTCTTTTAATACCTCATTTACATCATACCGGTCAAGGAATTCTTTTTTCAATCCGTAATTATAGACTTTCATATCACTGCTTCCATAAAATCTTGCGATTTTTTCTCCGAAACCACCATTCAGGATGCCATCTTCCAGTGTAACTACCGTGTCATGGTCTGCCTTCAGCTTCTCAAGCAGTCCTTCATCCAGTCCGGTAATATAGTACGGGTTGATTACCGTTGCATGAATACCTTTTTTCTCCAGCATTTCTGCGGTCTGCAGTGCCAGGGAATAAAATGTTCCGAGTCCGATCAGTGCAATTTTGCTTCCCTTTTCCGTTACCTCATAGGTGTTGAGCTGGCTCCAGTCTTTTTTGACTTCTCTGCCATCCGAAATCATGTCTCCGCCCGGAAGTTTGATCGCAACCGGCATTTCCTTCTGCTCCACACTCCAGTCAAGCATTGACAGATATTCTTCCTTTGTTGTCGGTGCCAGATAAACCAGTCCCGGAATATTAGAAAGCATCGGAATATCCTGCAGTCCCAGATGGGTAACATCCGTCATGCCAAATACCGATCCCGTATACACAACAATCGTTGCCGGATTCCCGTCAATACACAGATCCTGTGAAATCTGGTCATACGTCCTCTGGATAAAGCTGGAATACACACCGTATACCGGCTTTCCGCCACCTTTGGCAATTCCGGAAGCAAGTGCTACCGCTGTCTCCTCCGCGATTCCCACATCTACAAACTGCCGGCCGGCCTGTTTCCTTTTCTCCTGCGTAAATCCGAGAATCGTCGGGGTTCCGGATGTAATTGTAACAACTGTCGGATCCTTTTTCATCTTTTCAATCAGATATTCACAGGTCACCGAAGAATAATCTTCCACTTCCGGAAAATGGGATTTTCCGGTCTCAATATCAAATGGAAGATGCCAGTGCCATTCTTCCTTATGCTCTTCTGCCGGTTTATAACCTTTTCCCTTTAATGTATTAATGTGGACAACAACCGGTTTCTTACTGTCTTTTACCTGTTTGAAAGCCCCGATCAGCTCCCTGAGGTCATTTCCATGATCCACATAGACATAATCAAGTCCCATGGCTTTAAATAAATTGCACTCTGCCTGTCCGTTTGTCTCGCGGAGTAATTTCAGATTTGAATAAAGTCCTCCATGGTTTTCTGCAATTGACATATCATTGTCATTTACTACAATGATCATGTTGCTGTCTAATTCTGCCGCAAAATCCATTCCTTCTAAGGCTTCTCCTCCGCTTAAAGAACCGTCTCCGATAATTGCGATCACATTTGCACTTTCCCCACGAAGATCCCTTGCCTTTGCCAGACCGCATGCCAGACTGACGGATGTAGAGGTATGTCCGACCGTAAAATGGTCATGTTCACTTTCCTGCGGACAGCTGTATCCCGTCACGTCATCGTAATGTTCTTCATATAAATAGGCATCTTTTCGACCGGTCAGCATCTTGTGCGGATAGGTCTGATGGGAAACATCAAATACCATTTTGTCCTTTGGGGACTCAAAAACATAATGCAGTGCAATGATTGCCTCTACCATGCCAAAATTCGGGCCAAAATGCCCGCCGTGAATACTTGCCCTCTTTAATAATGCATGACGCATTTCTTCTGCGAGAGCTGTCATCTCTTCTATATTTAATTTCTTCACATCTTCCGGTCCGTTAATCTTTTCGATATACATATAATAAATTCTCCTTCCGATTTTATCTATCATAATATACCACTTAAAGTTAACTTTAAGTCAAGTATTTTTTATTTAATTTTCAACTTTTTGCTTCAAACCCTCAATTGCCTGAGCCACTATACCTGCGTTCTTAAAAAGATGTAAATATTGTAATGATAAAAGGGGCAAAAGGTATCATTTCCCACTGAAATGCAATTTTTATGTCATTCGCATTTCTTGCGATCCGCTTGTTGTTCCGATATAATTATGCTATGATTGTGCTTTGATTGGAGGAAACCATTTTGAGCGAATATTATAAGTTTTTTCAAAATAAAAAATGTGAATATTTTCCATGCCATAAAGGAATTCCGGAGGAGGACTTTAACTGTCTGTTTTGTTATTGTCCCCTCTATACACTCGGGAAATCCTGTGGTGGAAACTGTGAATATTTAAAAAATGGTATCAAATCCTGCATAAACTGTGGCTTTCCCCATCACCGAAAGAACTATGATAAGGTCACGGGCCGCTTTCAGGAAATTGCAGCCGTTATGGCAGCTTCCGATAAGGAGGATGTATCCCATGAAATGTAAACTTACTCCCGGATTATCCTCCGGTGACTGGAACGAATTTTGCAGCCGTTTCCATTTCCCTCCGGATGACCTGCCCCATATTCAGGCAATTTATACGGCACTTCTTCCCCTGGTTGAATCCTATGCGTATTACTCTCTGGATCAGGATTTAGACGGGGTTTCCCTGCCTCACTATGCCTATGGGTTTGTGACGCTTGGAAACGGAGTGGATGAACTGTCGGAATTATATCTGAACCATGAACAGATCCAGGAGGCTTACATTGTGGACTGCATCAGCCTGATGCTTTTGTCAAAGGCTTATGAAGAGTTTGCACATGTGATAGAACGTCAGAGCCGCCTGTATCTTGCAGAATTATCTTTTCTGGGAGATACCTATTCCCTTGACCTGCTCCCACAGATTTATGGGCGGCTTGCCCCGGATGGCATCCAGCTTACCGAGGGGCAGATGCTCCGACCTCTTAAGACAGCAACGCTGATCCTGCATCTGGATACAACAACACACGCCAATCTCAAGCAATTGTGTAATACGTGCGCAACCTGCCGGAATTTTTCCTGCCCGTCGAGAAAGGTCACGGCTCCGCATTTGCCGCATACTTATGGGGCCATGCAGATATTCCATACAAAATAATTATTTTTCAATTGATAAGTCAGCATTTTACCGTGCTTTTTCAAAAGTTCTTCCGCTGTAATACCAAACAATTTCTTAGTTGCTCCACCCACCCGACACGGACAATCTCTGCTCTACACCTTGTGCTTCCAATATAAATGAAACCGACATGGTGAACTGATTAAAATGCTTCTGTTTTTTATAACTGATGATTGAAGAAATATAAACAAAAGCAAGGGGGTTGAGAGTAACCTCGAATCTGAAAACCTTATCTTTACAAGTTTGAGGTTTCGAATGATTATTAAGATAAAAAGATGTAAATAACATAATATTAGCAGTTGACTTTAACATTATTAAATGATAATATCAATAATATTAAAGAAAGGGGTTGGTAATGAGACGAAAAGCGCAAGAATGGATATACAATTTAAGTGATGAAGATATCACATTTATAAAAAATTTTGTTATGTCATCTGGCTCTTTAAAAGAGGTTGCAAAATTGTATCATATAACATATCCTACCGTGCGATTGAGACTTGATCGACTTATACAAAAAATGCAAATGAATGATCAAATAGAAAATGACGCTTATATTTCATTAATTAAAAAAATGGTAATAGATGATCAACTTGATTTTGACACAGCAAAAATATTGATAAAAAAATACAGAGAGCAAAAAGGAGAATAAATGAAATTTTCTACAATTTTATTCATCGTAATAATAATGGCATTAACCATTATTTGTGTACGTTTTTTAGAATCATATTTAAATAAAAAAAGAAGAACAACTACCGTATCATTAACACCAATTATTTTTCTTGTTCTTTCAATCGTATTAATTATAGTGTATCTTAATTTTGAACCAGAAAGTTTTGAACGCGTTGAGAAGCAGGGGTTATTGACACTCTCATATAGTTTCGTTTCCGAAAATCAGATGTCTATAAAGGATAAGATACATAATTGTATCATTATCTTTATACTTACAAATATTCCTACTGTTATATCAATTTATAATCGGATAAAAAGAAATAGAACGATTACGCGCAAAAAGAAAATAAATGAAATGAAATTGCGGGAATTATAATGTTCATCTCTATATATTATATATAGTTGTGATGCCGTTGGATATTATAGTGGAAAGCACTGGACAAATGCAAGTGCTTCTAATGCAAGCGTAGATTCTGACTTTGTTATATATACATATAAACTTTCTGGACAAAGTAACAAAACCACATGTACTTCCTCCTGTATTACCTTAAAATGTTCTGGAAATCTTGATACTTATGTTGGAGTTGGAAATGTAGGAATTGTAAAGATTGCATACATCGCAAACTTATTCGAGTAAAACCAATTTCTACGCTTCAAGTTATTTATAATAATGAAAAAAAGATATATAGTGATACTCGTTTTGCTTATACTGATCTTACTCTATAATAGATATGGATCTGGTGTCTAAAATCATTTAAGTGCACAGGTAGACAGTATTTCAATTGAGGCAGTATGAAAAACTTATCCAGCGCGAACGATTAGAAATTGTTCGCAGATAATAAAACAATTTAATGGTATCCAGCAAAGATCTTTAAATCATTGACAAAAAAATTGCGCAATGGTATTATGAAAATACAAAAAGCAATACCGTGTAGGCGGTTTGCCAAAGTTAGTTTTAAAAAATAACCGGTCTTTGGTAGGGGCGGTTATTTTTTATGGTTAGAAAAGATCATTACGATCAGATTGATAATAGCAACAATCAGTATGCAAAACTGAAAATATTGTTCCCCACACATGACTTTGATTTTGTGTTTACTCCTTTACAGATTTCTTGAAAAGATGGAGAAATTAAATTTTCTTCCATATATTTTACAATATACTCATACATTTCTCTTTCTTTATCCGTAAGTTCATTGCTTAGCTTTTCTCCCATTTGCTACCTCCCTATATGCCTATATAATAAAACATGTGTTCGATTATATCAAATAAAAATTATTGCCAAACCATCCTCAACTGTCCGACCTGCTCCTCCACAATCCGCCCCAACCTCTGCTTCATGACTCTCTGCACAATCCGCCGCCTCCGGTAAAAACAATTCCGGCTGATTTGGAAAATTCCGTAGTGCACATTCACTTTATTTCTTGTGTATTTTTGTGTATTTTAGTTGACTTTTGTGTAATATTGTGTATGATATAATTAAAGGAGGTACATAATGAATCCAAGGCAACAAACGATTAAACAACTCAGTGCTTCCGGTTATGAATTGAAACGCCACGGTGCTAATCACGACATTTACTACAATCCGCAGACACACAGCACCGTACCTGTCAAACGACACGATTTCAATGAAAACGACATGAAGTACATCTTCAAGGAAGCCAATATTAGCAGGATGCATTAAATATGTTTCCTGCTTCCAAATAGGAGGGTTACTATGAAATATATTTATACAGCTTTGTTTACACCTATCGAGGACGGATCTGGATACTACGCAAAAGTCCCTGATCTTCCTGGATGCATCACTACTGGCAATAGTCTTTCTGATGCAATTGACCAAATTACCGATGCAATGAGCGCATGGCTTGTTGTTGCAGAGGATGAAGGCGAACCGATTGCTCCTCCATCACCACAGGAAAAATTAAGTGTTGATGCCGGCACAATCTGTTCCCTGATTTCCGCAGATACCATTGAATATCGTGCCCAGACAGATACTCGCGCCGTTCGAAAAAATGTTTCTCTTCCAAGTTGGATGGTCCGTCTTGCTGACAAGCGCGGAATCAACTGCTCACAAGTCCTTCAGGATGCCTTACGAACACTTCTTGATAACTCCACTATCGCACATACTCATTAACATTATCCCTTAAAAACCAGTTATCCATATGGGTAACTGGTTTTCTCATAAAACAAAAAATGCCTCTCCATCAACCATAACACGGTTATTTACTATCTTGAAATCCGGAGCATCCCTGCCTATAACCATAAATATAAAAACGAGCAGCAAAACCGGATTTACACCAGTCTGCTACTCGTTTGATGATTATAATATTTTCTTTTCTTGTGCCATTGCAACCAGTTATCGGACAAATGGCAGGAACGTAATGCTATACTTTATTTTCCAAACCGGCTGATTTCTTTCGCATATGATATTTCCGTTTTTCCTCATACATTTTCTCATCCATATGCATTAAAAAAGTTTCTGCATCATCTTCTGTCCCAAATTCCGTGTATCCCATGGAAACACTTAAATGAAACGGTTCTATCCCGGATTCATTAAACCGGGACAGATTACGGTTAATCTCCTCCATTGTCGCTAAGACACGCTCCGTATCAACACCTGACAGCAGCACAATAAACTCATCTCCCGCATACCGGATTGCCATACCATCATCCGGTATGGATCTGATGAGTATATTTCCCAACATACAAATAGCCTTATCGCCCGTACTATGACCTAAATTGTCATTAATACACTTGAAATCGTTTACATCCATCATGATTCCATATAAGGATTTATGGCTTGCAATTTTCTTTTCCGCAAGCACCGCATTAAAATATCTCCGGTTATATAATCCGGAAAGCTCATCCATATACAAACTCTCTGCGTATGACTGCATCTGCACAAATATCAATGCGACCGCAACCAGCACCCATGATGATGTAATTCCATAAAAAAGGAACTGGAGAACTACACCTGCAAAACAAGGACCAACGAAATAGATCACCGGAAAAAAATTCAGGTTAACCCCTTGTTTTTTGGAATGATACACCAGATAGATACTGTAAGCAAAATATATGACAAGCGAAATATATCCCACCAGCACACCGGCAGTTCTCTGATATACATTCTCCCCGGATATTTTAAACATAATCCCTGTTCCAAACAGATTACATAAAACCATAATTACTTCTACCAGCCAGGGAAATATCTCCACTCCTGCTTTTTGAACCATTCTTTTATAATTTCGATAGATACGCAATTCCACGTACATACACCAAAGCATACCCATACTGACTGTCCCTATAAAGCATATGCTGTTAGAGATATAATTAATCTGCCGGCTGCCAGTAAACTGTTTTCCATCTACGAGAAAAGCAATGGTTTCAGACAATGCCCCCACTAAATTTACGATTGCTATTCCATCATATATTTTATCTCCCACATGAAGGCTCTCTCTGTTCTTTCGTCTGCAAAACAAAAGGAACCACATCATTAACACGGTCAATCCGTTTGCCATTAATATTTCTTCTAAAACAATGATTGTTATCCCCTCCATCATTCACAGTATGAACTCATTTTTACTAAAATGAGCTCTATCATTATACCAAATGAAAACCGGTTTTTGTCTTTTTCGACATGAACTACAGTTTTTTTAACGTGAACGATGATTTTTTATGTTTCATCATTTTTCACAGCCTACTGCAACTGTGAAAAACCCACGGCTTACAAAGTTAACGGTCTTTGTATCGGAATCATAATAAGATCCCGGTATCTTAACTGCTGCACCGTATTTATCAATTTTATATGCAAAAATCTTTTTATCTTTTTCCTTTTTCGAAGCATTATAGGAAACAGCGACCCTGATCCGTCCCTTTTTCAGGACAGACGACTGCTTTTTCTTTATTCCTGTGACGGAAAAATCATAAACCGGACGTTTTCCAATAATTTTCCCTGCCCTGGCAGAAAGATTTTTCTTGTCAGCCTGTTTCATTTTGATAACCACAGCTGTATTCATCTCTTTCTTTAATTCTTTTAATGCCTTCGAATCAAAGGTAAGATTTACATTGCCACCATTGACCTTCCATTCTTTTACATTCTTTTTGACAAGTAAATTTACCGCCTGCTTATCCATTTCAAGATGCAGATTCTTCCAGTTTCCGGCTTTTGCCGTATCAAAAGTTATTTCAACAGACAGGTCTTTTATCCTGCCACCCTGTTCTTTTTCTGCCTTTGTAATTTCTTTTTTCAAAACTGCTGCAATATTCTTCACTTTGACCGTATTATTTTTAACTGCAGTTTTTGCTTTGACATTAATATCCTTAACAGAAACGGACGTATCTGCTGCGGGTGGCGGTGTCACATTCCCCGGTTCTTCTTTTGCATGATCCGGTGCCGGTAATGTGCCGGAATCCGGTGAAACATTGCCAGATGATCCGTCCGTGCTTCCACCGGCATTTTCACTGGAACCTCCGCCGGAACTGCCTCCGGAACTTCCACCAGAACTTCCGCCAGAACCTCCACTTGAACCGCCTCCGGATATTCCGCCGGAACTTCCACCAGAACCGCCCCCGGTCTGGGAATGATCTGCCGTTACACGGACCTGACAATCTGCCTTACTTCCTGTATAGTTGCCATTCCCATTATAACATGCGGTGAACGTATATGTTTTCGTTTCATTCGGAAGCGTTGCCATCCAGTGATCCGTTCCCTTTTCTTCTAATGTGATCCCGGAAACATCACAGGTTACTTTTATCCCGGCATCTTCCGGAATCCCCAGTCTGCAAAGCTGTAATTCTACTGTCCCCGCACCTTTGACCGTATCGGTTTTTGCAGTCAGCTGCATACTGGTGGAAGCCTTTTCGATTTCCAGGACAGCCTCCCCGTATGTTGGAATAAAAGATGCCTTTTCCGCTTTAAAATAAATCTTATACTGGCCTGCTTCTGTGTAAAACGGCATCTCCGTTTGTGTATACGATCCGTTTTCTGTCAAACTGTAACTGATTTGTACACCATCTTCCTGTTTGATATCAAATGTATGGGGTTTTCCATCATAAGTTACGCGGACAGGTACGGTTTGTATTTCCGGCATCTCACTGTTTTTCCGGTAATAATAAGTGATCCCCTGGCGATCCTCTGTGATGTTTATTTCTCCCTGATTTGCACTGTTTCCTACACATGTATATCCATATAAATCCGGACTTCTTAACGTATACGCAGAATTCTTTGGTACATAGACTGTCGCGGGTACCGTATCAGGCACTGTTGTTTCGGTTCCGTCTTCGTTTTGCAGCATATAACGAATCGTTACGGTACTCCACGCCTGTCCTGCCGTCTGATTGTCAGCCAGAATTTTCCCAGTGTCCTCATCTATGATCTTTCCTTCCAGTCTGTCCCCGGAAACCAGACCAGTTACCGCAGGAAGTGTAACAGAAAGGGACTCTCTGGCAGCATCCGGATCATACCAGTTACTGTGTGGTGGAACGGTATATGTTTCTTCTTTTTCATATTTGACTGTATGGTCTGCTCCAATAATGCGGAAAGTAATCTTCAAATGCTGTTTGGCATCCACTATATTTTGTACGACTGTACGGAATTCCAGATCCTTTCCATTTGCTTTTGTGATATTTGTCTCATCGATCCGGTATTGGTCACTATCCCTGTCAAGTGTTCCTGTCCTGCTATGCGGAATTGTAATTTCAGGATCGCACACATAAACAGATGCCTGCCTGCTGACATAATCACGGTTATTTAATCTCCGCGCCAGTTCCATTTTGCACACTTCACAGAAAGGATTCCCAAGATCCCGCATCATGCAGACGCGGCTCGGTGCAAATACCGTTTCTGTTCCTGCTGCCGTTATTCCGATTCCACGGAACCCAAGCATCTTATGCCATTTAATCTTATCCGGATCCGATGTGTCGGAAATATTTTCTCCCTGCATCTTTTTATCATATTCATCGCCTAATCTTCCGATGCTGTGGGAAATTTCATGGGTCATGACATCCCCCTGCTCATTCTCACCCGAATTTGCCGAAAAAGAAAAGAGTGCATTGGAAGAAGAACCAATATTCGCAGTCGTATTACAAATGATATGGATGGTTCCAACGGCTGCACCGGTATCCAGATATCTGCTCTCCAGCTCTGCCCTCAGTGCCCTGGCTTTATCTTCCCCGTCCTTTGCAAAATAGCAGGATTTCCCGAATGCCTGCACATGAAAATATGTGTCCGGGTTCGACTCCCCATACATCACGCCCACACCAGTTTCATTGGATACCGTCTGTACTGCATAAATATTGATCCTGTCGGAATACTCTTTATAAGGGGACCACTTTAGCAGCCCCTGTGCTTTTGCCGTTGCATCCTTCAAAAATTGTTCCTGTTGTTCCCGGGTATAGCCCTCACCCATGATAACAATCACAAAATTTTCCTTATCATCACCTGTCTTGTGAATGGCATAAACGGAAGCTGCCGTTGTCTGGTCTGCCGCTGTCTGGTCTGCCATCACAGGATATGGAAACACCAGGGAAAGCAATAATATCAGGCTAAGTACGATTGCCCCAAACCGTTTTCCATCCTTCTTTTTTACATTCGTCATATCATCCTCCGTACTTTACATTACCAGAAATACTGGTGCTTTCCCTCTTCTTCCCACAGACAAACTCCCGGGAAACCATCTGCCGTAATGCTTCTTAAAGCACAATTACCGCAGCATCAAACCCCTCTACATTTCCATCAAAGGTGTTTTCGGTAAGCAGATTGTACTTCTGCGTGTACTCATTAAATTTTTTTGCACTGCTGCTGCAGTTAAAAATCATGGCAATGGTCTCCTCGCCATTTTTTCTGATCAGGACAACTGTCCCTTCCTCATCTTCTGTGACGCTCCCAGCCAGTTCGCCTTCTACAATGCATGCATGGCTTTTCCGGACCTGAATCAGTCGCTTGTACCATTCATACATCTCTTTGTCCTGGTATTCTTCATCCCAGTACATGCCCCGTCTGCAGTCCGGATCGTTTGCTCCCGGCATCGCATACTCATCTCCATAATAAATCATCGGCATTCCCGGCAGTAACAACTGAAAAGCGGCTGCCAGATGCTGCTTTTTCTTATTGTCGTTACACAGATGTAAAAATCTTGCGGTATCATGGCTGTCAATCAGATTCCACATAAGGGGATAGCAGTTTTTGTGTAAGCGTCCCTTCAAATATCCAAGATTTTGTACGAACTGGCTGACCGTAATCTTTTCGTCTGCAAGCAGATCGATCAGGTTCAGGTAAAATGGATAATTCATGACTGTATCCCATTCATCCCCCTCAAGGAAATCTCCTGCATAATGCCAGATTTCCCCAATGATCAGCATATCTTTCTTCACAGCCTTTACTGCCTTTCTGAAATTCTTCCAGAAGAAATGGCTGATTTCGTCTCCTACATCCAGTCTCCATCCGTCAATATCGCATTCCTTAATCCAGTAGCATGCAACATCCGTAATGTATTTTTCAACTTCAGGATTTTTCAGGTTTAACTTTGGCATTCCGCCATAATAACCAAAACATTTGAAGTTTGGGATCTCTCCCCATTCGCTTTTAAGTGGGAATCCATCAATAAAATACCAGTCCCGGTATTTGGATTTTTCACCATTTTCCAGAATATCCGCAAACGCAAAAAATTCTCTTCCCGTATGATTGTATACCGCATCCAGGACTACCTTCATACCACGCTCATGCGCTTTTTGTACCAGCTCTTTGAGATCCTCTGTTGTTCCAAAGGACGGGTCTATCTGGTAGTAATCCGTGGTATCATACTTATGGCACGAATTTGATTGAAAGATAGGTGTCATATACAGCACATCGATTCCCAGATTCTGAATATCATCCATATGTTCGATGATTCCCCTGAGATTTCCATGCAGGTCATCCATAGGCGTAATCGGTGCTTTATACCACAGTTCTTTGTCTACCGGCTCCGTTGCTGCAAAACGGGATGGGAAAATCTGATACACGACCTTGTTTGCTGCCCACTCCGGCACCTCAAACATCTCTTCCTCCCGAAGGTTCTGCGGACAGTCAAACATTCTGTCCCTGTTTGTAATGCATTCCTTATCAAACTCATAATTTCCATAATATACCTTTTCTCCCTGCGTGTCCGTAAATTCGAAAAAGTAACGCAGACAGATCAAATGCATCTTTATCTGTGCTTCATAATAATCATGAAACTGTGAGACAGCAACCTTCTTCATCGGAACTGTCTTTCTGGTATCCTTACGCTCCATAGGTATATACTTGTCCTCATAGTGAAGGATTACCTCCTTCATATCATCCTTTTTTACCTGCACGCGTATCACAAATAAATCCTTATCAACTGCATAGCTAAACCTTTTATCCATATCATGAAAAATTGCTGAATATTCCATAAAATTTCCCCTTTACACTTGTTGTTTTCCTGTATTTTAACTTACTTTTTTCAACAATTCTAGCACTATATCCACGATATTTTTAACTTTTTCTACTTTTATGCTTTTTTGCGATGATATTACTATTCATATAATTTAAAATGTGCGTTATCAGTTTAAAACCAATAACGCACATTTCCTCATTGCATCCTTTTCCCACATTTATATATGTCACAAGTCAAATTATAGTTCCTACCTGCGACAACTTTATATGTAAATTCAACATCAATAATTTTTTGCACCGTTTTTAATTTTTATTTTCTGCAACTTTAAATTTCTTGATCATTTCACGCAGATTTTCCGCTTCACTGCTCATCTCCTGACTGGCTGCTGCACATTCTTCAGATGTTGCCGAATTCGTCTGTACGACATCATTGATCTGTTCAATTCCATCATTAATCTGTTGGATTTCTGTTGTCTGTGTCTCTAACGTTTCTGCAATATTTGTGACTTCTTTTGTAATGATCTGGGAATTCTCAGCGACCTCCTGCAATTGTGATGCCGTCTGCCCTGCAATCACCATACCTTTTTCCACGGCTTTCACAGAGGTTTCAATCAATGTTGCGGATTCCTTTG
>UMHJ01017266.1_pt1 | contig 13549 bp, 7 predicted proteins | sample 1965511 | NCBI WGS metagenome assembly UMHJ01 (sample SAMEA4836096, study PRJEB28245) | human gut metagenome | biome: gut microbiome; material: fecal sample | place: Denmark | collected 2008
AGTAATGTCCACCAGCTCCCCGGTGACAGGATGTGCAAACCGGAGCTTCCAGGCATGCAGAAACATGCGTTTGAGCGGCGCCCCCAACAGCCCGTGCGTACATTCGCGGTTGAAGGCAAAGTCGCCGTACTTGTCGTCTCCGGCGAGCGGAAAGCCCTGAGAAAGCGCATGCACGCGAATCTGGTGCGTCCGTCCGGTTTTCAATTCGGCATCAAGATAAGTCACAGAACCAAAACGCTCGAGCACCGTAAAAATCGTATGCGCCGACATTCCTTCAGACGAAGCGCGCACTCTGCGCTCTCCTGAAGGAAGAAGATAGCGCTCTAACGGCACCTTCACATGCTGGCGTTCGTTTACCCAATCGCCTTTTACCAACAGTTTGTAATGTTTTTCGACGCCGCCCTCTTTCATGAGATCGTGCATACGCACGAGTGCCTTGCGTGTCTTGGCAATCACAATCGCGCCGCTCGTTTCCTTATCGAGGCGATGACACAGTTCAAGCATCGGCTCTTCAGGACGGGTAGCGCGAAGGCGTTCAATCAGTCCATATGAAATGCCCGAACCGCCGTGAGCTGCAATGCCGGCGGGTTTGAGCACGATAAGGATATGCCGGTCCTCGTAAAGTACGGGGAGCACTCCTTGAGCGAGCGGCGCAGCAGGCGGCGTGCCCGCTGGTTTTTGCGCAACGCGCATCGGCGGAATCCGCACAACATCGCCCAGCATGAGTTTGGTTTCGGCTTTGGCGCGCTTTTTGGAGACGCGCACTTCCCCTGCACGAATTACGCGGTAAACATGTCCTTTGGGAACGCCTTTAGCAATACGAAACAAAAAATTGTCTAAGCGCTGACCGTCTGCATCCTCGCCGATCAGCACGTAGGACACACGATCAGCAGGCACCGTCTTCAATTCAGCTGACGGTGTTGGTGTGATTTCCCCAATGAGACTGATTGACATTCGATATAATTTCCGCTTATCGCCGATACGACTCTCAGGAGACGATCGGTGTGGATTGACATGAGACGTGTCGCTGCGCTTTCGATGGGCATTTCCCAAAAAAGCGCGCAAAACGTAATTTTCTCATGTTTGGATTGAATTTGGACCGTCGAGACGGCAGCCAAAACTCAGCATTCGGACACGCTTTGTGGAAGCACCGAATCTCTGCTGGGTTGAGGTTATCGGCTCGTCGGGTGATGAAAATTTAACGGACGACGCCATTCTGCCGGCACGCAGCCTGCTGCAGAGGGTTTATGAACCCCTCAGCAGCCGCAGTGCGGCAGAAGGCGGCGTTCTTCAGCTGCAGGCCGATTCAAAACCCTCCGGGATTCGCATCGACCGAAGCTGCAAAGGCAAAAGTTTTTTGTTCGCCATCCGCTTCCCTTTCGGACGCGATGACGCCTCCCGCCGTCCTCGGATCGCTCTGCGAGCGTTCCCCTTGCGACGTGCGCTTGTAAGAGGCTTCACGCGGAAGGACTGCGAGATGTTCAGCAGGAAGACTTCCGTCTCACGCCTTCTCCCGCTCAGCACCCAACGATGCTCGGCGGCATTTTGAAGCTCTGAGAAAGCATCGGAAACGCCTGAAGCAGCCTTTTGCAGCGTGCAGAATGCATCCGCCGCTTTCGCGGGCTCCCTCTCTTACGGAGACGGCTCGACGAATAGGCAGCTCCCGTGTGTACGCCATGCGGTCGAGCTCCGCGGCGGATCTCTACAGTAAATGCCGCATTATCAGCGCGGCGTTTCTGCGGATGATGATGCACGTTGACTGCAAATGGCCGTCTTTAATGATTTCCAAAGTGCTTTCACTTGGCCTCAAGACTTCCCGTCGTCAGCCGACGGGTTGGAATAGAAGTGCCCTGAGATCAGGAACTCACTCTGTATGAATACTCATCCGCCGAAATGAAGTGCTTAAAGGCGCGCAGCCATAAGGAGACGCTTGATTCGACTCCCGCTGCAGCGCGGCTGAAGGCGTTCCCGCGAATCGTCAGGGAGCGGACGGACTAAAAGTTGACTGCCGGCAGACCGTGAGGGATTGAGCCCTTGGCGCCGGAACCGACAAGCTTCAAACCATGCGGCTTGACGGTCTTTCTGCGCTAAGCCGTGACTCTCCCCAAAGCACCTGCTCGTCTAACCTTGATGAGCGAAGTGTGCAGCACATCTGCCGGACGGCGGCGCAGTGTGCTCCTCATTTGGAGAGTACTGCGGGCCGAGCGAAAGCTTCAAACTCGCTCAGCCTCTTCAACAGCGCATCCCAGCGCCATTGAACTCCCCAGAAGATGAAGCGCTTCGCGAACACGCTCCTCCGGCAGGCACGCCTTCATTAGGTCCCTGAACGAGAAGCGGAAAACGTCTTTGCGGCTCTGGTCGCAGCGAAGACTTCGAGGACCACGGCTCCAGCTCACCGCAGGGAGTTTGCACCTCATGAAGCGCATGCTTTTTAACGCCACGCATCCGGAAGAAACCCGCGTTGGCATCGTCGATGGCCAGAAGCTCATCGACATCGATATTGAAACTGCCGGCCGAGAAGCCCGCAAGTCCAACATTTACATGGGCGTTGTAACCCGTATCGAGCCCTCGCTTGAAGCGTGTTTCATCGATTACGGCGAAGAACGCCACGGCTTCCTTCCGTTCAAGGAGATCTCCCGGAGCTACTTTGCTGAAGGTGTGGATGTTCGCCTTGCAACCATTAAGGAAGCGATTCATGAAGGCCAAGAGCTGATCGTTCAGGTCGAAAAGGAAGAGCGCGGCAATAAAGGCGCTGCGCTTACGACCTTCATCAGTCTCGCCGGCCGATATCTTGTTCTGATGCCGAACAACCCGCGTGCCGGCGGTGTCTCCCGCCGCATTGAGGGCGAAGAACGTCAGGAACTTCGGGAAGCGATGGATCGCCTCAAGCTTCCTAACGGCATGTCGACCATTGCCCGTACTGCCGGCATCGGCCGCACGACCGAAGAGCTTCAGTGGGATCTCAACTATCTGCTCAAACTCTGGGAAGCCATTACTGACGCAGCTCGTCCGGTCTACGAATATCCGACTGAAAACGGTCATACCAAGCTGCTGCCGGAAGCTCAGATCAACGGCAAGAAAGGCAAGCGCGCCAACCCTGCACCTTTCTTGATTGTTGAAGAATCGAACCTTGTTGTTCGTGCCATTCGTGATTACTTCCAGCCTGAGATCGGCGAAATTCTGGTCGATACAGACGATATCTACGAACAGGCTCGTCAGTTCATGGCGCACGTCATGCCCGATATGGTTGACCGCGTCAAGCGCTACCGCGACGACATCCCGCTCTTCACGCGTTTTCAGATTGAGCAGCAGATCGAAACAGCCTATTCCCGCACGGTGCCGCTGCCGTCCGGCGGCGCTATTGTGATTGACCACACTGAAGCGCTCGTCGCCATTGACGTGAACTCTGCCCGTGCAACCCGCGGCGCGGATATTGAAGAAACGGCCTTCAAGACCAATTGTGAAGCTGCCGACGAAGTGGCCCGCCAGATGCGTCTGCGCGACCTGGGCGGTCTGATCGTGATCGACTTCATCGACATGGCTGAAGCGAAGAACCAGCGTGCCGTGGAGCAGCGTCTCAAAGATGCCATCCGCTATGACCGCGCTCGCGTACAGACGGCCAAAATCAGCCGTTTCGGCCTGATGGAGCTTTCGCGTCAGCGTCTGCGTCCTTCCCTCTCGGAAGGCAGCCACATCACCTGCCCGCGCTGCAACGGCGTAGGCGTCATTCGAGATACGGAATCCTGCGCCATTCAAGTGCTCCGCATTCTGCAGGAAGAAGCGATGAAGGAAGGCACGGGTTCTGTCCGTGCTCAGGTGCCTGTTGACGTTGCGACATTCCTTTTGAATGAAAAACGCAACGACATCACCAAACTCGAAGCACGGCACCGTGTGCCCATCGTGCTGGTGCCGAATACCAGCCTGGAAACGCCGCACTATCACATTGAGCGCATCCGTCAGGACGACGAGCGCCTCGAAGTGCAGGAACCGAGCTTCAAACTGGCAGAAACCATTGAGACGGTCGCTGACGACCCGTATGCGCAGAAGTCTCAGGAAGAAAAACCGCTTCGCCCCAAGCAGGTCCCGGTCATTAAGAATTTGATTGAACGCGATCCTGCGCCGGTGCAGACTGCAGAAAGCAAGAAAGCCGAACAAAAGGCAAATGCCGGCCGCGTGAAGCAGCTCCAGCCCGTTGAACCGAAGAAGTCGCTCTTTAAGCGCATCATCGGATTCTTCCTCGGCACGAGTGACAACAAAGCCGAACAGAGCGAAAAATCAGCCAAGACGAATAAGTCTTCGCAGAAAAAGGATCGTGACGGCCGAGCCGACGAACGGCGCCGTGCACGCGGCGCTCGCGGTGACCGTCAGGAACGCGGCGACCGCCACCGTGCTGCTCGCGGAGAACGACTCGAACGCACGGATCGCTTGGAACGACAGGAAGCCGCGGAGAAGACTGAGAAGACGGAACGTCAGGAACGTACGCGCCGCCAGCGCCCGGAGCGTGCAGAACGGACTGAACGTACCGAACGCGTCGAACGTACCGATCGGCAGGATCGCGAAGACCGCCGCCGCAGCCGCAAGTCGGCTCAGCAGCAGTCGACGGATGTCACGCCGGAAAAACTCACCCTGACGCAGCCTGCCGTCGACCCGGAACTTGCCGCTGCCGAAGCAGCTCCGAGTCAGGATGTGGATGCTGTGGTGACTGAAGCGGTACAGGCTGAAGCCCCTGCCGCCCAGCAGCCTCAGGATGAAGAGCGCCGCTCCCGCCGCCGTCGTCAGCGCCGCCGCCCTGCCGATGAAACGACTGAAACAGCGGCCGCTCCGGAAACGCCCGAAACATCCGAAGCGCCCGAAGCGCCCACTGCTGAAGCTCCGGAAGCTGCAGTTCCCGAAGTCCAGAAGACTGAAGCTGCCGATAGTCAGGAAGGCCTGGAGACGCCTGAAGCAGATGAAGCTGCCGAGAGCGATGCTGCCGATGGTTCGCGTCGCCGCCGCCCCCGCCGCCGCCGCCGCGGCAGCCGCGGAGAAGGCGAAGCCGCTGAAGGCTCGGATGCAGCCGCCGAAACGGAAGCGCCGAAATCGGCTGATGCCGCTCAGGCTTTTGCTGAAGCTGCTCAGCCGACCTGGACGCCGGCCCCGGAAGCGCTCGTGCAGATTGAAACGAAGCCCAATGCTGTTTCTGAAGCAGTTCACGGCGCCTTTGCAGATGCTGTCCCCGCAGCGGATGAGGCCGCACCGGAAAAGAAACCCGCTCGTCCCCGCCGCAGCCGCAAGCCTCGCGCAGAAATAGTGAAGACCGAGGTTCAGCCCGAAGCATCCGCTTCGAGTATTGAGCCCGCAGAAACGCTCGTTCAGATCGAAACGAAGGTTCCGACGAAAGCTGCTCCTGCTGAAGTTCCTGCCGTTGTCACGCCTGCCCCCGTGCCTGTCGTGAGGGCGGAAGCGCTTCCGCAGGTTCCGGTCGAAATTCTGGAACAGGTGGAAACCAAGGTTCAGCCGACGAAGCCGATCGAAGAGACGAAGGCTGTCATTGAAGCCATTGAAGCGGCCGAACCTGCCGAGGCCGTCGAAACGGTTGAAGTGACTCAAGCCTACGAAGCTCATGAAGCGAAAGTTGATGCGGACACGCCGGCCGTCGGTGAGGGGCTCGCTGCCAATCTCTCTGCCGCAGGTCTGCAGCAGGTAGAAACCAAGGTACCCTCAGCTGCCACCGGTTATGTGCCGGTTATCCAGCCGGGACGTGCCGTAGCCGCTTCAGCCGTCGTGGAAGATGAAGGCCCGCTCGAGCAGGTTCACACCCGCCCCGAGCTCGTGAAGCCCGTCGACTACGCACCGCAGGCTGCGGCCGGCCGCAAAGTGGAGACTCCGGTCGACAACACCGCGCAAGAGCATCTCGTGCAGGTGGAAACCACCAAGCATGAATAAATCTAGGTCTTAATCCCAAGAGCTCTTGTCCTGCCCCGAACGCATTTCGCGCTCGGGGCATTTTTTTCATACTTGAATGTCTGTTTCGAACTATTGTGAGACTGATATCAACGGCCGTACGTCGGTCCGAGATTCATATAAAAGCTAAAGAGGAAGATCTATGAATCGAAAACAGTATACTGCCCTCGCGTTTGCGCTCGTCGGTGCAGCTGCTTTGTCCGCTCAGGCCGTTGCCGCCAAAGATCTGACAGTTGCCGTCTACTCGGCCTTCACCACGCTCGATCCTTATGATGCGAGTGATACACTGTCGCAGAACGTAGCCAAGTCCTTCTATGAAGGCCTCTTTGGATTTGACAAAGACATGAAGCTTGTCAATGTTCTCGCCGAAAGCTACGACGTGAGCAAAGACGGTCTCGAATACACGATCAAACTCAAGCAAGGCATTAAGTTCTCTGACGGAGAACCCTTCAATGCGGCTGCGGTTAAGGCGAACTTTGACCGTGTCACCAATCCGGAAAACCACCTCACCCGCTATCAGCTCTACCGCAATATTGAGTCGGTGGAAGTGGTTGATGATGCAACCGTTAAATTTCACCTGAAGGAAGCGTTCTCGGCCTTCATCAACCAGCTCGCTCACCCGTCGGGTGTCATGATCTGTCCGAAGACACTCGCACTCCCCAAAAAAGAAGTGGCCTTTAACCCCTGCGGCACAGGTCCCTACGTACTCGAGAAATACAATCCCGCCGAGTACTTGGTCGTGAAGAAGAACCCCAGCTATTGGCAAAAGGGGCTGCCCAAGCTCGATTCCATCAGTTTCCGTCCAGTACTTGAAGATGCCACGCGCGTTGCCATGCTGCGCACCGGTGAAGCCCAGTTTGTCGACGTCGTGCCGCCCGAGCATGTTGAGCGTTTGAAAGAAACGCCTAATATCGTCGTGGATGCAGCACCTTCGATCGTGCAGCGTCAGATCTATCTCAACAACACCAAGAAGCCCTTCAACGACCTGCGCGTTCGTCAGGCACTGAACTACGGTCTTGACAAGCACGCCATGGTAAAGGTGCTCTACAAGGGCTTCTCCGCCCCGGCAACTGGCGTTGCTCCGGAAGGTATTGACTACGCCAAGCAGTTTGGCGAATGGCCGTACGATCCCAAAAAAGCCAAAGAACTTCTGACCGCCGCAGGCTATCCCAACGGCTTTACCGCCACTCTTTGGGCAGCAAGCAATTCGAGCGCCAACCAAAAGATGCTCCAGTTCCTGCAGCAGCAGTATGCCCGCATTGGGGTTAAGCTGCAGGTTCGTGCGCTTGAGGCCGGCCAGCGCGTCACGCTCGTGCAGTCTGTGGGGCCTGAAAAGAGCACCTCACAGATGTTCTGCTGGGGATGGTCGGCATCTACCGGAGAGCTCGATTGGGTGCTTCGACCCCTGCTTGCCACCTCGAGCTTTCCGCCCGCCAATTCCAACTACGCCTATTACAGCAATCCGAAGCTCGACAGCCTGCTCACGGCCGCGCTGAAGACAACGGACCGCGCCGAAAAGACCAAAATCTATGATGAGGCTCAGGAACTCATCTGGAAGGACGCGCCATGGGTGTTCCTGGTGGTCGATCAGGGGATTTCTGCCCGTTCTGCAAACCTGACGGGCTTTTATTCGCTCAAGGACGGCGGCTTCAATTTCCTGGAGGCTGATCTCAAATAGTCCTTCAAGCCTTTGACGCTTTGCGCTGAACGCGCAAGCGCCCTCACAAAACGGCCGCAGTTCTGGTTCAGCTGGACTGCGGCCTGTTTGGCTAAGTCATCAGTCCGTCACGCAAGCGTATTGAGATAATGCAGCCACACGACGCCGTTCGCCAACGGTTCTGCTTCCAAAAGCTTCAGCCGGACACCCTCAGCAGGCGAGAGCTCTTCACTGCCCGCCCAAGAAAAGAGTTTTGCGCTCTCCGAACGACCGTCCACCGTCGGGCAGACCAGCACCGAAATTTCTTTGATAAGACCGGCGGCTAAAAAGCTGCCGTTGAGGACACCGCCGCCCTCAAGAAGCAGCCGTTTCACGCCAAAGGTTTCTTCGAGGGCAGCAAGCGCTGCCGAAAGTTTTTCGCGTTCAGTGCATTCCGCACCGTCGCCTTGGAAAACGTACGAAACACCCGCACGGCGCAGCCGTGCAAGATGTGCTTCATCGATTTTCGGATCGAGGACAGCCACCACATGTTCGCCGGTCGGCAGGCCGTTCTTTGAAAACTGCAGACGTCCCTTGGGATCAAATACCACTGCGAGCGGCCGATCCTGACGATCGCCCACATAAGCACGCGGCACGCTTTCTCCTCTCCCCCGCATACCGGCAGGTTCCCCTTCCACAACGCCTTGACCGTATTCAGCCATCGTGATGCGTCCGACCATCCAGCCGTCCCCCTGAAGCCGCTTAGCCGTTGCCTCATAAACCTGAGTGAAGTCGACGCGTTCTGCGGGTTTGCTCCAACGCTCGAGCAAAATGCAGCCGTCAAGCGATGTGATCATGTGGCAGACGATGTCCATAACCTTTCCATATCAATAAGTTGATGAAAGACCAGCGGATTCATCTCCCGCCAATCCGAATAATCTTTGGGAATCCGTGCGGCCTCTCGTCCGGCAATACGTCCGAAAACAATGGCGTCCATCAGGCCGCAGGCGCCGGCATCGCCCTTGCCGTTGAGACCGCCCGTAATTTCACCGGCCGCGAAAAGCCCGGGAATAGGCCGATCATCCACCACGGAGAGCACACGGGATTTCAAATCAATTGCCAATCCGCCGCTGCACATTAAAACCTTCGCAAGAAGCGGCGCACAATACCAAGGCCCCTCCTCCATGAGTTCGGCCTCCGGAGCGATAGGGCGTCCGAGTCGGTCTGTGAAACTGCCTGCAGTTCGGCCTTCGCGAGCTGCCGTTATCGCTCGATTGTAGAGTTCCACTTCGACCTTCAGATTGGATAAGGGGATGCCGCAGGCTTGAGCCAAAAGCGCAAGCGTTTCATATTTCTGTACGAATCCGCGGGAAACCAGGAGTTCAACATCGGACGCGGTAAAGACCATGGATCCCGGATGCCGAACGGCACGGGCATCGGCGATAGCGACAACATCCCGATCGGCATTGAGTACGTCAAAGACGCCGTTCGTACGTTCCGCCGTGCTCGACATTTCATTGACGAATCGACGCCCCGTCTGCCGCTCAACCCAAAGTCCCTGCGCCCCGGCGCACCAGCGGCTGAACTGCCAGCTTGTTCCCCATCCTTTTTCTACAGGATTGGCATCCGGAATGCAGGTGATGTACTGCAAATGAACCAGCCAAGCACCGATGCGGGCTGCCTCTCGGAGCACCTCGCTCGTGCTCCCTGGCTGCGTTGCGGTACCAACATGTTCAGAGAGACGCTGGTTATAACGCTGCCGGAAAGGAGCATCGGCCGCAAAACCGCCGGCCGCCAACACAACGCCGCGGCGAACATTGATGCAGCGGCGCAGACCGGTGCGTGTGTTTTCCACTACGGCTCCTGTCACCGCAACGCCGTCATAAGTTTCTCGTGTAATGAGATGCAGGAGTTTTTCATTGACCTCAAACTCAGCATCCAATGTCCGTGCTCGGTCCAAAAGCGGCATCATCAATGCCGCCGCACCGTCGCCCGCCACAATGGCGGATCTCGGCACAGACTGTTCGATTTCTGAACCGACGGCATCCATTACCCAACGAACGCCGATTTCATTGGTAAGCCACTCAAAAGTCGGCAGCGCTTCCAGCGCCAAACATTCAATTCTTCCCGGATGCCCGCAGTAAGCTGATGACATCAGATCATCCGCAAAGTGCTCGGGTGAGTCATCAATCCCCATAGCTCGCTGCATGGGCGACCTTGGTACGGCCAGAGCACCGCGAGAAATGATGGAACTTCCGCCCAAGCTGCCCATTTTCTCAATGACCAGAACGGATGCGCCGGATCGGCGCGCTTCGATGGCAGCCGCTGTTCCGGCTGCGCCGGAGCCGACAATCAATACATCGGTAGTGACTGTTTGAAGCCCCTTAATCATCTTCTCCCACTTTGTCTGAGCCTGTGCAGACTCCATACCTGCGGCCCCCAGACCTAGACCGGCAGCACCGAGCGCTGTATCCGCCAAAAAACGACGACGAGACTGCTGAGCCCGGACATCATGCTTGCTCTTCATGGTGTTTGCCTCACCTTTAAAGCCATTTCAACAGCCCGAACAGCCTGAGCGAGCCCTGCAGCACCTTTAACGCCAAGCTTGCTGCAGGCTTCGCTTCGGTGCACCTGCACCGTCTTCACAGCAATGCCGCCGAGGCGTTCCCCCACTTCTCGGTTGAGAAGTCCTTCAGCCACCAGCTTTGCCACTTCCTTTTCTCGATCAGTAAGCGTATTCCACGAGGCAACCAGCGCTCCGGGCGTACTATCGCCTACGGCACCACGAGATTTAGCCATGGCGTCGACAATCGCCTGCAGCAGCCGCGCTCGATCGGCAGTTTTTTGAATAAACGCACATGCCCCGCGGCGCATGGCATCCACCGCCATATCAAGGTCGCCGTGTGCAGAAAGAAAAACAATCGGCAGCGTAATGCCTCGCCGGATCATCTCTTCCTGCAGTTCCAGCCCTGTCATGCCGTCCATCTGAACATCGAGCAGCAGACATCCCGGCCGAGAAGGCGTATCCCCTTTGAGAAAGGACTCGGCAGTCGGATAGACGCAGCATTCGAAACCTTCATGCTTGAGCATGAAAGCGAGCGATTCACGCATGCGCTCCTCATCGTCAACAATACGAATTAAAGGGGTTTCTGCGGTGGTGGTTTTGTCGAAATTCATTCAGCGTCCTCGCGAGCTGCATTAAAAAGTATTTTTACGCGCTCAAAGTGCGGAGTGTGATGAGGGGTCCTTTGAATCATCAGCCGCCCTTGTCTTTTCCCTCAAATCAATGTCAGCCTTTTTAATTTCAGGCATCCAAACCGGCAGCGTCACATGCACGGCAAGCCCGTGAGGCGCAAGACGCTCAAACGTCAGGCGGCCGACATTATTTTCCGCAAGCGTTCTGACAATCATGAGACCAAGCCCCAAACCGCCCTCTCGTGTCGTTTGGAGCGCAGTACATCCTAATGCTGCAAACGTTTGATCTGAAAGTGCCGGACCATTGTCGGTGATCGTCAGGACCACCGCCGCGACATCTCCGGGCAATGATTCACGGGCAGTTTGCAGGTCAATCATTACCGTCGGGGGATCGGACTTGCGTGCTGCTTCGGCTGCATTGGAGAGCAAATTCACGACAATGAGCTCGAGTTCAAGCGGATCCATCCAGACCTTTGCCGATTGAAGCACGCCCGTACGGATCGAAATGCCCCGGCTTCTATTCGTCAGCATGAAGCTCTGCACCGCCCTTTTAACCCCCTGGTCCGCCTCAAGCACCTGTCGATTGACTCTGCCTTGGCTCCAGCTGCGTACGCGATCAATAATCTGCGCCGCGCGCACGGCTTCGTCATTAATCGACTCCACTGCCTGCGCGACTTCATCGAGCGTTTCAGGTTCATCTTCAATGAGACGCAGCGTCCCTCTTGAAAGATTCTGAATGACCCCCAAAGGCTGCTTCATCTCATGCGCCACAATGGAGGAAATCTGCCCAACTGCTCCAGCACGCTGCAGTGACTCTAAGCGTGCCGAAGCTTCACGCGCCTCGCGCTCCGTCTCCTGCTGTTTTTTCCAAGCTTCTTTGAGTTCCCTCGTGCGCAGCCCGACGAGCTTCTCCAGCACAAAGCCGTGCACGCAAAGGCCAACGATGGAAATCAGGACAATGATGATGGCGGCCTTCCACTCAGACCAAATGCGCGCCAACGTCCATTGACGCAGATATGCGTAAGGGCCGATCTGGAGCGTGCGAAAGAGGTCATCATAGGCCTCCACATTGGGCGACACCGTCCAATGCTGCCCCCAGGCATTAGCTGGTTTGGTGAGCAGCACCGCAGTTATCGCGCGCGCGGCTTCCTGACTGAGTGAAGCAGTGGAAGCCAGCATCCACCCAGGATATGCAGGCGTGGAATGCCGGCAATGCAGGCCGTCGTCTTTGCGTTCATCGAGCACCCGCAGCTCTCCATAGGCGCCTCGCAGCCCTGAGCGCTCGAGCTCTTCGAGAAAACAGGCACGCAGAATACCGGCATCGGTTCGTCCGGAAAGGACATCCGTCACTACCGCCCGCATACGTAATCGCGGCTCCCGCAGCTCCTGTCCGAAAAAATGATCCGGATCGAGGCCAATGCGGACAACTTCACGCTTGAGCTCAAGTTCCCCGGGACTCACTTCATCACGCACCAGCGAAACACTCCGTCCCTTCAGATCTGCGAGTGTCTTAAGATCCTCTCGATCTCTGCGCACAATGACGGCCGCTGCAGCAGACTCTTCCGCATCGACCGCCGCATCCGACACAATGCTCGCCACAAAACGGTTCATGAGCGGCCGCTGAGCAAAGAAAAAGAATGATGCAGGAGCAACCGCCAAATCTATTTCTCTCGCCTCCATTCGGCGCATCAGATCGCCCGTTCCCAAGTAGTCGGTTTCAAAGCGAAACTGGGGCAGCTTCCAAGCGAGCCACCGCACGGATTCATCAACAAAAGAGCCGTCATACCAAGGCGGCGAATGTGTGAGCACCCCTAAGCGGATAACAGGATGCAGTGTCCTATCCCCTGCGCCTTGCGTCAGCTCAGCTTCGGCAGCCGCGGCACTCTCGCTCGCATCTTGCATTTGAGGCGGCAGGACGTCAGCGTGCACAACGCCCCCCGCCGCTCCGAGCGATATCGCCAGAGCAGCAGGTAAAAGCAAATGAACAACAACGGTCTTCAGTACCAAAGGCAGACGGATAGCGTACGGCATATGCCATTGAGTTTAGCGCTGAGAAGACGGCTGAAAATAAGCTGCAATCAATCGAACACAATCTTCGTTCTTAAGCAAATGTCTTAGGAGGTCTTTGGAGGAACAATGCGTTTCGTGAACAGAGGGCATCTGAAGAACAAAGATCTTCGAGACGCCTGATGATCTCATTCAATTGCTGAGCATGTTTCTGAGACTAAAAACATGCTCCTGAAGGAGAAGAAAATGGTTGAACTTAATCGCCGTACGTTCCTCAGTGGTTCTGTCGCGGCCGGCGCCGCTGCGCTTTTCGGCACTGAAGCCGCTCATGCTGCTGGTGCCGTCAAGCTTCCCACAAAATGGGATGAAACGGCTGATGTCGTCATTGTTGGTTCTGGTTTTGCAGGCCTTGCTGCAGCTATTGAAGCCAAGAAGGCTGGTGCTTCTGTAGTTGTTCTTGAAAAGATGGCAACGGTAGGCGGCAACTCCATCATTAACGGCGGCATTTTGACTGCAACCGGCTGCCCGCAGCAAAAGAAACACGGCATTAAAGATTCGCCCGAACTTCTGGCTCACGACATGCTCGTTGCCGGCCTCTACCTCAACAATCCTGAAAAGGTGAAGCTCGTTGCCGACAACGCCCTTTCGAACTACGAATGGACGGTCAATGAACTCGGTGTCGAATACAACCCGGATGCCATCGGTCAGGAAGGCGGCCACAGTGTTCCGCGCTACGTCTTCACGAAGAACGGTTCGGGTTCGGGCATT